>JAABUQ010005663.1_pt1 | contig 19652 bp, 27 predicted proteins | sample 5560001 | NCBI WGS metagenome assembly JAABUQ01 (sample SAMN10711888, study PRJNA513371) | rock metagenome | isolation source: Antarctica rocks | place: Antarctica: Victoria Land, Finger Mt nord | collected 2015-12-18
GACTGGAACGAAAGCCCAACCACAATTCCAATGAGCGCAACGACGCCGACCAGCAGCAATGCATACGATGTTGCAATTCGCCAGCGCAGTGAATTCATCGCGCAACCGTACTATTCTTTGATTGTGTAACCGACGCCGCGCACAGTGCCGATTATTTTCTCAGCGTGTCCATCATCGATCTTTCCGCGCAAGTAGCGAATGTAGACGTCGATGAGGTTCGAGTCCCCAAGAAAGTCGCTGCCCCAGACGCCGTTGAACAGTTCGTCGCGCGAATGCACCTTGTTGCGGTACAGCAAGAGATATTCCAAAAGGGCGTACTCTTTGACCGTGAGATTAACGAGTTTTCCCCCGCGCGTTACTTCATGCCGATCCCTGTCCATGCGTAGGTCTGCATGGGTTAGCAGATTTCCCGCGGGGCTGCGTTCCCGAAGTCTGGCACGCACGCGGGCCAGCAACTCATCGGTGGAAAACGGCTTGGTCAGATAGTCATCGGCTCCCAGATCAAGCCCCGCGATGCGGTCCGGAATTCGATCCTTGGCGGTGAGCATGATTACTGGAACGCGACTCTTGGCGCGCAGCCGTTTACAGACCTCGAATCCGTCCATCTTTGGCAGCATGACGTCCAAGATGATTAAATCGGGCCCCTTGAGGGCGCGTTCTAAGCCGCTAAGCCCGTCGCGCGCCGAATCTACGCGGTAGCCTTCGTGTTCAAGCTCGAGCTGCAGGACCCGATTGATCGCGGCGTCGTCTTCGATGAGCAAAATGTGGTGCCGCCGCCCGTTATTCACAAAGGTCATGTCGTTTTTATCGGCGCGCAAGCCCTCCGCCCCCGCGCCAGGGCATTAGATTCAGGATAGAAATCCAAATCGTTGCGCTGCCTCCAAGGCTGATCCATAGCAACGTGCCAGAGTCGCCGAGCACAGCGTGCAGTGTCGCGGAGATTGCCGAAATGGTCCGCGCGAAGTTGTCGGCACCGTTTGCGATGATGACCGCGCCAAACCAGGCGATGAAGGCAAGCAGCGCGCCCACGACATACACTTCCCAGGCTCTTAGAGGCACGACCGGTGCATACACCGTCGCAGCCATAATCGAGGCTCGTAAATCGCCCGGTGGCTCTTCCAGCGGCAACGCCAGTAGAGCGCGGTCCAACTCATCGTCTGAATATCTCAATTGCCTACCTCCTTCACCCAGCCGCTCAAGCGTTTGCGCAGTTGCTCTTTTCCGCGGAAAAGGTGTGTTTTTACCGTGCCCACCGGCAAGCCCAGAACCGTCGCGATCTCTTCATACTGTTTTCCCTGTAAATGGTACAGGGTGACGACCACGCGATATTTCTGTGGCAGCGCATCGATCGCGGCCCTCAGCGCCCGTGCGTCGTCGCGGGCCTGCGCCACGTCGGCCGGTCCCGGGGAGGGATCCGCGCCGTCTGGAAGCTCCTCATTGCTCAAACGTTTTTGACGCTCCAAACGGTCGCAACAGGCATGATAAGCGATGGAAAAAATCCAGGTCGAGAACTTGGCCCCGGGACGAAAAGTCGCTAACGCGCGGAAGGCTTTGAAAAAAGCCTCCTGCGTCGCATCCTTGGCTTCTTCGGCATTTCGCATCGTACGCAAGCAAAGGTTGTACACCGCGCGCTCGTAGCGTTCGACGAGCTCTCCAAAGGCTTGCGGGTTGCCGGAGAGGGCAGCTTGCACCAGCTCGCCGTCCTCGACCCTCCTCACTTGGCCGATGTCCGCGCGCGCGAGCATTGCAGTTGCCACCCCAAATCTACGGCAGGCCTCGCTCCCATGTTTCGCCGTTGTCTGAAACATGCGGCACTCCCCGCCGTATCTTCGGCATACGCACCGTTTCACTGAATGAAAGAGCAGTACCATGATCATTCTCGACGCCCGCGGGCCCGCTCCACGCACCGCACTGCCTCGCAAAAATGATGACCTTACCGGCGTTCGTTCTTACCGCGAAACGTTCGCCGGCTGGGGCGTTTCGCTCTAAGATGTTTTTACTTGGAGATGTCACCGAGTTTGCCGCGGTTATTTTTATCATCGGAGCTCCGGTCATCGTTGCGGCATGGGTTATCATTCGAATTTTGGCTCATCGCGAACGCATGGAAATGATGCGAATGGGCATACCGCCGCCGATCGGTCAACGTGATGCTCGGCGCTACGCGGGTCCACCGATGGACATGTATAACGGAGAGAACGCGCAGCGGTCTCTGCACAGGGGCATAAGCCTCGCGTTTGTGGGCCTTGCGCTGACAATCGGATTATCGTTCATTGGCTACCATTCAAGCGGCGATCCGTTGAACGGACCCACGATAGTTCCCGGACCGTGGTTGCTGGGTGGACTCATTCCCATGTTCGTCGGCATCGCGCAAATTATTATTGCGATCCTCTCGGGCGCACGAGCTGGCGCTCCACAACATTTCGGCGCGTCCGAAGCTCAGTCGCAATCCACCCCGCCGCCACCTGGGACGCCGTCAGGGCCGTATACCTACCGCCCCGGTAACACCACGGAACTGACCCGGCCCACTCCGCCGCCTGATGTGAAAAAGTAGTCCCTTTCGCTAAGTGGCCGGTTCGCGATGTGCGACGCTAGTCGAAAGGAGCTTATAAAAAGGCGCCCCTCTCGGAGCGCCCTTGATCAACTGTCGTGGGAAGGGTCATTTACACGAAACCAGGGCCATCGCCCATCCCGCCGCAGTTCTCGTCCGGACGAGGTAACCGTCCGAGGTGCGATCGTAAACCTGATAGCCCGCTCTTAACGCGTCAGCCAACGATTTAAAGATCATGAGACCTGCCATTTTTGGACCCTCCTTTCCACTTTTGCTCTACCCTACTAACGGTAGTTCGGTCCATCTAGTTCAATTTATTACGATAAAGTGGTTACAATCTGGTTACGATGGTATGCCCGTTATGTGAGAGAACCACCTTGCATGCCGACGTTGGAACCTGCTTCTGCCGTCCATTGTACCACTGTTGTCGACCGACGGGAGCCGGCTCCCGGAATCTTGGTACTTGGCTTATACGCACCGCAGTTAGTCCGTGTGACCCGGCCCGGACAATTCGTCATGATAGTTCCACCCAGCGGACAACGCGCTGCTACCGCGCTTGCCGTTTATGAAGCGGAAGGCGACCGCGCAAGCGTGTTCTTTATCGTATGCGGAAACCGCACGCGCGAACTTGCAGATATTCACATGGGCACGCCTTTGGATCTTTATGGCCCTCTGGGTAACGGGTTCGATCTCTCTTGGAGACCGCAAAACGTTGCGATGGTTGCGGGAGGAGTGGGGCTTGCTTCCCTGTGGTTGGCAGCGCGGGCAATCTTGAGCTTTGGAGGCCGCGTTCGGCTTTACTACGGCGCGCGCACAAAGAAGTTGCTTGCCGACGCACAGCGGTTTTCCGAGGCGGGCTGCACGGTGCACTGTGCAACCGACGATGGGTCGTACGGTTATCACGGCAATGTGACGCAAATGCTTGAGGACTCAACCGATAGACCCGAACTGATTTTGGGCTGCGGACCATCGCCGATGTTGCGTGCGCTCGCAGCAGTCGCTGTGAAGTTACACATTGTCGCGCAGCTTTCGCTCGAAGAAACGTTTGCATGCGGCGTCGGTGCTTGTTGGGGTTGCGTCGTTCCGATTGACCGCAACAGTGCCCAGGCGCCGAAATGGCCCCAACTCGGCAATTCAAATTCGGCGACGGACCACGTGTACGCGCGCATTTGCAAGGAAGGCCCCGTTTTCAGGTCTGACGAGTTGCGTTGGTAAACGGTGATTGAGACGCAGGTTGACGTGGGCGTGCGTCTTGGCCGGCTCGAACTCCCCTTCCCGACGCTTATGGGAAGCGGCTGTTATGGCTCGGGTGAAGAGTTTTCTTCCTTCCTAGATTTAAGCGCAATCGGCGCCGTTGTTTTGAAAAGCGTCACGCGTTTTCCGCGCTTAGGAAATCCACCGTCCCGGCTGGTTCCAACGCCGGCTGGAATGCTCAATGCAATCGGTCTGCAGAATCCAGGAATCGATTGGTACCTCAAACATGAGGTTGCCAAGTTCGCTTTGCGACCTTGCGCGATCATTGGAAGCGTGGCTGGGTTTTCGCTTGATGATTACGGATATGTTACACAACGCTTAGCGCAGCGCGACGAGATTGCCGCGATTGAGTTGAACATTTCTTGTCCCAACGTCGCGCATGAAGGGGAAACTTTCGCGTGCGATCCGCAATTGACGGCGCGCGCGGTATCGCTGGCACGCTCGGTGACCGATAAAACGCTGATCGTTAAACTTTCACCGAACGTCACGGATATCGGCGCCATAGCGAAAGAAGCGGAAAGCGCGGGTGCCGACGCGTTGGCCGTTATCAACACCGTGCGGGGCATGGCCATCGACATCGACACGTGGACACCGCGACTCGGCAACCTCACGGGCGGCCTTTCAGGACCGGCCATTCGGCCGATTGCGGTGCTTGCGGTCTACGAAGTGGCGCGTGCCGTAACCATTCCCATCATCGGTCAAGGTGGAATAGAAACGCTCACGGACGCCCTCGAATTCTTTCTTGCCGGCGCGCGTGCCATATCAATAGGAACGGCAAACTTCACGGACCCGCGCGTGCCCGTCCGCATCGTCGCCGAATTGCGCGAGTACCTGCGCGAGCGGAATATCACCGCACTGCGCGAGATCGTCGGAAAAGCCAATGTGGGCTTCGCAAACGCTCATCAGTTTGGCGGAGACGAAGGATGAGCCAGCTCATCGTTGCCCTCGATGTCGAAAGTGCGCCGGCCGCTGAGGCGCTGCTCGAGAAGCTTGTTGAGTTCGACCTATTCTTCAAGGTCGGCTATCAGGCGCTGTATGGATATGGCGAGCAGATACTGCGGTCGTTGCAAGAGCGCGACGTGCGCTATTTCGTCGACGCGAAATTGCATGACATTCCGCGCACGGTGGCGTCAGCCGTGCGTACGTTCGTGCGCCCGGGGGCGAAGATCATCAACGTTCATGCGTTGGGCGGCCATGAGATGATGCGCGGGGCGGTTGATGCGGCGCAAGAACGAGCCGCGGAACTCGGCCTGCCGGTGCCGCAAATATTTGCAGTAACCGTTTTAACCAGCATCGCGGCGGAAGACTTGGGCGAGCTGGGCCTAACCGGTGGCCTGGCTGAAAACGCCATTCGTCTGGCAGCGCTCGCCCGCGATGCCGGTTGCAGCGGTGTGGTATGCAGCGCGCATGAGGTCGCAGACTTGAAAAGTTTCTTTGGCGAGGAGTTCCTGACGTTAACGCCGGCCATTAGGCCCATCGGCAACGCGCGCGACGATCAAAAGCGCGTCATGGATCCAAGAGAAGCATGTGTTGCCGGCGCCGATTATCTCGTGGTGGGCCGGCCGATTACCGCGGCGATCGATCCGGCCGAAGCAACGCGTGCCATCTTGGCGCAGATGGAAGCGCATTGAGCGTCGCACAGAGTTTAGAACTCGCGCTTGTGGAGCGTGGCGCCTTGGAGAGCGGGCACTTTCGCCTTTCATCGGGCCGGCACAGCGATCGTTTCGTTCAAAAATTCCGCCTCCTTGAAGACCCCCGGCTTGTGGAACTCGCAGCGGCGCCGATCGCCGGCGCTTTCGGTCCTGCGGCTCCCACGCTGGTCGTGAGCGCCGCTGTGGGCGGAATTATTCTCGGTTACGAAGTGGCGCGCCAGCTTGGGACCAAAGCTATTTTCGTTGAAAAAACGGGTGGCGTTCCAGCGCTACGCAGGAATTTCCAACTCCGCCGCAACGATCGCGTGGTCATTGTCGAAGATGTCGTCACGACCGGCGGCTCGGTGCGAGAAGTGGTGGATGTTGTGCGCCAACGCGGCGCAGAGATACTTGGCGTCGGCATCATCGTGCGGCGCGGCGACGTGGACTTTGATCTTCCTACAACCGCATTGCTCGACATCCCGATGGAATCGTTTGCTCCGCAGCAGTGCCCGCTGTGTGCCGTGGGCGTGCCTCTGATCGACCCTGGTTCCCGCCGCTCGTGAGCCGCGTCGTGCTTCGTTTGGGAACTGCAGAAGATCGGATGTTTGTCTGGGAGCTTGGCGCGCAAACGCTTTGGGATAGCGTAGCGCCCTTCCGGACAGCCGACGATATAATGTTGCGCGTCAGCTTTGAGCGGCTCTTGCACTTCGTCTGGGAACAATCGCACGTCTTGCTCCTGGCGTTGCGGGACGATTGCCCCATCGGGTTCTTACTTTTGCTGGACGGCTTTCCCGATGAAGTAACCTTGGCGCCGCAGGCCTTCGTTGCGTACATGGCCGTTGAACCGCGTCACCGCAGAAAGGGAATCGGGGCATCGCTCTTGCGGCGCGCTGAAGAACTAGCGCGCGAGCGTGGATTGCCGTACGTGGCACTTATGGTGACGGAAAACAATCGCGCCGCGCAGCGTACGTATGAGGCGGCGGGATACCTTACCGAACGACGGTTGCTGTGCAAGCCTCTGTGAACTCGGCGCTGGTGCGGCGCATTCTATGGTGGTCCGTGGGAGCTATTCTCGTGCTCTTCGCGCTTTGGCTGGCCGCAAAAATTCCACGCACCATTACGATATTCGTTATCGCTGCGTTTATTGCGTTTGGCGTGCAACCCATTGTCGTTCACCTGGAAGAACGCGGGATGAAGCGCCCGCTCGCGATCATTTTAGTCTACGCAGTGCTGCTTATTTTAACCACCGTGGGCATTGTACTGGTGGTCCCTGCGACATTGGAACAAAGTCAGGTCCTCGTCGTGAATGCTCCTGAGTATCTTAAAACGTCGCAGGGTTGGATCGTTGGATTCGAGACAATGTTGCGCACGCGCTTCGGGCACTCCAGCGTTCCGGCCACCTTCGGCAATGTACAAAATTTGGCCAGCGCGAAGATTGGGGCTCTCTTAACCGGAACCTTAGCTTCGCTGGGCACGCTGCTGATCAACACGGCGACCGCGATTTTCATCGGGCTTTCGGCGCTCATCCTGTCTTTCTTTTTCCTCCTGCAAGATCGTCAGATTGGAGATGCCTTTCCGGAAAACCGGCGTGGTACGGCGCGCGAACTCGTTACGGAAATCACGCGTATCTTCGGCAGTTTCATTTCCGGACAAGCGATCGTCAGCGCGGTGACGGGCGTCGTCATAACCGTTGGTCTTGCGCTGGTCGGATTTAAATACGCGTTAATTTTGGGAATCATTAGTGCCATCGCATACGCCATTCCTATTGTCGGTATGCTTGCCGCACACGTCATCGGCGCGATTATCGCCGCGCCGCAGGGCTTGGGAATGATTCTGTGGGTGCAAGCGATTCTCTTTACGGTGGCGCGCATCAGCGACAACGTTCTGGTACCCAAAATTATGGGTCAAAGCGTGGGCGTTTCTCCGATCGGCGTGATGTTTGCGGTGTTTGCCGGCGGGGAGCTTTTCGGTCTCCCCGGGCTTCTTTTGGGAATTCCCGCGGCCGCGTTGATAAAGGTTCTCTGGAGGTTCTTTGTAGCTCCAGCGTTGCGCGGCACAGATTCCGGCCCGGAAATCTAAACTACATGGAGTCGGGCGCGCTTACCCCGATCAAACCCAGCACGCGCGCAAGCACGTGTTTTGTGGCGATGCATAAGGCTAGGCGTGCAAGGCGAAGCTCCCGGTCGGCGACCAAGATTTTGCATTCCGTATAAAACTGGTGATAATCGGAGGCGACGTCGCGCGCATAACGAGTCAAACGATGGGGAGCCAAGTGATGCACCGTATTTTGCACCACAGAAGGCAATTCCGAGAGGCGCCGGGCCAGTGCCAGTTCGGTGGCGTGAACTAACTGCCTTAGCTCCGGAACGGACTGTTTAAGCACCGCCATATCTTGCGCGCTCGCGTTGTGCAGAACCGAAGCGATCCGTGCATGGCCATACTGCACGTAATAAACGGGATTGTCGTTGCTCTGCTCTTTTGCAAGCTCGAGATCGAACGTTAGCGGCGATTCCGGCGCCAACATGACAAAAAAGAAACGGGCGGCGTCCTTACCTACTTCCTCCAAGATTTCTTGCAGGGTCACGATATGCCCGGCGCGCTTGCTCATAGAGATCTGCTCGCCGCCGCGCATTAGCGTGATTTGCTGCGCGATCAGGACCTCGAGTTTTCCCTCGTAGCCCAGCGCTTGCGCCAAGCCGCGCAACCTTCCAATGTAACCATGATGGTCGGGACCCAAGATATCGATCACGCGGTCGGCTCGCCGCAACTTATCGTAGTGGTAGGCGACGTCCACAGCTAAGTACGTTGGGCGGCGGTCGGAGCGTATCAGCACGCGGTCTTTGTCGTCTCCGAAAGCCGAAGCGCGAAAGTAGAGCGCTCCGTCACGCTCGAACGTCGCGTGCGCGGCGTTGAGCCGCTCGAACCCGGCTTGCACCGCGCCAGAATCATGCAGAGCGCGCTCGCTCTGCCACAGGTCGAAGGTAATGCCGAACCTCCGCACCGTTGCCTGCTGTTCCTCTACCAAACGGTCGCGCCCAAAGGTAGCGAAATATGGCAGCCAGCGCGCTTGCGGCGCCTCGCACCAGACGTCGCTCTCTCGTTCCGCCAGTTCGTTGGCTAAAGGCAGAAGATAATCGCCCGGATACCCGTTTTCAGGAAAGGGGAACTGGGGATCCCAGAGTTGGCGGTAGCGCGCATAAAGGGACTGAGCCAAGGTGTCCAATTGAGCGCCCGCGTCATTGATGATCCATTCCGTAAAGACCTCGTAACCGCAGTACCGAAATGCGTTAGCCAGTGTCGCGCCGATACTGGTCGTTCGGCCTTGTACCACGACAAGCGGCCCCGTAGGATTAGCGCTCCCGAACTCTAAGGAAATTCTGCGGCCGGTGGCCGGCTGTTTGCCGAACGTTTCTCCCTGGCGAGCGATTTGCGCCACACGCTGCTGCCACACCGCCGGTGCCAGCCGTACGTTGATAAATCCATCAAGCGACCCAATCTCGCTAAAGTGCTTGGCGAGTTGAGGGTTTTGCGCGCGCAGCTGCGCGGTCAGTGATGCGGCGATGTCTTCGGGAGCACGACGCGCGATGCGCGCTAACGAAAAGGCCACGTTGGTTGAAAAATCCCCAAATTCAGGGCGGCGCGGTGCCTCGAACTGTACTTTGGATTGTGCGTGTCCGAAGAGCGCTTCGATCGTGCGCTGCAACTCCTGCGCGAACTCGGCTAGCACGCGTTCGGGTCCAGGTGCAGGCTCTTCAGTGGTGATAGGGTTCATTTCGGGCGATCTTCGTCGCTCGATAGAGCTGTTCCAGCACCAGGGCGCGCGTCCACTCGTGCAACAAAGTCAGCTTTGAAAGCGACCAGAGAAACTGCGCGCGTTCCCGCAGTGTTGCGCCTGCGCCGTATGTCCCCGCAACAACGAGCGTCAAGCGTGACACGCCCCGCAAGGCTAAGTCCGCCAATTTCCCGGCAAGTTCTTCACTTGAGATTTGGTGCCCAGTGCGCTCGAGCAACCAGAGATGGTCTGGCGCCGCTACATGGTTGAGCACCCGCTCGGCTTCACTTGACATTGCTTTTTGCGGGTGAGATCCATCCGCCGCTTTAACCGTGATCTCTTCGAGGCTGTGGTAGGGCGTGATCCGGTTGCGGAAATCGTCCAGCGATTGCTCGATGTACGACTCACGAACCTTTCCAACCGCAATGATGCGAAACCGCACCAGAAACGCGTTCGACGTCGCTTAGGAGCGTGGCTTGCAGGTAAGCGCAATGCAGCCCCCGTCCCGCCGCTCGATGAGGCCGTTGGTTTCAAGGAGCGTGACGGCGCTTAGGACATGCGCGGCTGGAAGCTCTGAGAGGCCGATTAGGGTATCAAGCGGCAACTCGAACTCGCCCAGCAACTGCACGATCTTGGCCTGCATCGGGTCCAAGGGCTGCGGCGAGCGTAAGCGTTGATCCGGCTTGGAAAGAGCTTTGGAAAGCAATCCCAGCGTTGCCAGGACGTCGCCGGCGTTGCGCGCTAAAATCGCGCCGTCGCGGATCAACTCAAGGCAGCCCGCGATTTTTACGCGGTCGACATCGCCAGGGAAAGCTAGTACGGGAACCCTTCCGGCTGCCCAATTAGCGGTATTGAGTGCGCCGCTGCGCACCGGCGCCTCAACCACGACGACCGCGTCGGCTAGCGCTGCGACAATCCCATTGCGTTGCAAGAAGTGATGCGGTTGTGCAGGCTGGTCGGGCGCATACGGTGAGAGCACGGCTCCTGCGCAGTCGGCCATGCGCGTCGCCAGTTTAAGATTGCACTTGGGAAAGAAGCGCCGGTGACCGCCGCCGAGCACGCCAATGGTGGCGCCGCCGGCTTCCAATGCGCCCTGGTGTGCGGCCGTATCGATGCCCACGGCCAAACCCGAGACGATGCAAACGCCGGCCCGTGCGAGCTCGCAGGCCAGCCTATGCGCTAGGTTTTTTCCTAAGGCGGATGCTGCGCGGGTCCCAACGACGGCAACGGTTGGCGCAGCCAGCCCGCCAAGTCCCCCGGTGACGTAAAGCCCTCCGCAAGACAGCAAGCCATCGCATGCGGGGCGCAACGCCACGACCGAGGCCAGATCGACGAACTCCGGGGTCCACTCGCCCATGCTTGGCCTTCACGCCGCAGGCGGGGCAGTCTAGGGGGAAAGTAAGCGCGCCCTAGGAATACTCGGCGCAACTACTGGTCCGCAAGCGGCCGTCGGAGGTACATCGTGGCAGCCCAAGCATATTGCGTCAAATGCAAATCCAAGCGTGAAATGAAAGACGCGGTTCAAATAACCATGAAGAACGGTCGCCCTGCAACCGAGGGGAAGTGCCCGCAGTGTGGCACTAAGATGTTCAAGATCGGCGCGGCCTCGTAGGGCCCCAATGTACTCGCCCAATCTTGAGGGCGCAGCAACTTTAAGAGTGACGCGGTTCCCCGATTTGCCCACGAACCGTCTTGTGGTTTATAATGGAGGGACCCACTATATGTGGGTCTTTCCATTCTGCCACGATAACCTGCGTTCAAACGCTGTTTAGCCAAGGGGTCGCCTCTGACGTGTCCCACCTGCCGCAAGAGTGAAACGCGCGTCGTTGACTCACGCGACGACGAAAGCGTAGTACGGCGACGCCGCGAGTGTCTTGCGTGCAAACACCGGTTCACAACCTACGAGCGCATGGAGACGCCGCGCGTCTTCGTCGTGAAGAAAGACGGCCGTCGGGAACAGTTCAATCGCGAAAAAATCATCAACGGCTTGCGCAAAGCCTGCGAAAAGCGCCCGGTGGCGGAAGCTCAAATGGAAGCGGTAGCCGCCCAGTTAGAGCGCGACCTCTTTTCCCGCGGCGAAAGCGAAGTTTCTGCCACGTCGATCGGTGAGAACCTCATGCAGGCTCTGCGCAGCTTAGACAAAGTTGCCTACATCCGTTTCGCCAGTGTTTACCGCTCGTTTCGCGATGTCGAAAGCTTTCAAGAAGAATTGGCTGCGCTGCTTGCCAATCCAGCCCGCTAATGCAATCCGTACCCGTCGCCGTTCAACGTCTCCCCGAAGCGGAAGGGCTCCCCCTTCCCAGCTACATGACCCCCAATGCGGCCGGTGCCGACCTGTGCGCTGCGGTACACGATGATCTTACGTTGTTACCCGGAGCGCGCGCACTCGTTCCGACCGGTTTCGCGATCGCCTTGCCGCACGGGTACGAGGCCCAAATCCGTCCGCGCAGCGGTTTGGCCCTGAACTCGGGCGTTACTCTGCTGAACAGTCCCGGTACGGTCGACGCCGACTATCGCGGCCCCTTGGGCATACTGATTGCCAATTTTGGAACCGAGCCTTTTGTGGTGCGGCGAGGCGATCGTATCGCCCAAATTGTGGTTGCGCCCGTATCGAGGGTAGACTTCATCCCAGTTTCGTCATTAGACGAAACCACTCGCCCCGGGGGCTTCGGCTCCACAGGCGTAGCGCAAACGGACCAAAGAGTGTGAAGGTTTATGTCGTCGGGGCCGGAGCGGTCGGGACCTACTTGGGCCGTCTGCTGGCGCGCATCGGCAATGACGTTGCATATGCACCGCGCGAGTTGGAGGACGTAACGCCCGTTCATGCCGACGTTGCCATCGTTGCCGTGAAGGCCTATGACACGGACGGCGCCATCAAGACACTGCAACGCGCAATCGGCAGCCCCGCGTCATGCGTCTACATCTCCCCGCAAAACGGCGTAGGCAATGAAGAGAAGCTGGCGCAAGCATTCGGCGAGACTGCGGTTGTGGCGTGCGCGCTGACGATTCCGGTCGACCGGGGGCGCAACGGTGAGACCAACGCCACGCAAGAAGGCGGCGTGGCATTTGCACCGCTGGGCACCCAGGCGTATAACTGGCTTTGGGCGGCATTTGGAAGCAGCGGACTGAAAGTGAAAATTGCTCCGGACTGGCGTGCGATGAAGTGGTCGAAACTGTCCTTGAACATCGTCGCCAACGCTTCTTGTGCGATCTTGAACGTTCTGCCCAATCGCCTGGTTCACTACGAGAACGTTTTCACGCTGGAGGTGCGGGCTCTTCGCGAGGTACGTGCGGTGATGCAAGCCATGTCGCTGCCGCTCATCGATTTACCACACTATCCCGTGCGCGTCTTGCATGGCGTTGCCACGCTTCCAAGTCCCTTGGCCCGTTCGCTGTTGGCCAATCGCATCGCCGGCGCGCGAGGTCGAAAGCTTCCCTCGTTGCTGCAAGATTTGCGCGCCGGCAAAGAGTTGACCGAGGTCAACGTTCTTAACGGTGCGGTCGCAGCTGCGGGTCTGCGCTACGGCGTACCCACGCCGGTCAACGCAGTTTTTGCCCGCGTCTTGGATGACATCGCGCAGATGCCCCAACTCTGGGCCAAGTACCGCGAGCGTCCCGAAACGCTGGAAGCAGAAGTGCAAGCTGAGGTTCGACGCGTTCGCGCGTTGACCAAACCGTGAGGCATCCCGATGTTCCTGAAAGTCTGGAAGGATGGTGGATTCTTCATCGCATGTTTTACGTTTCGCGGCGAGCATGGAAAGCCCAAGGGACGCAAAGGCGAGATGCAAGCATAGCGCAAGCATCAGCGCTCTTGAGCGAGTTCGCGGCTTCCCCGCAGTCGGACGTTGGACTAGCTCAGCTCTTAGGGCACAAAGGGGACCTGATGCTCACGCATTACGCGAAGAGCGTAGAGGAATTGGCGCTCATACAGGCACGCGTTGACTCCTTGGATATGTGCGAGTTTCTGACCGCAAGCGCATCCTACGTTTCGGTTTTGGAGTTGGGCCTGTATGAAGCGACCGCTAAAATTCACCGCGAACTGTCAGCCCGCGCGTTAAAACCCCATTCGCAGGAATGGAACGACGCGTTCGACGCACTTCTAAGCGAGCAGGCCAAGAATCCGCGCAACGCCGGACGGCTGTGGGCGCGCTTACCGAAACGCCGCTACGTTTGCTTTTATCCGATGGATAAAAAACGCGGCGAAACGGTGAACTGGTATATGCTGCCGTACGAAGAGCGAGCGCGCTTGATGCTCGATCATGGAAAAATAGGACGCTCGTTTCATGGACTCGTCACGCAAGTGATTTCGGGGTCGGTCGGTTACGACGATTGGGAATGGGGAGTTGATTTATACGCCGACGATCCGATTATTTTCAAAAAGCTCATTTACGAAATGCGCTTTGACGAAGCCAGTGCGAAATACGCTTCGTTTGGGAAGTTCTATACCGGCGTTCAATTTTCACCGGAAGAGCTGCCCGCGTTTTTTGGCGGCGAGCGCATCGCGCAGCTCACAACTGTTTAAAGAAAAAAATCTCAGGATCACCCTCATCCAGGTGCTCCAAATAACCGCTTTCGACGAATTCGAGTTTTTTGCAGAACGCCCGCATCCTAGCATTTGATTTGTTGGTCGAGATAAACAGCGATTCACCGGCGCAAGCTCGTTCTACCTCAAGGATCAGCATCGTGGCCACACCACGGCGTTGTGCCGCGGGGAGAACGCCCAGTAACCAGATGAACGGCCGCGAAAAGAAAGACCGATTCCAGACGAGCATGCCGGTGATGTGATTCTCGTTGTGTGCGATCAGGATGTTGCCGTCCCGCAATGCCGTTCGGATGAGCGCCAGATGTCGTTCCCAATGCAGTACCAGCGCCATTTCCCGTAACTGGCTGGAATCGCGAGGCCGGGCTCTGCGAATCTTCACGTGGACTTGAGCGGTTAGGTCAGAATAGTGGTTACACCCGCTGCGGCTTATGAACCCTTCGACCGGCAGGCAGCAGCGAGCACTCAAAAAAGGAGAACGTACTGTGCGATTTATGGTATTGGTTAAGGGAAATGCGGACTCAGAATCGGGGGTTTTGCCGAGCGCCGAGATGCTAGCCGAGATGGGCAAGTTCAATGAAGAGATGGTGCAGGCCGGCGTGATGCTCGCCGGGGAGGGGCTTCAGCCGAGCTCCAAAGGTGCACGCATCAACTGGACAGCGGGGACGCCGAGTGTGATCGACGGTCCGTTCACGCAAGCGAAGGATCTGGTCGCCGGCTTCTGGCTCATCCAAGTGAAATCGAAAGAAGAGGCGATCGAATGGATGTCACGCGCGCCCTTCCGCGATGCGCAAGTCGAAATTCGTCAGGTCTTTGAAGCCGAAGACTTCGGCGAGGAGTTCCCGCCCGAGCTGCGGCAACAGGAAGAACGCCTTCGCGCGCAAGTCGCGCCCAAGAAATAAGCGGCAACAAGAGCGTACAAAGTTTGCGCAGCGCTCAGGCGGCGCGGCGGTCCAGGCGCTCCAGAGAACGGTATTGGATGGCTTCTGCCACATGTTGACTCGAGATCACTCGATCGTTGGTGAGGTCCGCTATCGTGCGCGCAACCCGCGCAATGCGATCCAAAGCCCGAGCGGAAAAATGACGTTTAGCGCATGCGCGGGATAAGAGCGCCATCGCCTCCGGCCCGAGCGCACAATGTTCCCGAACACCGTTAGACGGCAGCTCTGCGTTGCAAAACACGTTGGTTTCTCGGTAGCGGTCACGCTGCTTTCTACGTGCTTCTTCAACTCGTGCACGAATTAAAGCAGACGGCTCGCTGTTTTGATTCTGGATCATCTCATCGAATGCAACCCGCCCCACCTCAATCTGTAAGTCGATCCGGTCGAGCAGCGGCCCGGAAAGCTTCGCAACGTATTTTCCAACGGCGACATCGTCGCAGCGGCAATCTGCAGTTCGGCTGCCGCGATACCCGCAGGGGCACGGGTTCATGGACGCCACCAGCATGAAGCGCGCGGGATAGGTGAACGTTGCCGCCGCGCGTGCAATGGTAACCTGTCCGGGATAGGAGATAAGGCGCCTCAAAACGAGGCCCCCCCTGCGCGGTCACGTGTGCAGATCTCCCAAACGAGGCCCCTTCCCAGCGCCTTATGCGAAGGCGCTTCAATCAATCGGCTGCTACGAATTCCCAGCCGATCCCTCCGAAGTTCAAGGACTTGGGGGTTCCTACGCGGCCGCTACTGTGGCGCAATCCGTAATCACGAGGCGCTCAACCTAATACACGGCAGCAGCATCGACCGCATCCTCAGTCGACGCCCTGACAATACGATGGGCTACTTCCCGAATATCTGAAAAGTCCTCAATCACAATCCCAACGCTGTCAAACATTGCGTGGCAAAACCGCCGCACTCTGTCCGGGTGTTTGTCATATAGGACGTCGGCGACGAACAGCTGCGTCGTGTTAACGAGGGACAACTCTTTTCTCCTAGCGTATGGCAACATTTGCGCTGGGAAAGAATCCCCTTCACGCTCTAAAATCGGTTGTTCGCGATATGTATTAGCAATTAGAATGCCCTTCGGTTCGACCCCAGATTCCACATGATAAATTGACACCCACTTTTCGAGTTGTGTTGCGTTTTTCTCACGTGCGCTACCTGTTAGCCCCTTGACCTCGCAGACACCAACTCGACCCTCATACTTAACAATAAGATCAGTTCGAGCGTCATCACGTTCTTCCACGTCAAATCCAAAGTGCCTTAGCGTTTGAGCGACAATCGCTTCCAAGGGCTTACCGTTGGCAGTTAGGAGTAGCTTCCTGCGTTCGAGATTCCGCAAACGAATTTCGATTCTTTCAACCGCTTGCTGAGCTTCTGTAAGTGTCTTTAAACGCTTCTTCAATTCCGTGCGTTCTGCTGCTTCGTCGTCTGTTTGAACATCGTTCGTCCAGGGTGGTAATACTTCGACTCCAGAGGTCGCCAACAGCTTGTGGGCCTGCAAAGTCGAATCCAAGAAACGGCCGTATTGTGTTAACCACTCTCCGTTCTCTTTCCCAACGTCTTGTTGCGAGTTGGGGCGCGGAAGCAATATGATATTGCCGCGTCCAGCCTTGATTAACGCGCCTATGACGTTCTTTGTGCCCGGAATCAAAGCAAGGGGGCATAGGTCCTTTCCATCGATCAAAGCTTCATGATACATGAATTCCTCTGTTGCCCGGAATGCTACTGCAACGGGATTATCAGTAAACGCAACCTTCTTTCCGCGTCCCACCTGTATAGGCACAGACACCGGTAGGATCGATCTCCAGAAGTCAAAACGATCTACCTTAATAGTCGTCTTTTGGTTTCGGCCGGTTCCTGAATGAGTGCGTGTCCCAGTGTCGATGTAACATTCGATCGGTTGGGGTGTGAGGATGAAGAGCGATTTTCCGTCGTTTAGTAAGGTGATAAACTCTTCACGCCTTCGCGTAGTGTCGGACACTATCTTACTCGATGATGCTTCGGTAAGGCTAGGAAGCCCACGATACAACTGGGCCAGAGTCGTGTAGCTATTGAACGCCGCACGCGGGTCGAATACAACAAGATCAAAGCCGAGCAAGCTGTCGGGGCTATCAAACTCAATCGATTCAAAATCTACCCTGGAAACCGAACAGCTCAGAAGAACCGCTCGCACTTTCTGCGAGCTTGTAGCGAACGCTGCAGCGTTTGACGGAGATTGAACCCTTCTTCGAGCCTTCTTTACTGGCTTCTTTGATGGCATCTATGCGTGTCTTTCATAAAAAAAAGGAGATGGTCCAGACGTTGACGCTGCTAGTCAGGGTGTGAAGGCTTACTTTACTCCCTGCCCTTCTTGATCTAACTCATCAAGCGTTTCCATTTCCGCAACATAACGTTCTTGCTGGGGCAGCTAACCGGCTCCAGAAACGGCAAACCAGACACATCAATAACGCATCCCTGCCACCCGGGCCGGCGGGCTCCCGCACTGAGTTTCTTACGTGCAATGATCCGGTCGGCGCTTATACTGCTCCCTCGATAAATGCGCACCGCGCGAACGATAGCGCTCTTACGATCAAGCTCTACAAAAATATAGTTCGGAGTATTTCCTGCAGTTGCCGCTGCGAACAGAGGGCCATGGGCCGCCCCTAAGATTTTTGTTTTCAAAGGCTTCTGACTAGACTTGACCTGGTAAAGGTCGCCACACGCCTGACAATCGAAGTCTGCGACTTTGAAGTTCACAGGAAGGCGCCGAAGGCTGCTTCCGCAAGTAACACAATACAGGTTCGCCTCAACCCAGGTTTCTACCATGTAGCCCGATATTTGTGATCGGCTCTTTTCGTTTCCGCTCCCCGGCTCTATCTGGAGCGAAAACGACGGAGCGACATTTAGTCGGTGATACCTTCCGCGACCAAGAAAGTCTAGGGTTCCCTGGTCACGTAGTATTTGCAAGGTCTGCCGTATCTTTGCATCAATATTATTGTTCGCCGGATACGATTTTGCAAACTCGTGTTTGAATGCTAAGAGTTGTTCTAGTGAAAAGTCCTTCGGCAGAGAACTGATTGCCTCGTCGATCAAACGCTTCCAGGACTTAGATGAGTTCTTCGCGGATGTTTTTACCCGCTTTTGCATTGCGCTAGCCCCTCAGGTACAGGCTAAGATTTGGCTGTCATGGGTGCATCCCTTATATCTTGAGTCTACCGTCATTTAGCAGTGGCTGGGAGCCAGCCCTAGTCTTAGAGACGGAGGGCTTAGGGAATTCACCACTATGCGGGGAAGCAAAACGCCGCTAGTAACGAAAACCGACCGACTGAGGTTTCCCTGATATGCGCCGAACCATGCTACTTGCCAGTCTAATCATTTTTAGCTTTGCCGTTGTCAATATTCTTTCAATGCAGGCGCATGGGACAGAAATCACTGTTACGGATGGGCTATGGTGGAAAAGTCTTTCAGGAAGCGAGCGGCAGATAGCACTTTTCGCCGTGATGGATGGGTTTGGTGTTGCGTATCAGAGGGGTCGGATTGATGGTATCGTAGCTGCAGGACGCCCTATCGGAGAAACTGTTGGCTCCATCATGCACCCTACCCAAACTCAGACGGAGCGCATCCGTAGGCACTTGTATCCTCGTGTAATGGAATTGCTCCGCGATCAAAAGTTGAGCCCCCGCTTCGCCGGGACGGACGTCTCCGTGTACGCCAAACGCGTGAATCTCTTTTATGAAAAATACCCAATGGCCATCAGAGCCACGCTTGGAACTGTTCTTCAATGCGCAATGAATAAACCGCTGCTTTCATGTGACCAAGTTGCAAAAGAAGCTGCCCACCAAGGATCGGATTAAGTAACTATCCTTTTTTGCAGCTTCTCGGCACCCAAATGAAGTGAAAATACTTTACCGCCGGAACAACATCAGCTGTTCTCACATCGCTTTAATGCTCATCAGCCGTTGCAAACCTATCGCAGCCTTCGCTTTGAAATATACACCACGCGAAAATCTGCAAATGGGTGTCAATCTCTTTTGGGTGATCATTGTAAATTTGGTCCGTGTGAGCAATAAAAGTTTCAAACGTCAAATCTGCGGTTCGAAGACCCTTAATTGCAGCTTTGACACATGGACTCCGCAGAGAGCCACGCGCATATTTGCAACCTCCGAGGTATCCCAGGACGTATCCTCCTTGCAAGCCACTATAGAGTCCCTGGACTACGCGCAGCTTTTCGTTGCCGTCTAGCGATTGCCACCATTGACCATCCAAAGAAACGCGATCAGTCGCAATTGCAGAGCCCATTGTGAGGCCTAGAGCGAAACCGAGAAACAAGAAGATCAGTAGCTTTGGGTGCATTTCTAACCTCCTAATTAACGCGATGTAGGTTTCGCCTTCTGCCGGCGAAAGCAGACGCCAACCTGCGCGAAGTCATCCCCGAGGATAACGCCGAGAATAGCTGTGTACATGCTTGCCACTCTTTCTGGTGTAACTGCGAATGTGAACCGGACCATGGTAATAAGAATGGTGAGAGTGGTAGCCGGCTTGCGCGTGATGTCCGCTGTGGCCTCGGGCCAGTGCACCTTGGCTCGTGCAAAATATTGTGAGTAGTACTGACATGATAAGGGCCGATATTGACGCGTTTTTCATTTAACGTTCCTCATGAGAAGAAAGATGAGTTTAGTCACTGGCCATTTCTAGTATCACGGTCACCGGCGGCATCGGCTTCACGGCGGCACACATATGCGCCCTCGCGGGTGTTTCCGTACCAGCGCATACCTTTTTCGTGGTAGATCCCCGTCCGCGTGTTCAGCCAAACTACCACATCGCGGGGGCAGTGCGCCTGTGCTGCACTCTCGGTCTCAAACTGCTGAAGTTGTCCAACGGAGGTGCTAGACGGCGTGTACGTCTGATGTCGATGATGATGTACCGCTGCGCTCGTCACGGTTATAGGCAGCATCGTGAAAACGGCAAGTAAAAACGGAATTAGAATAAA
>JAABUQ010005664.1_pt1 | contig 19651 bp, 17 predicted proteins | sample 5560001 | NCBI WGS metagenome assembly JAABUQ01 (sample SAMN10711888, study PRJNA513371) | rock metagenome | isolation source: Antarctica rocks | place: Antarctica: Victoria Land, Finger Mt nord | collected 2015-12-18
TGGCCGCCTTTCCCACCTACCGCTCGCGCGGGGCGATCCGCGAGCTGGGCAAGGTCCTGGGACTGCCCCCCGGAGAGATCGAGCGCGTCGCGCGCGTCAGCGACGGCTTTCACTACCGAGACCCCACTCACGGCGACCTGTCGGTGGGGGTCTACAGCGCCGAGGGCGTGGCCCGAGACATTGCCACCGCCCTGGGCGACGGACCTCGCTCACCTCGCTGGTCCGCGCTGGCGCATCTGGCGGCCCAGGCCTACGGGCTGCCCCGCCACATCTCCCAGCATCCGGGCGGGATGGTGGTGGCCACCAGACCGCTGATCGACTGCTGCCCGGTGGAGCCGGCCGCCATGGAGGGACGCCAGATGACCCAGTGGGACAAGGACTCCTGCGCCGACGCCGGCTTTTTGAAGATCGACCTGCTGGGACTGGGCATGCTCTCGGCGGTCGAGCGCTGCGTAGAGCTCATCGCCCAGGCGCGGGGAGAGCGCATCGACCTGTCGCGCATCCCCTTCGACGACCGGGAGACCTTCACCGCCATCCAGAAGGCAGAGACGACCGGGGTGTTCCAGATCGAGAGTCGCGCGCAGATGCAGTCGCTGCGGCGCACGCGTCCCGAGACGCTGGACGACCTCACGGTGCAGGTGGCCATCGTGCGTCCGGGGCCGATCCAGGGCGGTGCGGTCAATCCCTATATCGAGCGTCGCCAGCGCCTGCGCGAGCAGCCCGACTACCAGGTGCCCTACGACCATCCCAGCCTGGAGCCGGTGCTGCGCGACACGCTGGGGACGATCATCTTCCAGGACCAGGTCATCGAGGTGGCCCAGGCCTTCGCGGGCTTCACGGCGGGCGAGGCCGACAGCCTGCGCCGGGCCATGAGCCGCAAGCGCTCGCAGGACGCCATCGAGAGCCACCACCGGCGCTTTCTGGCCGGCGCCCAGCACCACGTGGGCGCCGGCGCCGAGGTGGCCGAGCGCGTGTGGCAGATGGTGGCGGGCTTCGCCGGCTTCGGCTTTCCCAAGTCCCACAGCGCGGCCTTCGGACTGCTGGCCTACCAGTCGACCTGGCTGCGCGTTCACCACGGGCCCGAGTTCACCTGCGCCCTGCTCAATGAGCAGCCCATGGGCTTCTATGTCTCAGACAGCCTGATCCACGAGGCCGAGCGCCGCGGCATCCCGGTGCTCGACGTGGACATCAACGCCTCCCGGGCGCAGTGCACCGTGGAGTGGGTGCAGGCATCGGAGCGGGCGGCTGCGCAAGGCGACGGCGCTGGTGCCCATGACGCCGGCACGCCGCTGCTGGGCGTGCGCGTCGGCCTCGGCTACGTCAAGGGGGTGACCAGGGTGGACGTCGAGGCCCTGGTCGCCGCCCGTGATCAGGGCGGCCCCTTTGCAGGCGTGGGCGATCTGGCCGGGCGAGCGGGCGCGGGACGGCCCGCCCTCGAGCAGCTGGCTTGGTCGGGGGCCTGCGACGGACTGGTGGATGGCGTGGGCGACGGCGATCGCCGCCTGGCCCTGTGGCAGCTGGGGGTCGCCGCACCCGGCCGGTCCGTCGCTTCAGGCACGCAGCTTGCCCTGCCCGTGGATCCCCCCTCTCCCCCGCGCCTGCGCCGGCTGGGGCGCTGGGAGCGTCTGATCGCCGGCTACTCCACCACCGGGGTCACCGTGGCAGACCACGTCATGGCCGCCCTTCGCCCCCGGCTGCGCACGCCCATGCTGGCCACCAGCGCCCAGCTCGCGCACATGCCCCACGGCTGCTCGGTGGCGCTGGCCGGACTGGTCATCGCGCGCCAGCGGCCGGGGACGGCCAACGGCGTGGTCTTCCTGCTCTTCGAGGACGAGTGGGGCACCGTGAACCTCGTGGTTCCTCCCGCGATCTACGAGCGCCAGCGCCCGCTTGTTCGCGCCGAGCCACTGTTGCTGGCCCGTGGGCGCCTGGAGCGCCCTCCCGCCAGCGGTCAGACCATCAACCTGCTCGTGCGCGAGCTGCAGGCCCTGGGCGCATCCCTGACCGAGGAGCTGCCCGAGCCGTCGGCTCGGCCGGCGCGCGTGCACCCGCTCCCCCATCCGGGGGTCGAGCCCGAGACCGGGCACGACGAGATCGCCGCCGCCATGCGCGCCGTCGCTCCCGCCGTCCAGAGCTTCGCTTCGGGCCGCCGACGCTAAGCCGCCCCGACCGACCTCAGCGACGCGATCGTGCCGAGACGGCGCGGACCTCGTTGGAGACGGCCAGCAGCAGCGCCAGCAGCACGAAGTTCATGACCACCGACGACCCGCCGTAGGCCACCAGAGGCAGCGTCACGCCGGTCAGCGGGATCACCCGCGTGACGCCCCCGACGATCACGAACACCTGCAGGGCCACGATGAACGACAGACCGGTGGCCAGCAGCTTGGAGAACGAGTCGCGGGCCAGGGCCGCCGTCTTCATCCCACGGGCCACGAACATGAGATAGACCCCCAGCAACGCCGCGGCCCCCATCAGCCCGAGCTCGTTGGTGATGACCGAGTAGATGAGGTCGCTCTCGGGAACGGGCAGGATCGTCCGGTACACGGTATGGCCACTCAGCTGGACGGGGTACTGCAACAGCGACTGGTGCAGCCCCGTGCCCAGCAGGCCACCATCGGCCTGAGCAAACAGCGACTGCGCCAGCTGGTAGCTGCCCTGCGGCGCGTTGTACAGGGTGGTGTCGAACGGGTGCTGCCAGGCGAGCACACGCTGGTGGACGTGCCCCACGTGGGTGGCCACGAACCAGGCGCCCAGACCGAACAGCACCGACCCCGCCAGCGGGAAGGAGAGCCGCCCGGTGGCCACGTAGAGCAGAGCCAGGAAGGCCCCGAAGAACATGAGCGAGGTACCCAGCTCGCGCGTCAGCAGCAGCGTGGCCATGGCCGCGCCCCACACCGCCAGCAACGGTCCGAACTGCTTCATGGGTGGCAGCGTCACGCCCAGGAAGCGCCGACCGGCGGTCACCAGGATCTGGCGGTTGTCGCGCAGGTAGCTGGCCAGGAAGACGACTATGGCCACCTTGGCCAGCTCAGCAGGCTGAAAGGCCACGGGCCCGAGGTGAATGTTCAGGTAGGCGCCGTTCACCTGCTGGCCGATCACGGGCAGGCGCGGCAGGAGCGCGGTCCCGATGCCGATCGCGGCGATGGTGTAGCGGTAGCGCTCGAGCACCGCCACGCCGTGGCGACGCAGCCACAGGATGGTGACCGCGAACAGGATCAGCCCCAGCACCAGCCACTGCGCCTGCTGACGAGCGTCGGTGGGATTGATCCGGTAGATCATCACTATCCCCACCGAGGAGAGCACTGCGGCCAGCGGAAACAGGTAGGGGTCGGCGTGGGGGAGCACGAACCTGATCAGCACATGCGCCGCCAGGCACAGGCCCAGGAAGACGGCCCCATAGGTCAGCGAGACGCTCGAGGCGTGGTTGAGCGTCAGGTTGGTGACCGCATTGGCGTTCTCGCCCTGCTGCTGGATGAAGATGGCGGTGAAGCCGCCGACGACCAGCAGCGCGGCGGGCAGCAGGCCGAACAGCTCGCGATTTCGCGGGTTGCGCACCGCTGCGACCTTATACGCAGCCGCACCCGGCACCCGCTACCGGTACCCTGCAGGCGTGGCCCGGCCCCGCCCGGGCCCCCCCGGCCCAGCCCGTATCGCCCTGCGGAGGTCATCAGTGTCTGAAGAGCGCCCACCCAACCTGTGGTGGGGCATGTTCAAGCGTTTTGCGATCGCCACGGTGCTGATCGTCGTGCTGGCGGCCGGGGTCACGGCCACCGCCGCGCTCGAGCAGGTCAAGCAGGTGGCCGACGTCATCGGGCGCGGCAGCGCGCCCATCCACTCGGCCGACCTGACGCCCGACACGCCCGGCGCTCCCCAGACGATCCTCGTCATCGGCTCGGACAAGCGCGCCCTGGCCCGCAGCGCGTTCGACCGCAGGGACCCCCCGCACTCGGACACCCTGCTACTCATGCGCATGGACCCCAACCGCTCGCAGACCTCGGTGCTGTCGGTCCCGCGCGACCTGCAGGTCACCTACACCGACCACGGACGTCGCTTCCCCGGCGCCAAGATCAATTCCGCCTACACCGTGGGGGGCGCGCAGCTCGCGGTCAAGGTCATCAAGCAGACGCTCCCCGGCCTCACCATCCAGCACGTGGTGGACGTCAACTTCAACGGCTTCCGCCGTGCGGTCGACGCGGTCGGCTGCGTCTACACGGACGTGGACCGACGCTACTTCAACGACAACCTGAGCACGCCGACCCCCTACGCGACGATCAACATCCAGCCGGGCTATCAGCGCCTGTGCGGTCAGGACGCGCTGGACTACGTACGCTATCGGCACACCGACTCTGACTTCGTGCGCGTGGCGCGCCAGCAGGACTTCATCCGCCAGATGAAGGAGCAGGTGGGCGTGAGCGGCTTGGTCGGCAAGCGTGCGCAGATCGAGAACGCGGTCGGGCCGTCCATCACCACCGACATCCGCGGCGTGGGCGAGGTGATCCGCCTGTCCAAGCTGATCGCCTTCTCGGTCGGGCGACCGGTGCGCCAGGTCCGTTTTCAGTCCAACGTGCTCAACGTCAAGAGCGGCTCCTTCGTCACCGCCACCACCCAGCAGATCCACACGACGGTGGGCGACTTCCTCCACGGGGACCCGGCGCCCAGACTGCCCCCCCCACCGCCGCCGGCACGGCGCGCGCCGCGCGGTTCGCGCGGTCACCGCCGCCCGACTCCCGCGCCCGCGACGGTACCCGGTCTGACGAGCACGCCCGACCCCCTGCGCCAGGCGGCGCTGGCGCACACCGGTGGATCGGTGAGCCTCTACTACCCGCGCACGATGCTGGCCTCCGGCGGCCAGGCGGACGTGCGCGCCTACCGGCTGCGCGACGAGACCGGGCACCTCCACCACGCCTACCGAGTGGTCTTCTCCACCGGACTGGTGGGCGACTACTACGGATTGCAGGGAATGGACTGGTCGACGCCCCCGATGCTCGCCCACGCTTCGCCACTGCGTTCCTCCGACGGTCATCGCTTCCTTGCCGTCAACGACGGGCAGCACATCCACGTGCTCGCCTGGCGCACGGCCCACGGTGTCTACTGGCTGTCCAACACGCTGCTCGAGCGACTCAGCAATGCACAGATGCTGGCCATCGCCGAGTCGGTAGCGCCGCTGCGCTGACGCCCGGGGTCATCGCGAACAGCCGGGAGGACCTCAGCGCGTGTGGGCGCCCGCATCGAGCGCCTCGTTGACCAGCCGGTCAGCCTCCACATTCTGGGCGCGGGGCACGGAGCGAACCGACCAGCGCGCGAAGGGCCGCAGGGCGCTCATGGCGTCGAGGTACAGCGGGCGCATCGCCGGGTGCTTGACGCGGTAGGCCCCTGTGATCTGCTTGGCCACGAGCTCGGAGTCGTTGACGAGCTCCACCTCACTGGCGCCGAGCTCCCGGGCACGACGCAGCCCCAGGAGCACACCGCGGTACTCGGCGACGTTGTTGGTGGCCGTGCCCAGCGTCTCGGAAACCTCGTCCAGGACCTCGCCCGAGGGGGTGGAGATCACCGCCGCGGCCGCGGCGGGCCCCGGGTTGCCACGCGCGCCGCCGTCGACGTGGACGACGACCTTCACCGGCGCGCGAGCGTCAGGTCGCGCCCACGGGCCCGCCGGCCGGCACGTCGAGCTCGGGGAACTCGCCCGGCACGCGCGCGCGGCGCCGATCGCGTATCAGCCGCTGCTGCTCGCTGTCCTCGGACTCCTCCGGCGCGCCCGCAGCTCGCGAGCGGCGCTCAGAATGGCGACGGTTGACGATCACCGTGACGTTGTCATCGTCGGCGTAGTAGCGCACGAGCTTGTCGTACAGCTCGCCGGCCAGCGCCTCGGGGACGACGCAAAAAATCATGCTTCACATGCTACCCGGCGCGAGGCGCCGGCCCCACGCCCGAGCACACGACAAGACGCTTGTCTCACGCCTCAGGCAGGAGCATGTGCAGTTCGCCGCGCTCATCGGCGCGCGCGTTGGCCACGCGATCGACCGGCGCAAGCTCGGACAGCTCGAGTCCCTGCTCGCTCACGTGGGCCCCGCTGCCCTCTTCAGCCAGATCCACCTCGTAGCGGTACCAGCACAGCTCCCAGGCGACGAGGACCGACACCAGGGTGCTATCGGTGGCCGGTCGCGCGGTCACCCCTGGGGCGCCCAGCGAGCGGGCGACACCGGCGACCCGACGCGGACCGTCGCCGCCGTTGAAGATCTCAAGCGCGCGCAGGACTCGCTGCTCGGTGTTGGCGGGCACGGCATGGACCGAGCGAGCGCTGCCCCAGGCGCCGGAGGACTCGGCCACGCGCGCCGCACGCACGGCCGGCGGGGATGTAGAACGCGTCGAGGGCGGCGCAGATGAGGGGTCGCCGCCAACGGGCTCCGCGATCGGCTCGCCAGGTGCAGGGTCGCGGGCTCCGTGGTAGGCATCGGTGAAGGAGGACGGCTCGTCCACGATCTCCTCGGCCCAGGGGACAGGCTCTGCCGCGTCGACACGGGCCTGCTCACGCCGCTGGCGCAACCGGCCCACCAGCGTACGCGCGCGCCGGCCGCGGGGCGGGCGCATGGCCAGCGCGGCCCCGTCGCCCTCACGCCGCCAGCCCTCGTTGGCCGCGCGACCAACGCACAGATCGCAGACCACGCGGCGTTCACCGGCCGCCAGAAAGACGTCTGCCTGCTCGCCTCGCAGCAGGTTGCGCCGACAGACCTCGCAGCTCACAGCGGGTTGACTGGTGGTGATCGACCGGGTGACCATGGTTCCCCAGGGTAGCCGTCACCGGCGCCAACCGGCTATCGCCGAGCGCTCGGCGAGCGCATACGAACAGGATCTTGCAGTTGGGGCGCCGACCGCCGGATGGCGTCGGGCGCCGATGCTCAGGCGCCGACCGCCTCCTGCTCGCTGTGCGCCGTCAACCTGCGCGCCAGCTGGGTGGGCACCTCCTCGTAGCGCAGCAGCTCCATGGCGTAGTCACCCTGGCCACCGGTGATCGAGCGCAGGTCGGGTGCATAGGCCAGCACCTCGGCCATGGGAACCTCAGCCCTGATCTCCGTCATGGCGCCCGCCGCTTCCATCCCCTGCGGGCGCCCGCGTCGCGAGCCCAGGTCGCCGAGCACGTCGCCGACGTGCTCCTCGGGAACCGAGATGGTCACGAGCATCACGGGCTCCAGCAGGACCGGGTCGGCCTCCTCCAGGGCTCGGCGCATGGCGAGTGCCCCGGCGACCTTGAACGCCACCTCGGAGGAGTCGACGGCGTGAAAGGACCCGTCGACCAGGTGCACGCGCACGTCCTTGACCGGGTAGCCGGCAGCCGCTCCGCTACCGAGCGCCTCCTGCACGCCCTTCTGCACCGCCGGAATGAACTGGTGGGGGATGACGCCGCCCTTGATGCGGTTGACGAACTCAAAGCCCGAGCCCGCCGGCAGCGGCTCGATCTCGATGTGGCAGTCGCCGAACTGGCCCCTGCCGCCTGTCTGCTTCTTGTGGCGGCCGTGTCCCCGTGCCGCCCGGCGGATCGTCTCCTGGTAGGGGACACGCGGCGGCCTGAGCGCGACCTGGACACCGAAGCGTGAGCTCAGGCGGTCCACGATGACCTCGACGTGCATCTGCGACAACCCGGCCACGATCTGCTCGCCGGTCTGCGGGTCGCGGTGTGAGTCGATCGTCGGGTCCTCCTCCTGCAGGCGACGCAGGGCGGTGAAGACCTTGTCCTCGTCGCCCTTGGTGGTGGGCTCGATCGCGAAGGCCATGACCGGCGCGGGCAGCTTGATGCGTGGCATCTGGATCGGCTCGTCGCGGGCGGCCAGCCAGTCTCCGGCGCGCGTCTCCTTGAGCTTGCCCACCGCGCCCAGGTCACCCGGGCCGAGCTCGCTCACGTGCTGGGTGTCGCGACCCGCGAACAGGAGCAGTTGACCGATGCGCTCCTTGGCGTGAGCGCGCGTGTTGAGCACCTGGGTGTCGGCGCGCATGAGTCCCTGATACACACGAAACAGGTTGATGCGACCGGCAAACGGGTCCGCGCGCGTCTTGAACACGTAGGCGAACAGCTCCCGCTCCTCGGAGGGCTCGAGCTCGACCTCCCCGACCCGTAGCGGGCCGTGCTTGACCGGGGAGGGAAGATCCTCGACGATCGCGTCGAGCAGACGGTTGGTCCCGAGGTTGCGCGTGGCCACGCCACACACCGCGGGGAAGATGCTGCCGTGGTTGGTGCCGTCCTTCAACGCACCGACGATCTCGGCGTGGGAGATCTCCTCCCCGTCGAGGTAGCGCTCCATGAGGGTGTCGGACACCTCGGCCACCTCGTCCATGAGCATCTCGCGGTACTTCTGTGCGGTGGCCAGCAGATCGTCGGGTATGGCTATCTCGACGGCGTTGGCCCGGTCGGGATGCTCGTAGGCGAAGGCACGCATGTCAACCAGGTCGATCACTCCCCGCACATCGTGCTCGCGGCCGATGGGAATCTCCGTGGCCACCACGTGCGGGCCGAACGCGACCTTGAGCTGCTGCAGGGCGCGAAAGAAGTCGGCCCGTTCGCGGTCGAGCATGTTCACGAACAACAGCCGGGCGAGATCCAGCTCGGCCGCCCGGGCCCACAAGCGGGTGGTGGCGACCTCTACCCCCATCACGCCATTTATCACGAACACCGCCGACTCACATACCCTCAGGGCGCCGAGCGCGTCGGCGACGAAGCTGGGCTCACCCGGAGTGTCGAGCAGGTTGATCTTGCGCCCCTGCCACCGAGACGAGCTCAGGGTCGTGGAGATCGACATGCGGCGGACCTGCTCGTCGGGATCGGTGTCCGAAGCGGTCGTCCCGTCGGTGACCGACCCCAACCGGGTGACCTCTCCGGCTTCGAAGAGCAGAGCCTCGTGCAGCGATGTCTTCCCCGCTCCCCGGTGACCCACCAGGGCGACGTTGCGAATACGATCCGCAGTTGGGCGCATGCACGGCTCCTCTCCCGTTTGTTGAGGAAAAATCTAGCGCCCCGGGCAACCCTCGTGGGGCCGTGGGAGAGGGCTTTGAGTCGAGCCCTAGGAGAAGGCTTCGGTCTGCATGCGCGAACGCAGGCGCAGCACCGCCTTGGTGTGCAGCTGGGAGATCCGCGACTCGGTCACGCCCAGGACCTCGCCGATCTCGCGCAGGGTGAGGTTCTCGTAGTAGTAGAGCGCGATGACCAGCTTCTCGCGCTCGGGTAGGCGCGCGATGGCGTCGGCGATACGGTCCTTGAGATCGGAGACATCGACGACGTTGGCCGGATCGGGCGCATTGGGATCTTCGAGCGTGTCCATGAGCGACACCTGATCTCCGCTTGAGTCCGACACGCTCCACAACTCGTCCAGGGCGGCCACCGAGGAGTGCGAGATGCTGAGCAGCGACTCCTGGAACTCGTCCACGGAGATGCCCAATTCGGCCGCGACCTCCTCGTCGGACGGGGCCCGCTGCAGCTTGTGCTCGAGCTTGGCGTTGGCTCGCTCGATCTCGCGGGCGCGGGCGCGGACGCTGCGCGGGACCCAGTCCAGCGAGCGCAGCTCATCGATGATCGCACCCTTGATGCGGGTGATGGCGTAGGTCTCGAACTTGATTGCGCGGCCCAGGTCGAAGCGCTCGATCGCCGAGATCAGGCCGACCAGCCCGTAGGAGATGAGGTCGGCCTCCTCCACGTGCGGGGGCAGCCCCGAGGCCATGCGTCCGGCCACGTATTTGACCAGGGGGGAGTAGGCCACCACCAGCCGCTCGCGGGCATGCTGGTCGCCGTCGGACTTGTAGCGCTGCCACATGTCGCGCAGCTCGATGGCTTTGACGTTGGTTTGCAGGGTCGCCTCCCAGTGACCTCAGGCCCGAGGATGACTCCGCGCGTATGCGCTGCGAAGCCGGCCTGACTCTACCCGAGTGTAGATCTGCGTCGTACTGATACTGGCATGACCGAGAAGCTCCTGGATCGCGCGCAGGTCGGCACCCCCCTCCAGCAGGTGGGTGGCGAAGCTGTGGCGCAGGCCGTGGGGCGACAGACCGCCGGCCACTCCCACCCGTGTCGTCAAACCCTGCAGGCGGCGACGAACGTCGCTGGTGGACAGTCGCCGGCCCGACTTGCTCAGCAGCAGCGCGGCCGGGGAATCGTCGGTGGCCAGCGCGGGGCGCCCGCGCTCAGCGTACGCGGCCACCGCGGCAAGCGCCGGCTCGCCCACCGGCAGGAAGCGGGTACGCGAGCCCTTTCCCTCGACGCGCAGCTGCTCGGCCTCGAAGTCGACGCTCGTGCCCTCCAACCCCACCAGTTCCTCAGCCCGCAGCCCGCACGCGTAGGCCAGCTCGAACAGGGCGCGGTCGCGTAGCTCGAGCGCGCTGGCGGCGGGAAGGGCATCGAGCAGGGCACCGGCCTCGAGGCGTGTCAGCACTCGCGGGAGGTGCGCCGCACGTTTGGGGCCGTGCAGGAGGTCGGCCGGGCTCTGGGGAACGATGCCGTGCTCGCGCAGCGTGGCGAACAGTGAGCGCAGCGACGCGAGCTTGCGGGCCACCGTGGTCGGCGCGCGGCCCGCTTGGGACAGGCCGGCGAGGTAGCGACGCAGGTCGCGCAGATCCACCGCAGTCGGCTCGAGCCCGGCCGCTGTCGCCCAGGTCACGAACTGACCGAGGTCACGAGCGTAGGCCCGGCGGGTACGCTCGGCGGCGCCGCGGCGACGCAGATCGTGGTCAGACAGGACCAGGGCCCGGCTCCAGGCGGGGCTCAGATCGGGCGGCGCGGGCGCCTCGGAGTGCGTTGCGGCCGGTGCGATCGTGGTCGCTGCGCGCCCCGTGCGCGCGCGGGGGCTCACCCGATCGGTATTCGCCGTGCCCGGCCGGCGCCCTTCAGGTCGGTGCTTCCGGGGACAGGAGAGGCCTTGGCGCCCCTCGACGCTAGCCTGAGCGACGTCCATGGTCACCATCTCCGCTCCCTCCCCCCCCTCCTCGCCCGATGCCTACGGGCCCGATGGCCGCTCGCCCTGGCTGGACGTGGATTGGCGCGAGCATCAGCGCTGGGTGACGGTGGCCGGCCGGTCGGTCAACGTGATCGACATGGGCGAGGGGCCTTCGCTGATCTTCGTCCATGGGCTGGCGGGCTCGTGGCAGAACTGGCTGGAGCAGATTCCCGTCTTCGCAGCCGATCATCGCGTGATCGCGATGGACCTACCGGGCTTCGGCCACTCGCCGATGCCGCGCGAGGAGATATCGATCGGCTCCTACGCCAAGATCGTTGACGGTCTGTGCCGGGCATTGGGTGTCGAGGCAGCGGGCGTGGTGGGAAACTCGATGGGCGGCTTCATCGCCGCCGAGACGGCCATCGCCTTTCCCGAGCGTGTTCAGCGCCTGGTGCTGGTGTCCGCGGCAGGAGTCAGCATCGAGCACCAGCGAGACAGCCTGCACCTCCCGTGGCTGCGGCGCGTGGAGCGCGTGCTGGCCCTGTACACGGCGTGGATGGCCGCGCGCTCGGACACCGTGGCCCGACGGCCACGCCTGCGCCAGGCGACGCTGTACTCGGTGGTGCGCCACCCCACACGCATCCCGCCGCCACTGGCCGCCGAACAGCTGCGGGGCTCGGGTCGGCCCGGGTTCATGGACGCACTGGACGCGCTCACCTCCTATCCGATCCGCGAGCGGCTGGAGAAGATCGCCTGCCCCACCCTGGTCGTGTGGGGAGACAGCGATCGTCTGGTACCCACGCGCGACGCCGACGTCTTCGAGCAGCTGATCCCCAACGCACGCAAGGTGATCTATCCCGACACCGGCCACACCGCGATGCTCGAGCGCCCGGCCGCGTTCAACGCCGAGCTGCGCGCTTTCCTGCACGAGTAGCGTGCACCGGTCGGCGCGCGCGTCGCGCCACGCCGGGCGCGCGCCAGGAGAAGTTGCGCGCCCAAGCGCGTCGAGGAGGTGCGGCAGTGTCACTCAGACGGTGACCGCGCCGAGGGCGGCGCTTGACACCTGCCGGGCGTACTTGGCCAGGACCCCGGTCTCATCGGGGCTCACGGGACATTGATAGGCGGCGACGCGCTCGGTGATCTGCTCATCGGTGAGGGCGACGTCCAGGCGTCGACGGTCCACGTCGATGGTGATCTCGTCGCCGTCGCGCACGGCGGCGATGGGGCCGCCGCGCGCCGCCTCGGGCGCGACGTGGCCGGCCATGAACCCGTGTGTGGCACCCGAGAACCGTCCGTCGGTGATGAGCGCGACCTCCTCGCCCAGTCCCACGCCGACCAACGCGGCGGTGACCGCCAGCATCTCGCGCATGCCGGGACCGCCGGCGGGACCCTCGTTGCGGATGACGACCACATCGCCGGGGTGTATGTGCTGACCGGTGACGGCATCCATCGCCGCCTCCTCCCCCTCGAAGACCCGCGCCGGACCGCGGTGGTGACGACGCTCGTGACCGGCGAGCTTGACCACACAACCATCGGGAGCCAGCGAGCCGCGCAGAATGGCCAGCCCACCGGTCGGCTTGAGCGGATCAGACAGTGGTCGCACGACCCGCTGACCCTCGGTCTCCACGGCGGTGCGCGCGTGCTCGCCGATGGTCTGCCCCGTCACCGTGGGCACGTTCTCGTGAAGCAGTCCGGCCTCCCGCAGCCTGCTGGCCACCAGGCCCACGCCGCCGGCACGATAGAGATCGACGGCGACATATTGGCCGCCGGGGCGCAGGTCGCAGAGCAGAGGCGTGCGCTGCGAGATCCGGTCGAAGTCGTCGATCGACAGCTCGACCCCTGCCTCGCGCGCCACCGCGAGCAGGTGCAGCACGCCGTTGGTGGAGCCGCCGCTGGTGGCCACAGCGGCGATCGCGTTCTCCAGACCCGCGCGCGTGATGATCTCGCGCGGACGCAGTCCGCGGCGCAGCACGTCGACCACCAGCTCGCCGGCCGCCCGGGCCACGTCCGCCCGGGTGGCGTCGACCGCCGGGACCATGGCCGAGCCCATCGGAGAGATGCCCATGACCTCGAAGGCCATGGCCATCGTGTTGGCCGTGAACTGCGCCCCGCAGGCACCCGCACCGGGGCTGGCCGCATCCTCGAGCTCGGTGAGCTCCTCGTCGGTCATGCGCCCCGCAGCGTGGCGGCCCACCGCCTCAAAGACGTCCTGGATGGTGACATCCTGCCCCCGAAAGGTTCCGGGCAGGATCGATCCGCCGTAGAGCATCACCGCCGGCACATCGAGGCGGGCCAGGGCCATGACCGTGCCGGGGATGGTCTTGTCACAGCCGCTGAGCGCGATGACCGCGTCAAAGAGATGCCCGCGGGCGACGAGCTCGATCGAGTCGGCGATCACCTCCCGCGAGACGAGTGAGGTCTTCATGCCCGGGGTGCCCATGGTGATGCCGTCGGAGATCGCCACCGTGTTGAGCTCCATCGGAGTGCCGCCCGCTGCACGGATGCCCTCCTTCACGCGTGCAGCCAGCACGCGCAGGTGGAAATTGCACGGCATGGTCTCGATCCAGGTCGACGCGACGCCGATGATGGGCTTGGACAACGCCTCGTCGTCGAACCCGATGCCCTTGAGGTAGGAGCGTGCGGCGGCGCGGTGGGGCCCGTCGGTCAGCGCGCGACTGCGGTGCTTCAGGTCGAAGGACATGGCGGGATCAGTTGCTCGGGTGATGACGCCGGCTACGGGCGCCGGGCGCCGGTCCTGCCGCTTGGGCCGATCACGAAGCGCCCACCCCGCGCGCTCGGGTCTGCTCGCTCTGGAGGCGCTCGCGCTCCCAGCGGCTCAGGCGCCAGAGGTCTCGGCGCACCTGGTTGGGATCCACCTGGCGTCCGGGGAGATGCATGTTCGCGCTGGAGATCAATCGCTCCTCGTCGCCGGTCAGCGCCATCCACTTGGCCAGCACGTCATCGGAGTCGGGTAGGCGCGCGCTCCCGTAGGGGCGGGAGTGATCGGGGAACTCGACGCAGTACTCGTTGAGCAGGACCGCGGTCTGGGGCAGGTAGGCCACTACCGGCTTGTGCGGGTAGACCAGGTAGGCGTACGGCGCCACGGACAGGCCGCGACCGGCCCGGGGGCCGTCTCCCAGGCGCCCCCAGACGCGCAGGAAGCCCAAGTCGCGATACATCGCCCACTCCTCGTCGTTCACGCAGGACTTGAGCAGCGAGCGGGCGCGCTGCTCGGCGCGCAGCTCACGCCCCGGATCATACGGACCACCCGGGATTCGCTTGCGTCGTGCGCGGTGGCGTCCCCAAGCCTCCTGAGCACGAGGCACTACCACCTCCCACAGCAGGGCCACGATGACGATCGCGGTGGCGCTCAGGGCCAACAGCACGGGGGCGGCGGGCTAGCGCCCGCCGGCGGCGCGGGGGAAGAAGATGACCCGCTCGGCGTCGCGCGGGACGTCAGCGAAGCTGCGTACCAGCTCTGCCTCGCGCCGGCCGCGGGCCGCGGTGGGAACGGCCGCCCACATACCGAGATCGAGCTGCTCGCGGAAGGCTCGTACGAGCTCACGCTCCTGCTCGGGATTCTCGATGTCCCCTTCGGCGAGCATGACCTCGCCGTGCCCAGGCTTCATGCGCAGCAGCTTCATCGATTCGAGATTATGGCAAACGCCATATCGATGGGGCGCAGCCGCTCAGCTGACGCCGCCTCGGCGCCGGGCCAGCCCGAGCACGTCGACCGGCCCCGCCCCTTCGCCCACGTCCGCCAGCCCGTCCCTGACCGCGTCGCCCGCGAGCTCTCGCGCCGTGCGGGCCGCCTCCAGCGGGGTGGCCCCGAGCGCCAGCTGCGCCGCGAGCACGGAGGAGTGGGTGCAGCCCGATCCGTGCGCAGAGCCGCTCGGGTGGCGTATACCGGCGATGGACACGACGCCGGTGGCGTCGCAGAAGATGTCGACCGCCTCCGGGCGATGGCCTCCGGTGATCACCGCGAACTCAGCGCCCAGCGCCAGCAGTTCGCGGGCCAGCTCCTGCGGCTCAGGCGCCCCCGGCGCGCCCGTGGCCACCTCGACCAGCATGCGCGCCTCAGGAAGGTTGGGAGTGATGACCGAGGAACGCGGCAGCACCTCGCGCACGAGCACCCGGCGGGCGTCCGCGCTCAGCAGCGTCGCCCCCGACTCGGCGACCATCACCGGATCCACCACGACGGGGATGTTCGGAGCCAGCTCGTCCAGCGCCTGCGACACGGCGAGCGCGGCCTGTGCGGTGCCCAGCATCCCCACCTTCACCGCATCCACGCCGATGTCCTGCGCGACCGCGCGCACCTGAGCGAGAATCATGTCGGGGGGCACCTCGTGCACGAGGCTGACCCCGATGGTGCTCTGGGCGGTGATCGCCGTCAGCGCACACATCCCGTGCACCCCGCAGCGCGCGAAGGCCTTGAGGTCGGCTTGGATGCCGGCCCCTCCACCCGAGTCCGAGCCGGCGATGGTCAGGGCGCGCGGGGTGCGCTCGGACGTCACGACCACGCGTGATGGGCCCCCACGCGAGCGGCAAAGATGGCGTAGCTCCCGATCGCCGTCACCAGGAGTCGGCCGTCCTCGTGATGGACCTCGCTGCGCAACACCGCCGAGCGACGGTTGCGGCGGTCAAGGCTGGTGCGGCACACGATCTCACCACGACTGGCGGCCTGCACGTAGTTGATGGCGATGTTGATCGTCGCCACGTGCTCCTGCTCGGTGGTACGGACCCACAGCGCCGAGCCCATGCCGTAGTCAACCATGGCGTAGGTCACCACGCCGGAGAGCATGCCGCCCGCGTTGACGAGCTCCGGGCGGATGGTCAGGTGCACCGTCTCGGGGTCCTGCCAGCGCATGCCCAAGAAGGCAACCACGCCGTCGCCGACCTGCGGCCCAGCGTCGTCGGGGCTAGGATCGATGCCTTCGTCGCTCATGCCCTGAGGCTAGTCGGCTTGCTGTTCAGTTCAGCGCCGGCGTGTATCGCCCTCCCAGAGTGCGTCTGACACAGCCCGCCAGCTCGAGCTCGGTGAGCCCGATCAGGGCCTCGTGGAGGGGTACGCCGCGATCGGCGAGTCTCTGTGGCGTGTCACATCCCGCGCGTACCAGGGCCAGGAGCACGCCCAGGTGCGCCTCCAGAGCGCTCGCGGGGTCGGGCGCCGGAGGTCTGACTCCCACGCCGTACAGGAGGTCGAGAACGTCGGGCACGTCTCGCACCAGGTGCGCACCGTCGCGAATCAGCGCGTTGGTGCCGTCCGAGCCGCTGCGGGTCACCGGCCCGGGTACGGCGGCCACCTCTCGTCCGCAGTCGGCGGCGTAGCCCGCCGTGACCAGTGCGCCCGAGCGCTCCCGCGCCTCCACGATCACGGTGACCTGAGCCAGCGCCGCGATGATGCGGTTACGCGCGATGAAGCACCACCGGCGGGGAGCCGTTCCCGCGGGCATCTCTGATACGACTCCGCCACGCGCGAGCAGACGACGGTGCAGGCCGCGGTGAGCGGCCGGGTAGGGGACGTCCACGCCGCCGGGCAGCACGGCGACCGTCGGGCCGCCTGCCTCCAGCGCGGCCTGATGGGCGGTCGCGTCTATGCCCAGCGCCATGCCGCTGATGACGCAGACGCCCGCGCTCGCCAGGCCACCGGCCAGGGCGCGCGCGACCTCGCGTCCGTAGTCGGTGCACGCGCGCGCGCCGACGACGGCCACGGCGGGCAGCTCCAGCAGTCCACTCACTGCGCCGAGGTCGTTCAGGTGTAGCGCTGGGGCGCGCCCGAGAGCCTCGGCGACGCGCTGCGGATATGCGCGTTGGTGGCGGCACAGGATGGGAGTCTGGTCTTCCTCCCCAGGACAGAGCCGCCCGACGCGCACCGCCGGCTCGCCCGCATCCAGTGCCTGCTGCCGGCGCTCGCCGGCCCCCAACGCGTCCTCGAGGTCGCGCTCTCCCAGCGCCAGCAGCGCCGCGAGCCGGTCGCGATCGTGTCGGTGGTGCTCGATCAAGCCCGACAACGCGGCCAAGCGCCACGCGTGTGCCCGGCAGCCTGCGCAGGCCGTCGCCCACGGCGGGACGTCCGCCGGGGAGCATCCAGCCACGGAGCTGCCGGGGGCGTCGGGCACCCTAGGCCGCCTGGCCGCGCTCACCGGCCACGTCGCGGCGCAAGGCCAGGGCGCCAAGCACGTGCTCACGGCTCACCGCCCGGCGCCCGTCGAGGTCCGCGAGGGTCCGAGCCACGCGCAGGACCCGATCATGTGCGCGAGCGCTGAGCATTCCCCGCTCGTAGGCGCGCGCGAGCACGGACTCGGCGCGATGGTCCAGGCGTGTGTGCTCGCTCAGGAGGCGCGTGGGCATGCGCGCGTTCACCGAGCCGACCGTCCCCGCCCGGGACGCCTGACGCTCGCGTGCCCGGGCCACGGCGGCGGCGGCCTGCGCTGAGCTCAGGGGCGCCGGGTCCCGCAGGAGCCGCACATCGGGACGCTCGAGGTCGACCACCAGATCCATCCGATCCATCAGAGCTCCGCTCAGGCGCCGGCGGTGGCGGCCCAGGTCCGCGTCGGTGCAGCGGCAGCGACCGTCCTCGGTGCCCAGACCGCAGGGACACGGGTTGGTGGCGGCGACGAGCATCAGGCGCGCGGGTGCGACGGTGGCATGGGCGGCGCGAACGATGGTCACCACGCCCTCCTCCAGCGGCTGGCGCAACGCTTCGAGAGTCGCGCGCGCGAACTCCGACAGCTCATCGAGAAACAACACGCCAAGGTGGGCGAGGACGGCCTCGCCGGGCATGCGGGGATTGGCCCCCCCAACCAGACCGGCCGCCGTGATGGAGTGATGGGGGGCCCGAAAGGGACGTTCGGTCACCAGCGCACCAGGCGGACGCAGGCCGGTGAGCGCGTGGATGCGGGTGACCTCCAGAGCCTCGACGGAGCTCAGCGGGGGCAGGATGCCGGGCAGGCGCCGAGCGACCATCGTCTTGCCCACGCCCGGCGGTCCGCGCAAGAGCAGGTTGTGACCTCCCGCCGCGGCCACCAGGGCGGCTCTCACCGCCGTCTCCTGTCCGCGTACGTCGCTCAGATCAGCGCCCGCTGCGGCCCGAGCGCGATTCGTCCGGTCTGGCCGCTCTGCGGTCGCCGCCCGACCGCGAACCGGCAGCCACGGCGCAGCGAGCGCATCGAGGTCCGTCGAAGCGGGGGGCGGGCCGGGCGCCGTCTGGGCCCTGAGCACGTCGACCGCCTCGCTCAGCGTCTGCACCCCGGCCACGCCCAGATCGCCCACCAATGCCGCCTCATCCGCGCTTCGCGCAGCCAGCACGATTGCGGCCAGACCGGCACCGCGAGCGGCCTGAGCGATCGCCAACGCGGCGTGGCAGGGACGCACTGCGCCCGACAGCGACAGCTCGCCCACCAGGGCGATCCGGGCCAGCAGCCGCGTGGGCACCTGTCCGCTCGCCGCGAGCACCCCACACGCGAGCGCCAGGTCGAAGTCGGTTCCCACCTTGGGCAGATGACCAGGCGCCAGGTTCGCCGTGATGCGCCGCTGGGGGAACTCCAGGCCGCAGTTGTGGATCGCCGCGCGCACCCGCTCACGCGCCTCTCGCACCGAAGCGTCGCCCAAGCCCACCACGGTGAACGCCGGCAGGCCCGGGCGTACGTCGACCTCGACGCTCACGGCCCGTGTATGGAGGCCCTCGAGGGCGAACGTGCGCACACAGGCGAGCATCGTGGGCAAGCTAGGCGCGCCGGCGTCACGCACTGGTCACAGATGTCACGTCATGGCCCCTAGGCGGAAGCGAACCGCGGCGCCCTCGCGGGCAGCGGGCGGCCTTGGAGCGGGGCAGCTCGACCCCTTCAGGCAACGATTTCGTCACGTACGCGACACACCTCCCACATGCGGGCGCCTAGCCTGCGCGCATGACACCGCCGCGAGGAGCTCGCACGCCCTCGCTTCCCTCGTGCGTCGATCCGCGTCGCGAGCTGGGGCGGCGCGGCGAGGATCTCGCGCTCGCGCACATGGCTCGGCTCGGCTTCGAGCCCGTCGCGCGCAACCACCGGACTGCGGCCGGTGAGATCGACCTGATCGTCTTCGACGGTCTGACCCTGGCCTTCGTCGAGGTCAAGACCAGGCGCGCCGGGACCCATCGCCGACGCGGGCCCGACGCGAGCAGCCCCCTGACGGGCCTGCGCGCCGGTCAGCGTGCTCGCGTGCGGCGCGCAGCGGCGCTGTGGCTGGCCCAGACCGCGAGACGTCCGCGGGCACGGTCTGTGCGCCTCGACGCGGTGGGCGTGATCGTGGACCGCGACGGGCGGCTGCTCGCCCTCGAGCACCTCGAGGGCGCCTTGTGATGCCCGGGGCGGCCCGGCCCCCGGGCGTTACAGCGTGAGCTGCTGGTAGGCCAGCGACTGAAAGGACATGCGGTGCAGCGGCGACACGCCCTGACGCAGGATCGCGTCGCGGTGCTCGGGCGTGGAGTATCCAACGTGCTCAGCGAAGCGCCAACCGGGGTGCAGCCGGTCCGCACGGTGCATGTAACGATCGCGCGACACCTTGGCGACGATCGAGGCGGCGGCGATGGCGGCGCTGGTCGCGTCGCCGTCCACCACGGCGCGCTGACGCCGTTCGAAGGCGGGCACGGCAAAGCCGTCCACCAAGCAGAGGATGTCCGCCTCGGCCGCCAGCGAGCGGCTGACGCCGCGCAGCGCATCGCGCAGGGCGGCCAGGTTGGTGCGATGCAGTCCGCGCGC
>JAABUQ010005665.1_pt1 | contig 19641 bp, 20 predicted proteins | sample 5560001 | NCBI WGS metagenome assembly JAABUQ01 (sample SAMN10711888, study PRJNA513371) | rock metagenome | isolation source: Antarctica rocks | place: Antarctica: Victoria Land, Finger Mt nord | collected 2015-12-18
CCGCTGCTCACTGTTTTTGTCCTGTTTTTCTTATTAGAGAGAAAAAACGCCTACTTTTCCCCAAATCGATTGACTTATCCACACATATTGGGGAGAAATGTGGATATGTGTGGATAAGCCGCTCTACCAGAGAGTTCACGACCATGCAGTATCTTGTAGCGCAGCGTAGCGATAAGATACGCGTTCTGGCTTCAGCTTCCCGCGCTCGCGACGCAGGAAGATTTTAAGATGGTGGTGCACAGGTTCAAGGAGGTCGTCATGGCAAGGATTACGCGGGCAGCTCCTCATCTCTCTGTAGAGGAAGTCAAAACGAGATTGCGACTGGACTCACGTCCGATGTCGCGGCAACGCTGGCTGATCATTCCAGGTAGAGACGCGAGAGGCTTTTCATGATCTTCTGGCCTGCCTGGGAAGATGTTATTTTGTCAGGTTTACAAATCAAGAGTCATCTCATACTGGCTGAAAGATTCAGTGAAGCCCAGACCTGTATACCGAGTGAGCAATGTACTCTCCTCTGGTTCATTCACGATCTGGATCTGAGCAGCGTCAGCGGCGACAGCATGGAGCATGGTAGAAAGCTCATCATCTGTAAGCTGGCTCTGGAGCAAAACTGCTTGAATGGAAGCTTTATCGTCAACCCGTTGCACGACGAATGTATTCTGGCTACCGTCCGGGCCTGTTATAACCAGCGCCTCGGCCCCCATTGTCAATATACTGGCCAGTTCACGTCCCCAGTAAGGCTGCTCAGAGTGTTGTGAGTACCAGGATAGGATTGTCTCAAGAGGCACTTTCTTAACGGGGAGAGAGGGAGCACTCTTGGCAGGCAAGACTGAGGTGGCAATCTCCAGACCGAAGAGGCGGCGATGAGCGACAAAACCAGCGTGCTCATAACATTTGATTGCGGGGATATTCTGCGTGTTCACTTCAAGCTGGAGCTGTGTCAGTCCAGTCTCCCGCGCGACACGCACCATCTCATCCGCCAGCAATTTGCCTGCTCCTGCACCACGAAAGGCCGGAGCGATGCCAAAGCCGCCACACCAGCTGTGCGTAGCACGCGTGCCCATACGAGCCATGCCGACGAAGGCGCCATGCGCGTCGTGCATGACGACGCAGCGCGTGGCATCGATCTGGTTGACACGCCAGAAGTCGGAAACTTGAGTCGGGGTCATATCCAGGGGCACATAGTAGCCGCTGAAGCTGGTATTATGCATCTCGGCAAGCTGTTCAAATGTGTAGCTCAGGGCATTGGAAAAGCGGTATTCATGGGTATTTTCGCTCAAGATGATAGCCTCTCTTCTCAGTATTGATAATCTTCTGATTCTACCATATGGTGCTCATCAAAACCATTGTGTTCTCCTTAGTGCGCGAACTCGCCCACGCCCGTATCCTGTTGAAATTTGAACAGGTGTCCTTGACACCCTCTTTGTCTCCTCATTCTCTCATATTCCTCACTCAGATCGCTACTTGGTATTAAAGAGGGAGGCCGCCTCTGGCGGCCAGGAAAGGTGAAGAGTTACAATACTTGACAGGTGTATCACCAGCAATCAAAATAGCACAGGAATGGATCACCATAGAAACTAATACGTAAGTTCGTGCGATTATAAAGCTACTTGAGATCGATGGGAGCAGAGGTGAAAAATGTATCGTTTCCTTATCATCATTGAAGAAGGCGAACAGAATCATAACGCATATGTGCCCGATCTTCCCGGTTGTGTGGCTACCGGGCACACACGTGAAGAGGTTGAAGAGAACATGCGTAAGGCTATTCTTATGCATATCCAGGGCATGGTCGAAGATCAAGAGCCGATCCCACCAGCGCATACCAGCGCAGGATACGTTGATGTCACTCTCCCCGGTCCAGCGGCGTAGTGCTGCATGTGTTATGACAGGGGCATTTGTACACGCATGGTAAGAAATTGTATACAAGGCACCTTGTATCTCTACCGCTCAGAAAGAGAACGTTATGAGTAACGTACCCCATCAACCCCCTCCTCACGAAGACCAGAAGGCGGCGGAGAGGCGGCGGCAGGATCTGCTGGAATATGGAGCAACTCATTACGCCGCGAAGATAAGCCTGGGCGAGTTGCTGCTGCCCATCATCTTCGCGCTGATGGAGACATGCTGGATAGACGCTATCCTCTTCGGGCTGGCCGGGCTGCACTTCTCCCGCTCAGGTGAACTCCTGCTGCCATTCTGGGCCCCCTTCGTGATGATGGCAGGGGCAAATGGCCTGACAACGTATCTCGAACGGCGCTATGTTCTGGCCTCGCGGGTCAGAGAGAGGGTAGACGCGACGCCGCCGGGCAGGGATGCGCGCCTGTTGATCGGGCTGGGCATCATTATAGTATTTATTACGTGGGCCAGCGTCTACCCTACAATATTTCTCCTCAATCCCTCCTGGCTGCTCACCATGGTAAGCGACTTCTCGCTGCTCTCGGGCAGGGCATATCATGCGATCGCTGTGATTATGCTCTGCGTCTACTTTTGCAGGCGCGGTATACGCTTCGCGCAGCGTCCAATTGAACCGGGCGATGTCTACCGAGCCATATTGCTGGGGCTGGGCATTTTTGTCGGCGTGATCATGCTGCGCACGGCGGCGGGTGCAACGCGCGTAGATGAGCTGGCAATGCTCATCCTGGTACCACTTTTCCTCTCCTGCGCACTCTTTGCGCACGCTCTGGCGCAGATGTTGTTCATACGCCACTCACACAGCACAGGTTTGCAGAGCAGTGTGATTATGCAAGAACGTGTGCTCCTGCTGGTTGTCGGTCTCGTGTGCGTGCCACTCGTCGTTATCACTCTGGGACTTGGCGCTTTCGTTAACCCGGCGACGCTGGCAGAGGTACAGCGCGCCCTCGCACCTCTGGGACGGGCGTATGACCAGCTTGTCACCTGGCTTGCCTACGGGATCACCTTCCTCCTCACACCGCTCTTCTGGCTCTTTGAGCGTCTCCCGCATAATCCTCAGCCACCGCCTGCCAGGCGAACATACCAGAACTTGCCAAAGAATATAAAGCACAGCTCACCATCGCCTGAGTATATTCTGACAACACTGGTCGTGCTCAAAGTCGTGATACCGCTGCTGCTTATTGCGCTGCTCATCTTCCTGATCTGGCTGCTCTTGCATAGAAGGCGGATCGTGCTGGTACGACGCGAAGAGGATGTACGTGAGAGCGTCTGGTCCTGGGAACTTTTCTGGCGGCAGTTGCATGACGCGCTGCGTGCGTTCTGGCAGCGTTTCTCACGCCGCAAAGCGAATATACAGGAACAGGATATGCTGGCGGAACCTGATGGCCCTCCCCTAGCACGCAGCATTCGCGAGGTGTACCGTGCCTTGCTCAAGCGGGCCGCCAGCGCTGGCTTCCCGCGTGCCAGGAATGAGACTCCGCACGAGTTCAAGCAGCGACTGGGCGAGCACCTATCACAGGGGGAGTCGGAGCTCAACACGATAACGGAAGCGTACACCGCGCTGCGCTATGGCGCTATGCTGCCCGTGGAGAGCGAGGTCGCGCGTGTGCAACAGGACTGGACGACGCTCCAGCAAAAAATGCCTGGCAAGTAATGACCATCATTGAGCTAAGACCTCACCATTCACCACCTGGTAAATATGCGCCTGCTGCATGATTTCGGGAGGGAAGCCCGCCAGGTCGGTAGCGGTCAGAAAGACCTGCTCATGTCGCATCACCTGGCCCAGCAGATAGTCGCGGCGCACATGATCCAGTTCGCTAAAGACGTCATCGAGCAGCAGGACAGGCTCATCCCCTGTACTTTGACGCATAAAGTCCAGTTCCGCCAGCTTCGCCGCCAGCGCCGCCGTCCGCTGCTGACCGCGTGAACCATAGGTCAGCATATTGACGCCGTTTACCAGAAACTCCAGGTCGTCGCGATGTGGGCCCAGCAGACAGACCCCCTGCATAATTTCTTTGCGCCGTGCCTCGCGCAGTTGCGCCAGGTAGCGCTGCGGAGCCTCGACCGTATTCCAGGCAGGATCAACTTTGAATGATGGACGATAGACAATCTGAAGCTTTTCGCGGCCGCCACTGATTGCTTGTTGAAACTCGTTGGCGTGCTCGTTGACCGCCGCGATCATACGCTGGCGTTCATACATAATCTGGTTCGCCAGCGCGACCAGCTGTTCATCCAGATAGCCCAACATCTGCGGATCTTCCAGGTTATCGCGTATGCGCTTGAGCTGAGCTGCCCGCTGCGCGACGATCTTGCTATACTTTACCACCGCCTGGCAGTAGCGCGGCTGCACCTGGCAGAGCGTGCGGTTGAGGAAGCGCCGCCGCTCTTCCGGCGAGCCATCAACAAGGTGCAGATCGGTGGGAGCGAAGAGCACAGCCTTCAACTGCCCGATCACATCCACCGTCCTCCTGGGTACGCCATTCACTTTGTAGCGTTTACGTGGAGCGTTGGCCGGCAGTTCAAGGGAACGAACGGGACGAGCGGTACTCTCTGGCACATCGATCACTGGCGGACTGGGGTCGAAGATAACAATCTCGATCTGCAGATCATCCTCACGCCGCTGCACATTACCGATCAGGCGCGCGACATGCTCGGGCGCGGACCAGTTGACGACCTCGCGATCGCTGGAGGCATGAAAAGAATTGGCAGTGGCCAGCATGCCTACCGCCTCAAGCAGGTTCGTCTTGCCCTGAGCATTATCGCCATAAAAGACGAAAAGCCCTCGCCCCAGGCTGAGATCGAGCTGTGTATAATTGCGAAAATCACTCAATGAAAGGAGAGAAAGATACATTCACCCGTCCATATAAAAAACGGGCAACCACAAAACCGTGTATCGTAAGGACGACCCTTACAGTCGTCCGTCGCTCTTGCGGTCACCCGTTGTTCACCTTGCTGGCCCCTGCCCCTTGTGGTTACCCGTGCGCTGTACATCGTCTAGCGATTCGTGCTCATCGGCATAATCACATAGGTATAGTCAGCGGAGCTTATAGGCTTGATCACGCCAGGGCTGGCGGCCGAGTTTGCTTCGAGGGCCACCTGTGGCGTATCAATTACAGAGAGTACCTCTGTAAGGTATTTGACGTTGAAGATAATTTGCAGTTCGGGACCATCGACGGCGGCGTTGATCGTCGTCACGTTGTTACCCACATCCTCGGCTGTCGCTTCCAGCGTCAACGAGCCCGGCTCAGTACCTTCTCCAGTCCCCCCATTGACTTTGACACGTGTGATATTCGAGCTATCACGCGCGAAGGGCGTCACCATTTTCACGGCGGAGGCAAACTCTTTCGTCTCAACCACGGCGCGCGTCGTATGCCCTTTGGGGATGGCGGCGCGGATGTTGGGGAACGTCCCCTCGATCAGGCGCGACACCAGATCGATCTGTTCGGTATGGAAGAGGACCTGGCTGCGATTCGGCGTTACCACCATCTGCACCGCGCCTTCCGAAGGCAGGATGCGCGCCAGCTCGCTCATCGTACGGGCCGGGACCAGGATATTGCCGTGCGACTGATCGTGACCGGGCAGCGGAGAGACACGCATCGCCAGGCGAAACGAATCGGCGGCGGCAAAGGTTACCTTCTCATTGTTGACCTCCACCAGGACACCAGTTAAGACCGGGCGCGAGTCGTCATCGGCGGCGGCGAAGACAACCTGGGAGATCATCTCTTTGAGCAGGCTGGCATCCAGGATGATCGGCGGCTCACCACCTTCGGCGCTAGGGATCAACGGAAATTCAGAGGGGTCCATCCCCTTAATGTTCGCGTTGCTACGCTCGGTTTTGACGTTGATCGTATGCGTATCATCGGGCACGCTGAGGCTGACATCTCCCTGCGTCAGGCTGCTCACCAGATCGGTAAACGTCTTGGCGGGCACGGTCGTGGCACCATCCTCCTGCACCTCGGCATCAACCCAGCAGTTTATACCAATCTCTAAATTCGTCGCCGACAGCTTCAAGCGACCGTGATCGGTCGCCAGCAAAATATTAGCAAGGATAGGGAGCGTGCTGCGGTTTGAAACGGCGTGGCCAACGATAGACAGTCCCCGGCTCAAATCCTGCTGCTTACATGTGATCTTCACTGAACAATTCCTCCAGACACAACCAAAACGCGTTCATTTTCAGGCTAGTATAGCGGATTCTGCCGAGGGTGTAAACCAGGCAGTATATGCTGGGTGTCCAGGAGGGTGTTAGAAATCAGTCCATACGAGAGAACAAATTGTACTTCTCTAAGGTAGTAGTATACTAAATAGAAAACTGCTATACTGCACGGGATGACGTGGAGGAAAAGCTTACCATTTTGCATTTTTGCTGTATTTTATCACATGTTACTTGTTCTAAATTTGCTATAGAAAAGGAGTGAAAAAGGGTTGATTACATTTATTGAGATAAATGGTTTTAAAACATTTGAAGATTTCAAACTGGAATTATCTCCTTTTCAAGTAATTGTTGGACCTAATGGTGCGGGGAAAAGCAATTTATTTGATGCACTACGTTTATTATCGCGTTTAGTAGATACTGATCTTCGTTCAGCATTTCAAGAATTGCGTGGTGATGCAATAGAATTATTTACGACCTTTCCTAATGGCCAGTCATTAAATAACATGACCTTAGCCGTTGAAATGTTTGTAGATCGTTCAATACAGGATAGCTGGGGCGCAGGGGCAGATTTAAAATATACACGGATGCGCTATGAGCTAGAGATAGCGCGCCGTAGTGACGAGCAAGGACTTGAGAGGCTCTATGTCGTACATGAGTCATTGAAAGCAATTGCGCGCAGCGAAGACAAGTGGAGCAAGAAGCACGACCTTTCGACTCAGAACAACTGGTTACCGAAGCTCACTGGTGGAAGACTATCTTTTATTTCTACAGATAAAGCAAAGACAGGGCAAAATACAATTCATTTACATCAGGATGGTCATGGGGGACGCAAATCATCGGTCGCAGAGAAGATCGAGCGTACTGTATTAAGTGGTGTTACAAATACAGAATTTCCTCATGCCTTTGCTGCACGAGAGGAAATTCGCACGTGGAGATTTCTACACCTTAATCCAGAAGTCCTACGCTATCCAAGTTCAATGCTTGCTTCACCTTTCCTGTCGGCTGATGGCCACAATCTGGCAACAACACTTGCACATATGCGAGCAGAAGACCCTTACATTCTCACGGATGTAGCTGCCGATCTGGCAACGCTGGTACCTGGCATCCTTAAAATTGAGGTGGATGCAGACCAGGCGCGGAACCAGTATATCATTAGAGCAATTATGCAAGATCAAACTTCTTTCTCGTCAAGGGTTCTTTCGGATGGTACGCTTCGCATGTTAGCTCTTGCTACACTGAAGAATGATCCTCAGAACCGTGGTGTTCTCTGCTTTGAAGAACCAGAGAATGGAGTACATCCTTTTCGGCTCAAAAATATTGCTCATTTATTACGTGCATTAGCAACAGACTTTCACGATGAAAATCAAGCACAGCTTCCTTTGCGACAACTACTTGTCAACACCCATTCACCGACCTTCATCAGCCAGGAAGATGTAAGAGATGCTCTTCTCTTCGCTTATATGGCAACACGTGTGGGGCCGCAAGATAATGGCATTCCGCCTCATCGTGTAACACGAATCGTGAAAGTCGCTAAACCAAACATGCAATTAAGGCTTGATCTTAGTATAAGTAAAGAGGAAGAAAACTACACACTTGAACAAATTAGAAATTATCTGAACAGTGATGTGCTCGACGAGGCACGTAACATTCTTAATGCGGGATAATGCTCAATGAGAACGTTAGTAATCGCTCTCTATGCGGAAGGTGTGACGGACAACCGTTTTTTGCCACCTCTCATTCAGAGGACAGCGGAGAGAATATTAGCTCAATATGGCTATGATTTTACGGATGTTTTAGACCCAATAATTGTTCCTAAACAACAAGGGAGACGCCAGGACTGTATTCTCAAGGCGGCCCATTTTGCCTATGGCTATCATATACTCATTGTCCATTCCGATGCTGATGATAACACTCAAGAACCAGCACGATTGGAGCGTATTCAACCAGGATTCGCTTTAGTTGCGCACAGCAATGAAAGCGTGTGTAAACATTTAGTACCCATAATACCGGTTCGCATGATTGAAGCGTGGATGTTAGCGGATCATAGTGCTTTCCGTGAAACTATTGGGACAGATATAAGTCCTCAAAATCTAGGATTTCCAGCCAGACCTGCTTTAGTTGAAACAGATGCAAATCCAAAGCAAACTCTCAACGAAATAATACGAAAAGCTCAAGCGGGACGTTCTCAGCGCCATAGAAGCTTTGATTTCAGTACACGACAAGAATCCCTTGCACGTAGAATAGGACTGGATATATTACTTACAATTCCTTCATATAAAACATTTGTGCTTGATTTTAAAAAAATATTAGCACAGCTTAATTTTATATCTTTAGATCATAGAGAAGAAATAAGCTAAGTAAGAGCCCACACCTGTACATGATTATCGGCCCCGCCGGAGGCGATGCGAGAACTATCGGGGGACCAGGCGATGGTAAAGACGGTATCGGTATGTTTATGATAGGTGAGCACGTGATCTCCGTTGCGCGCATCCCAGATCTGCACGGTCTCGTCGGCCCCGGCCGTGGCGATGTACCTGCCATCGGGCGACCAGGCCACCGCTTTTAATGCCCGCGCATGCCCATGATAGGTCAGGAGGTGGCGTCCGCTCAGAGCTTCCCACACCTGTGCGGTACAGTCAGCGCTGGCGGTGACGACACGTGCGCTATCAGGCGACCAGGACAGGGCCTGGATAATGCTTTTATGCCCACTGTAAACGGTGTGGCACCAGGTAGCGGCCTTCACCCCGGTTCCATCACTTAATATCCTTGCCGTCGCGTCACGTCCGGCCGAGGCCAGATATTGTCCATCGGGCGACCAGGCCAGACTCTGCACCACATTCGAATGGCCGCTGTACACCGAGACCGCCTCGCCCGTCACGGCGTCCCATACGCGAATGATGTAGTCGCCGGCCGAGGCAATATATTCGCCCGAAGGCGACCACGCGAGCGCGAGCAACCTTTCAGTGTGTTCATGATAGGTGAATACAGTCTCTCCACTTGTTACCTCCCAGATACGCACCACACGGTCATCGCCTGCGGAAGCTATATAGGCACCATCCGGTGACCAGCTCAAGGTATGGACGCGCCCGGGCCGCCACCTTCTGGCATGTTCATAGTAGACCCGGGTCAGCGTACCCGTCGTGACATCGCGTACAGAGACCGTTTTGTCGTAGCTGGCAGAGGCGATAAACGTGCCATCGGGCGACCAGGCGACGGCGCTGATCCAATCGGAATGATCCGCGTACGTATCAAGGCGTACGGCCGTCAGCGGAGAGGAAGGGGCTGGTTCGAGCAGTGGCGAGAATTGCCTGATCTGCCCCTGTCGCTCCATATGCTCTAAAGCCTGCTTGACCGGGGCGATGCTGGCGGGCCGTTTCTGTGCATCCATCTCCAGCATCTGTGAGAGCAGTGGCCACAGGGCAGCGGCTTCGCTATTCCCGGCCAGGGAAGAGAAGAAAAAAGGCGTCACCGAGGGGTCCTCACCGCTCAGCATCTGGTGCAGCAGCGCGCCCAGGCTGTAGATATCCGCGCGCGGCGTCGTCTGGGTCTTCCCATACTGCTCCGGGGCTGCGTAGCCCGGTGAGCCGAACGCGACGGTATCTTTCAATTGTCCGGGTTTGAAGTGACGCGCGATGCCGAAATCGATCAGGTACAGGTGTCCATCACCTGTGCGCATGATATTCGAAGGCTTGAGATCGCGAAAGATAATCGGTGGCTGGCGCGTGTGCAGGTACTCCAGTACGGTACACAACTGACTACCAAGCGTGAGCACTTCCTGGAGGGGAAGCTTTCCGTCGGGCTGGCGCGCCAGGTAATCTTCCAGCGTCTCACCCTCGACCAGGTCCATCACCAGGTACCAGCGCTCCTCTTCGGCAAAATGATCGTAGATGCGGGGGAGATTGGCGTGCATCAGCCCGGCCAGCAGCAGCGCCTCCCGCTTGAAAGCCTGCGTGGCCTCAGCTTCCTCCACCTGACTTAAACCGCGTGGGCTCATCTCCTTGACAGCGACGGGTCGATCTCCCAGTTCGCTATCTTCGGCCCTGTATACCGCGCCCATTCCTCCTTGCCCCAGTAGCCCGACGATACGGTAGCGTTGTTTTAAAATTCTTTGTGTCTCAACCGCCGGGGCATGCAGGGATTGTCCACAGGCAAAACACACAGTCTCCTGCGCACCATTTGCGGCACCACAGGTAGGGCAGAATAATGAAGAGCCAGACACGTTATATCCTATTTAGAGAAACTTGAATAGTACGCCAAGCTTCGCAATCCAGCAGTACAGTAGTACAACAAAAATATATTGTCAAGTCCCCTTACGCCTGGACTCGCTGGCTGAAGAGGTACTATGGGCTGGCCCGCAAGGCCCAAATTGCTATCCGGGCGTACACAATACCCCGCGTAGTGCTATAATACACTTGTGTCTACACAGGGCACCCACCAGTAGAGCAAGCAATCGTAAAGGGTTGCCTATTTAGGCCGTGTTGTTTTTTTGAGACGAGGGGATGATGCTGCCAATGGCGAAAAAGATACTTATAATGGATGATGACCCGACAATCGCCGATCTGCTGACCGAGGCACTGGCCGATGAAGGCTATGAAACGTATATGACAACCCAGAGTTTGCGCTTTTATGACTCGGTACGAGAGCACAGGCCCGATCTTGTCCTGCTCGACCTGATGATGCCATACCTGGATGGACGAGACGAGCTCAGGCTCATGGCGATGGGGGTTGACCGCCAGATCCCGGTCATCGTCGTCACGGCCTTTCTGGGGGCCGCGAACGAAGAGAAAGAGTTCCGCGAGGCCGGCGTGGTCCATATCGTTTACAAACCGTTCGACCTCGATAAGCTCGTCGATCTGGTGAAAAAGACTATTGGAGAACCCGGGGGAAGACAAGCATGAGCGCTTCCATTGAGCCACGCCCCCGTGTCGCGCTTGATGCTATGGGGGGCGATAATGCCCCCGGAGAGATTGTGCTTGGAGCCGTACAGGCCGCGCGTGAATATGGCATCGGTGTCTACCTGGTTGGCAATGAGGAGGCGATTCGCGCCGAGCTTGCCAGACATGATACCAAAGGACTCGACCTGCCCATCGTCCACACAGACGAAGTGATCGCGATGGATGAACACCCCGCCAGTGCGGTACGGCGCAAGAAAAATGCATCGATGATCCTGGCACTTCAACTTGTGCGTGACGGCAAAGCACTCGGGGCGGTCTCCGCGGGTAACAGCGGAGCAATGCTGGCGGCTTCGCTCTTCACCTTGAAACGCATCCCTGGCGTGGATCGTCCCGCCCTTGGCGGCGTTTTTCCCACGGCCAACAGTGCCTGCCTGGTGATTGATATGGGAGCTAACACCGACTGCAAGCCCGAGTATTTACTTCAGTTTGCCTTGATGGGCTCCATTTATATGGAGCGCATCTTCATGTCGCAATCCCCACGTGTCGGGCTGCTGGCAAACGGTGAAGAGGAGACGAAAGGCAATCAGCAGGTTATCGACGCGCACCAGTTAATAAAAGCCAATGCCGCGACTCTGGGTCTCAACTTTATTGGCAATGTCGAGGGCCGCGATATCCCGGTAGGTATGGCCGACGTGATAGTATGCGACGGTTTCGTCGGGAATGTCGTTCTCAAGCTCAGCGAGGGGCTGGCGGAGACGCTGATCGGGCTGTTACGCACGCAGATGACCAGTTCATTGCCCAGCAAAATCGCTGCGGCTGTGCTCAGACCAGGGCTGCGCAAAGTTTTTAAACGCCTGGATTACGCGGAATATGGGGGTGTCCCACTGCTGGGGGTCAATGGTTCTGCGATTGTCTCGCACGGACGCTCGAAAGCGAAAGCGATCAAGAACGCGCTGCGCGTCGCGCGCCAGACAGCGGAGACGGGCGTGGTCACAGCCATAGCAGAAGGTTTAACGAAGCTGGACCGCGCAGAAGGCAAAGAGCAGGCGGAAGTATAAGCAGGCGCTTACGTAGTTTTGGGGGAACCCTCGACGTCCTTCCTGACGTCGAGGGTTCCCCCAAAACTATGCCTTCTTGCGTCGTTTCGCAGCTCCTCCGAGCTTCCCAATACGGCTGTAGAAATCCGCGTCCTGACGCTCTTTGGTTGTATTCCCGCCTTTTTTGCCCATCGCTGAAAAATGCTTCGGGCCATATTTACTTACGTTTGCGCGGCCGCCCTTTTGCGCTATCTCGCGGTAATATTCGCTGCCACGCTTCTCCTTGAGTGTCGTACCTCCCTTTTTGCCAATGCGGCGATAATAATCATCACCATACTTATCGCGCACTGTGCTGCCTCCCTTACGACCCGCATCCGATGTAGACATAGGCACGGGTTTCTCTTCATCTTCTGACAACATAACTAACCCCTTTCCCCGGTCTCTTTAAATGTATTAATGTACTTCCTTGCTTGCAAACAAGTCCATGCCACCAGTGTGGCGTCTCTCAATCGTCTGTTGCTGATATCTCTTCAGACATACACAGATTTTCCAGTACATCCCGTTCCCCTGGCATATGCCATGCATCTACATACGCTAAAGTAGGACGCGTAGAAAATATTCTTCTATGATTCGGATAAATCTGCATTTACATTATACTAGATAAATTCTTCTTTTGTCAATAAATCTCAATCGATTACTCTTGTGTATCGCTACAGCTATGCTACTACCTAAATGTGCCTATAAGAGATATGCTTAAAAATAGGGCTATCCTGCGGTTTTTTGCGCGTGTTCTCGCGCGTGGCGCTCGCACCCATATTTCTATGCTATAAAATCTGTGCTTCGCACAGATTTTATAGCATAGAAATATGGGTGCTGCGAAGCTGCACAAGCTTATGCGCGAAGGAGGGGAAGAGCAAAGGAAATATGTGAGCGCGACAGCACGAGCATGCGGTCCAGGAACGAGAACATAGTACGGCGACGATTAGAGATTAATATAAGCACATATGGGGGTGTTTACTGCATTCATCCAGGAACGAGAACATAGTACGGCGACGATTAGAGGCCAAAATCGCGGGTGTGCCGGATGCGAGCGCGCTGCTGTACTGTCTGTCTGTCCTGGGATATATAGCCAAAGGGAGATTTCTGGATGTTACGCATGTGGCGTTTGCGCGCCCTGGCCTCTTTAAATTCGATTGTCAGGCGACGGTACAGTTCCTCCCATTCGTCGAGCACCTTCAGGTGATCGTGCGCGGCGATGATCTTCAGGCTTGCCTTGCCCATCTCTGCACGCAGTTCCGCATCCTGCAGGATGCGATCGATAGCCTGCGCGAACTCGCCGCTATTCCCTGGCTGAAACAGGAAGCCGTTTTCCCCCTGATGCACCAGCTCGGGCAGAGCGTAAGCGTTGGCGGCTACTACTGGCAGTCCGCATGCCATTGCCTCCATGGTAGAGATGCTCTGGAGATCGGCCTCAGAAGGGATGACAAACAGGTCGGCCGCGCGGCGTAGCTGTAAGAGATCGGCATCGCGCACAAAGCCCAGGAAGCTGACGCGACCCTGGAGATGCAGACGTTCCGCCTGGGCGCGCAGCTCCTGCTCGGCGGGCCCGGTGCCAACCAGGGCGATATGGGCGTCGCTTTTCATTTTTGCTGCGGCATCCAGCAGCACATCAACGCGCTTCTCCTCGCTCAAGCGGTTTATATGAATAACAAGTTGACGATCGGTGGGCAGGCCAAAACGCGCGAGAACGTGCGGATCACGCTCACCGGGAGTAAATTTCTTTAGATCAATGCCATTCGAGATGGCGCGCGCGGGGGCATGCAACCCGTGTTCATAGAGCAGGTTGAGCGCCGTGGCAGTTGGGGCCGTCACGTACTCGCAGCGATTGCAGAAATGGACCAGGTAGGAATAGGTGATGTTACTGAAGTGCCGGCTAATAAATGGGTCAGCCATCAGCGAACGGCTCATATTGATTGGCAGGTAGTGATTGGTCGCGATCACTGGCTTGCGCAGTCCGCCGGCCAGTATCTGGGCGATATTCCCTAACACAATGGGGGAGTGAATATGGATAATATCGGGATCGCTTTTTTTGATCAGATTGCGAATGGGCATGAATGGCAGAAATGGAATGCGTAGATCTTTGTACGTCGGCCATTCAAAAGATGAGAAACGGTGCACCCGCACTTTATGCTCCAGGCGCCGTACATCGCGGACGCCATAGCTGGGTGCGACCACAAAGACCTGGTGTCCCCGATTCGCAAAATCGACAGCCAGTCCCCGTGTTACGGTCGGCACGCCTCCCACCATGGGCGGATACTGGTCCGTTACAATCATGATACGCATAGCTACCGCTCACTTCTTTGCTAAAGTTATGATGGGCGATCACAAGGGATCAGCGCTCCAGCACGTCAGCCAGGGGCAAACGATGTAGAAGCCGAGCAGCGGGCGGGCACCCTGAAGGTGGCCCCTACCCCCATGTGACTATATGATGGCCACACATTTTTCTGATCACACACTGTTTGCGTCTTACGCCCCATTCATAGTTAAATGGAGGTATGGGCCAGGTTCACCGCGCCCGCTGCTCGGTTTACACCCCTTTCACCCTCGGCACGCCGTAAAAAGCAATGGGCAACGCCGCTTGAGCGCGGCTACCAGAGCCAGCAGGCAAGCAGTTTTGCGTTTGCTTCGTTACAAGCCGTATGGTTGCTTTTCGTGAGCCGGCTTGCCTGCTGGCTCTGGTCAGCCCATTGAATGGCACGCCATTCATGGCCATCCACATATTTTTCTTATGTTTGCCCCATCATTTCTTGTCTCTGGCAAGAAATGATGGGGCAAACACGGGAAAAAAGCCTTCTGGTTAGCTCTCTGTGGTTTTGGCAGGAGCCTCACCACTCGCGGGAGCTGCCGCCTCGGTCGCAGCTTCGGCTGCTGGCGTCTCAGGCAGTTCGACGCGCGGAGCATCAATCTTCACGATTGGCTCAGCAGGGTCAGTCAACAGCGTGTAATTCGCTGGCAGCCGCACATCGCTGGCGTGCAGGGTTGAGTCAATATCTGTTAACGATGAGATATCGACATCAAGATGCTCGACGATATCTCTTGCCTGGCACTCGACCGTCAGCGCATCCAGCAGGTGCAGCAAGACACCGCCCTGCAACTTTACGCCCGGGGCCTCGCCGACAAAGTGCAGCGGAAGGCGTGATTCAACGCGCTCAGTCAGGCTGACACGCGTGAAATCTACGTGCAGGACATGACCGGAACGTGGCTGATGCTGCACATGACGGATCAGCGCGGTCTCGGTGACCGCGTTGGGCAGGCGCAGCACGATAATATTACGCGCCCCATGTGCGCGACGCACACGCTCAAACGCGATGGCATCGATCTGGATCGCCTGCGGGGCCTCTTTGTGCCCGTAGATATTGGCAGGGATAAGCCCCGCCTTGCGTAACCGTTTGGTTGCTTTGCCTAACACCGTACGTGGTGTGGCCTCAAGCTCTGTTTGCTGTGCCATGTATATACTTCCCTTTTCTCATCTTCCGGGCTCCGCACCGGAGAAACCTTTCTCATGCATACACAGCATGGAAAGCATCTGGCAAAGACACCCTGGTGGAAATTTTATCCTCTACTCCTTCTTACGTGAAAGAAGGCCAGCAGGGCTTCAGTCTCCATTGTATTCAAAACATCAGAAGCACGCAGCCAACCCTTGCGCGCAACCCCTATACCATAACGCATATCGCCTATCCCTGCAAGTGTATGCGCATCGGGGTTCACCGGAATCTTCATGCCCCTTTCGCGTGCCTTGCGTACAAGATGCCAATCCAGGTCCAGGCGCGAGGGATGGGCGTTAATCTCAATACATACGCCATGCTCGATCGCCGCCGCGATGACGGCCTCCATATCCAGTTCGTAGCCGGCCCGGTCCAGCAGGAGGCGCCCGGTCGGATGGCCAATAATGTCTACGTACGGATTGCTGATGGCGCGCAGCATACGTTTTGTCTGTTCATCGGGCGTGAGATTGAAGTTGCTATGGATCGAGGCGACGACAAAATCCAATCCGGCCAGCACGTCGTCGGCGTAATCGAGCGTGCCATCACGCAGAATATCACATTCCGTCCCCTTAAGTATACGCAGGCGACCGGCAAACTCTTCGTTCAGGCGATCGATCTCTTCGCCCTGCCGACGCAGATCGTCCTCCTGCAAACCGCCGGCATACGCGGCGGCTTTGCTGTGATCGCTCATGCCCAGATAGGAGTAGCCGCGCGCGATACACTCCTCGGCCATCTCGCGGATAGTATTGTGCCCGTCGCTCCAGGTAGAGTGCGCGTGCAGTACGCCGCGCAGATCGCTCTCCTGCACCAGGTGTGGAAGCGTGTGATTGACCGCCGCCTCGATCTCGCCCATATCCTCGCGCAACTCCGGCTCGATATAGTCCATCCCTAGCGCGGCGTAAATGTCGGCCTCGCTCTGACAGGGGACCAGTTGCTCCTGGCCGTCACTAGTCTTGAACAGGCCATAGTCGTTAATGGTCATGTTCATGCTCAACGCGCGGCGGCGCAGCGGGATGTGATGCTCACGCGAACCTGTGAAATGGTGCAGGGTATAGGGAAACTGGCTGTCTCCCACCAGGCGCAGATCCATCGCGATACCGCTGCTCAGGATCACGCTCGACCTGGTCTCACCCTGACCGGTGATCGCTTTGACCGAAGGCTGGCTGGTGAAAAACTCCATGAGACTACGCCGTACGTCGCTGTCGGCCTGGTCATCAATGCTGGCAACCATGTCGATATCTTTTACAGTCTCGCGCCGCCGGCGTAAGCTGCCGCCGATCTGGAGACGCACAATCTCGGGGCGCTCGACCAGCGCAGCCCTGATGCGCTCGGCCTCCTCCTCCGCTACGGGGTACAGGAAGCGATCGGCATGCTGCTGCAGGAAAGCGATGCCCTGCAAGATTTTGTCCTGCGTCTTCTTGCCAAAACCGGGTAGGTGCGCCAGGCGGTCGTCTTTACATGCCTGTTCCAGTTCAGCGATACTGTTGACATGCAACTGATCATAGATCGTGTTGATGCGCTTGGGACCAACGCCGGGAATGCGCAGCATCTCCAGCTTGACGGCCGGGGTGCTGGCGACCAGCTCATCATAAAAGGCGATATGCCCTGTTTCAACAGCCTCTTCTATGCGCTTGATGGTGGTCGGCCCCAGACCCGGCGTCCCCTTGAGCTTGCCTTCACGGGCCTGCTGCGCGATATCGCCGTCGAGCGAGTCGAGCGTACGCGCGGCGTTTTCGTACGCGCGCACTTCAAAAGTATTGCTGTTCTCTTTGAGGGCCAGCAGCGTGCCGATCTCCTCTAGCAGCCGGGCAATCTGATTCTTATCCATGATAACGGCAACGCGGGTACCTCCATCCTTCATGAGGAGGAAGTGCCGCTCTCCTTTTTACTGTTCTCCAGAACTGGTAGTTGGGTGATCATCCAGTCCTGAGTGGACCGTGCACAGGGCTGATCTCCATGCCTACAGGTATGGGCATCTTATAGCAGCCGCATATCAAAAAATTCGGGCGCGCGCGCGATCACTTCAAAGGGATTGCGCCCCTTGAGGTCGCGATTGAGGTAGCGCTTACAATCAAAGTGTACCAGCAGCCAGCAATAGAGCTCGGTCGTGACAAAGACGGCGTCCCAGGGCTTCTCGGGCCCCATATTCAGAACCTGGTTGCACACAAAGCAGCGCCCCATGCCCGCCTCTATAGCTTTTTCCAGCCATGCCATGACAAACTGGTTCATATCGTCCATATTCATCATCTCTAAAGACGATTCAGGATAGCCAAAAAGCACCGGATCGGGACATTCACGAAAGTCATCACTGGCCCGACTGAGCGCGATAAGCGGTGCTTTCAGCGAGACTTTGACCTCGTCGTGCTCCGGGTCGTCCGCACCCATCACCACTGAGGTGAGCAGCAGCCCTTCGCGCGCGAACCAGGCTAATAATTCTTTGCGCATAGTCTATTCTATCATTCTTTTGCCAGACATCATCATGAAGTTCGTTTTACAGCCCGGCGCTCGTCTTGTCCCCGACTGTTCCCCCGTGTTTCTTGCACGGGAATGTCATCGGGGTGCAGCAGACCGCTGACATAGCCGAGAAACGCGCCCAGCAGTTCTTCGACTGAGTCGAACTCGTCGAGGTGCCACGTGCCATCTGCTGTATCCTGCACTGCCACCAGGCGCAGTAGATCGTCATCGTGCAGCACTTCCCTTGCGGTTAACTCTGCCCGATACAACTCAAAATACCAGGCACGTCGCTGGAGAAAGGCACGAGTAAAGCGCTCGTTGTCAAAGTGCACGGGGATCGCGCCCCAGTGCATCTGTATCGTCATTGGTCCCTCCCTCTGGTCTTTCTCCTGCTGGAGACAATTTCACAGCAATAGTCCCGCCGTTTGACCTCGTGTCCTCCGTCCACGGTTCTTGCAGGTCAAGGTAGCCACATTGTGGCGGCGGAAGCGTGATGAAGACAACATACAATCCCTGCTCAACGACCTTCTTTTCTTCGGCATAATATGCTTTGAGGGGTGGTTTGCAGTGGGCGACACGCGCCTCTATCGTAGTCATGCTGCCTGCTTCGTAGACGGCCCGGCAGTAGGCTTGATACGAGACGTTGAGGGCGTACAGGGGATGTTGCGGGTCGTGCAGGATCTGTTCAAGCGTCATCGCGCTACCCTCCTCTCGGCGTCATTCATGTCATCTGTGAGCGCGAAATAGCCCCAACGGGGATCACCCTGCAGGGGGACGAACTGAAAGGACAGGCCCAGGTTCTTCGCGTGCTCCTCCTCGGCCCGGTAGGCTGCAAGCTCCCTCTGATAGAAAGCAAAACGGGCCTGTGCAGAGGGATGGACCCCGCTATACGTTGGCGCTTTTCGTGCTTTCTCGACATAGCTCTGGTACGCCTGATTCAGCGCGTAGAGCGGGTGCGCTGGATTGTGCACAACAGTCTCAAAGCTCATCGGGTGTTCCTCTGCTCTGATGGTTGGACCTCCAGGGCCAGGATGAGGAGCCGCGCGCCTTCGTGCTCGCCCACCAGCTCTTTGAGGTCGCTGCCGATGCGCCCAATATTCTCCATGCGCGCCGTGATGAACTCGTGCTTCGCCACCCCTTCTGCCAGCCCGTTGAGGCCGCGCTGTGCTGCTTCGTATTCTTCGCTGATACGCGCCATGAGGCGAGCCACCTCGCTTTTATTCTCTGTCATGGGCGCACCTGTATAGACACATCGCCGAGCGTGAGCGCAATGCCGCTAAGCTGGCAGAAGGCGGGGAGGATTTTCCTGGCATCCTCCGCAGAGACAGGAAACCCTGCCTGAAAAAAAAGCGTCAGCGGGACACCCGCCGTAGCGGCGACCTGCTGAGCGGAGAGCCAGGGGCTACGGCCCTGGTTGAAGCGCCTGCGCAACGCAAGCCGGGTGGGTTTCGCGTTCGTTTGTTGTGGGAGTTTCTCCAGTCGTATCGGTTGCATTGTCTTTCCCTTTCTTCAGTCCGCTGGTCACACCATTCCAGCCAGTAACGACGCCTGGTGTTTGACGACCTGACGGTAGATATGAGCAACGGCTGCTAGCCATGCACATATGACATATCTTCGTGCCTCGTTGAGAAGCATAGCTGGAGAGAGGA
>JAABUQ010005666.1_pt1 | contig 19639 bp, 24 predicted proteins | sample 5560001 | NCBI WGS metagenome assembly JAABUQ01 (sample SAMN10711888, study PRJNA513371) | rock metagenome | isolation source: Antarctica rocks | place: Antarctica: Victoria Land, Finger Mt nord | collected 2015-12-18
AGGCTTTCTGTCTCCATCGTCACGGGTGGGTCAGCGACCATTTTGATTTTATCATTTCACGCTTAATCTTGTAAAGCCGTCCTCAAGGACGGGGTTTCCACCCACAATTTCTGATGAATGAACTAGAGGAGCAAGCGAGGAATCTACTGCAATCGCTGATCGCTGTGCCGTTTGAATCCTGTGCATCGGTTACCCGTGAATTTCGGTCACTCCCGCCGCCGCCTGGTTTGTATGCAGTGAGGCATCGAGAACACGGCTTGTTATATCTGGGTAAAGCAAAAAAGTTACGGGAGCGATTTAGAGGGGGACACAAAGCTTGCACTTGGTCTTGGCTAGATGATTACAATCATCGGGATATAGCAATCGCGTTCGTATCGCTCTCAATGATAGATGTTCTAAAATTGGGAGATGAGTTGGAAAGCATTCTTATCCACGCTACACAGCCCCCTTACAATGCCCAATATCCTAGTAGAGACTAAAGGACGTAACCATGCAGACTCTTCCGGAAACGGATAAGAAGCATCTAAGTCGCGATGCAGCATTGATGTTATTGGCAGTGTTGCCCGATCGCATCCGAGATGCCTACTTGAATCATGCCAAGCAGATTGGTTACAGCATCGAACTAGTTCTTGAAATGGCATTAGCAGACTTCTTAGACCCCGATTCATTCACTTTTACAGACTGCAAACCTCAAATAGGTTTACCATCATCAGACCAAACTCCATAGATTAATTTGAAATAAGTTACTGTACATTCTTCACCTTACCTAAACGAGTAAAGCGAATTTGATATTGAGTTATTCGGCATCCTTGATGTGCGATCGCTACCATATTGGCATCTCGGCTCAATGCCTAGTGCAATTTCACTCCCTCTTAGCCATTTTTAAGTATTCCTGTCGCGATCGCCCCAATAATTGCCATCCCAAATATCAAAGGATAGCAAACAAATAGGTGAGTCGTCTGAAATCTGATTAAATTTCATCTGGGTTTATCCCCAGTGCTGCTAGTCGTTCGGCGAATCTTTGAGCTTTCTGCTCTGCTTCGTCTGCTCGTTCGGCTCCGGTGGGGATGACTCGCCCTTCACTATCGCACCACCGGAGCCAAGTAGACGCTTGCTGCTCGAACTCCCCATTCCAAAGCATTAGACCTAATCCCACTGTTTGTAGCCAGAAGGGTTCTGGCATCTCCACATATTGCCCTGCTGTTAGCACCCACACTTGCAGCAGCTTGCCATTTAGTTCGTCTTCTCGCTGAAGTTGCTGCAACGGATCGAAGACTACATAATAGGCAATGCCGATGCGGGCGTAGTCATTCTTTTTTGAGTCCAACTCATTGCCTTTGCGGTTCGAGACAATCTCAATGCATACTTCCGGCACCTTGCCGAATTCCCAAACGAAATACGAACGATTTTTCTTTTGGCTCCAGTCCGCAGGCATTTGTAAATTCAAGCTTAAGAAGGCATCGGGCACAAGCGGATCTTGCTTGAGTGCATAGAACAACCCAACGTTGGCATCAGCGATAAAAGGGATTCCTGGCAACCACGATGCGTAAAGTGGTTCGACGAGTAGACGCTGTTGTTTGGCGCTCTGAAAATTGTCCACAGGGGTATCGTCTTCAATAACCAGATGGCTGATATCAAGCTCGGTGACGATTTCTTGATCGTCGAGAATTTGTCCAGTCATGAGCAGTAATCAAACCCAACGCTTATGTTTAATTCTACCTGTCCATTTAACTGTTTTTGAGTATTTCTGTCGCGCTCGCGCCGATCGTTGTACTCTCGTTCTCACTGGGCTGGCGGTGCTGGGTTGGGGTTGGCGATCGCTTTGGCAATTGCCGAAAATCACGGTGGCGCGATCGCCGTCACGAGCAAGCTAGGGATTGGTAGTTGTTTTACTGTACGTCTGCCAGTAGGAACCATTTTTGACTAAGATATATTCTAGGCTCAGTGGAAAAGTTAGATTTTCACCCAGATTGAGCAATCGAAATTCTTTCGCCCGACTAAGCGATCGCAGTTCTCGAATTAGCCAAACAAATGCTGACTACCTAGAGGTTATTTGTATCTGTTGAGATGAGGCGAAATCGACGTATGAGTAACTTAGTTTTCCTATCTGCCCATCAACTTGCTAGGATGATTCGGGATCGCGAAGTTTCTGCTGTTGAAGTTATCGAAGCTTATCTGGCTCAAATCACTAAACACAACATGAAACTAAATGCGATTTGCACATTGGATGAAGACAATGCCCGTGTCAGAGCCAAGCTAGCGGATGAAGCCTTAGCTAGAGGAGAAAATTGGGGTGCTTTGCATGGTGTTCCCATCACGATTAAAGACATATTTGAAACTGCCGGACTCCGCACCACAGCCGGGTATATTCCCCTCAAAGACTATGTACCTCAGCAAGATGCAACGATGGTGGCTCGACTACGGGCAGCCGGAGCTATCATCCTCGGAAAAACGAATATGGCGGAATTGGCGGGTGATTTTCAAAGTACGAATTCACTCTTTCCGAGAGTAAATAATCCTTGGAGTTTTGACTGCACAGCAGGTGGCAGTTCTGGAGGCAGTGCTGCTGCTGTTGCCGCCGGACTTTCACCATTAGACATCGGTAACGATATTGCGGGTTCTATTCGCCAGCCAGCCCATTTCTGTGGCATCTACGGCTTGAAGCCAACAGATCGCCGCATCTCCACCGCCGAACAATTCCAGAAGTTCCAGGAATGCCATACTGTCTCCGGCAAATGATGACAGTGGGCTGTTTTGCGCGATCGCTCGAAGACATCCGGATCTGCTTTTCATTAGTTGCCGGAGCCGATCTTCGCCGTCCTGATGTGCCGCTAATTCCATTTGACACGCCCTCTGGTAAGTCTTTGTCAGAAATCAAAATTGCCTGGATTGACGAATGGACAGAAGTACCTGTAAATTCTGAAATTAGAGCCGCGATGCAGGCGATCGCACAAAAACTTGCTCAAACCGGAACTCAAATTGAACGCTGGCTTCCCAAAGATTTCGATCTATCAACCATATGGAACCTCTACGGGCGGATGGCGGCATACATTAATACTTACGCCCAACCCAAGGATCGTTACAATGTGCGACGTAGCCTAGAGTTACTCTGGCGCACGGCAACTCAAGGCGACAAGAAACTCCGAAGATTGGGAAATTTCAGCCGCTTTCTACCCGAACTTTTGAATCCCAGCTTAAGAGGATATTTCGAGACTCTCACCGAGCGCGATCTCTTCACGAGCCAAATTGATGAAGCACTGGAACCGTGGGATGTGTGGCTTACTCCGGTAGCGGCAACCCCTGCATTTACCCATCGTCCAGCTTGGAGTGCGATTGACATTGAAGGCAAGTCTTATCCTCATGCAGTCGCCAACGGATCATATACCATACCATTTAATCTGAGTGGTCATCCTGCTGTGGTGATTCCAATTGGGCAGACTCAGAACAGTTTACCGATTGGACTGCAAGTTGTGGGAAAGCGGTGGCGTGAGATGGAGTTATTGGCGATCGCTCAGAAAGTTGATAAAGTCGTTGGTGATTTCCGACATCCATTAGGTTATTGAGTACTTTCGTCAGTACTATGTCAATAGTTAGACTCAATCTGGTAAAACTTGACCTTTAGTTTCAATCACCCAAGGCATAAATGCTAGTCCAATCAAAGGCACAAAACCGATCCAAAACAGTGTGTTTAAAGCACTATTTAGCCCGTTGACTCCTTGAGAAGCGATCGCTCCTACTAAAAAGGGACCAATTGCTGCTACCATCCGACCAATGTTGTAACAAAAACCTGCCCCTGTTGCCCGTAGTCTAGTAGGGAAAAGTTCTGGCAGGTAATAAGTAAAACTACCAAAGATGCCAAAGACACTCAGCCCGATCGCAAAGTATAGATAGAGGCGAGTTTCAGGTGGTAATGGTAGCCCAAACGTCACCAACACTGAGATAGCAGAGAAGAAAAAGTAGATAGAAAACATCTTCTTGCGCCCCAAGTATTTAGCGGCAGGGATTGTCAACAGCGTACCAATCAACCCCCCTAAGTTAAAACAATTAGTTGCAGTGGCTTTCCATTGCTCGACAAGTGCCAAAGTAGCGGCTCGATCTAAGCCTTGTAGTTTAGCCGCTGACTGAGCTAGCCCAGTTGAGATTACTGGGATAAAAGCATTACAGCTCCACCAAGTTACCAACGCCGTCACTGCCATCAAAAACCCACTAATTGTCAAAGGTAAATTCTGCTCGTTAAACAGTTCGCTAATTCTACCTGGAACGACTTGACTAGCTGTTCTTTGCCACCGCTCCGGTTCCTTCACAAATAAGCGCATAGCGAAAGCAACAGCAGCCGGAATCAAGCCAAACGCAAACACATAACGCCAGGAAACTTCCGGATTTCCTTTGAAGAACACACCAGCGACTTGCAAATTGACAAAGGTTGCCAGGAATAAACCAGCAGGAGCAGAAGTATATAACAGTGCGCCTGCTTCTACCCGCGACTTTTCTGGCATGACTTCGGCAACCATTGCCGCTCCAGCCGCCCACTCACCACCAATACCCAGACTAGAGACAACCCGACACGCCATCAAAAACCAAATATTGGGAGCGAAAGCACAGCTAGCAGTTCCCAAGGCATAGAGTAGCATCGTCACTAGTAGAGTTTTACTGCGCCCGATTCGATCCGCTATTTGACCGAAAATTACCCCACCTACTGCCCAACCCACCAGCAGTACAGAAGTCAAAAGTCCAGTCCAAAACAAGGTAGCAGACTTAGCGGCTGGCGAACCAATGGTTAAATGTAACAGCGTCGGCACGCAGTTAGGAGCAACGTAATTAAATAGTAAGCCGTCGAAAATATCAAAGCCCCAGCCTAGCCACGCTGCAAATAATACTGTCCATTGGTAACGGTTTAGACGCAGCATTTTGTCTTCCAATAGATAGATGTACAATCTACTAATTCATCACTGTTGAGCCATGACTGCGGGGATCGTCTGCTTCCGATGTTGGGGCAACAGGGGCAGTAAATTTGGAAACTTGCCCACTGTCTTGAGCATAAGGTAGAGGCGATTTAGCAACAAGAGCTTCTAAGTTTGTCGCCATAATTGTGCGGGGTTGTTCGCCAATAGTTTGAGCTACGGCTTCTCCTTGAGAATTTAGAAACACAAAATGAGGTATTCCATCTACTCGGTACTTCAAGATCTCTGGCAACCACTTGGTGTTATCCACGTTCAGCATGACAAAATTCACTGAGTCGCCATATTGCTGTTTTAGCAGCTCAATATCCGGTGCCATTGCCTGACACACAGTACACCAATTAGCATAAAACTCCATCAGTGACGGTTTACCATTACTTAGCGCCACCTCAAGCGGTGTAGATTCTTCATCTATGCTGGTAAGAGAAACCGAGTTATTCTGAGTTTGCAGCCCCAAGTACAAGGCAACACTAAGAGCGATCGCTACCAAAACAATTAGTAGATTTCTCACTCGCGTCCCCATATTTGCTCCTGTAGGTTGCTGCACCACTGCCGCTTCATCTAAATTGTTCGCCATAGTAGGGTTTGTTAATTTATTAAACTGCCCTTATTTTAACCAACTCCTACCAACTATCCTTTGATAGCTTTTAGCAGCTCCTCCACAATTCAAAAAAACTTCTACTGCGCTACAACAAAGAGAGAACAAAAAAAATAAAATCGTGAAAAAACGGGTAACATTAACTTTTCCCAAACGCACCATTCAAATGCCAGTTACCTATCGATTGGCAAAAGATTTTAACGTCGCAGCAAATATCATCCGCGCTGCTGTTGCTCCCAATCAAATTGGCAAGCTGGTGGTAGAACTATCAGGGGATATCGATCAGTTAGATGCTGCCATCGAATGGATGCGATCGCAAAGTATCGGCGTTTCTCTTAGCTTGGGTGAAATTCTAATTGACGAGGAGGCTTGTGTTGACTGTGGTTTATGTACTGGAGTCTGCCCTACCGAAGCTCTTACCCTTAACTCTGACTTTCGACTGACATTTACGCGATCGCGCTGTATTGTCTGCGAACAATGTATCCCCACTTGTCCAGTTCAAGCAATTTCTACCAACCTTTAAAAAGTTTTTGACTATGCTATATTCAAACTCTCAATATCACAACTAAGGCAAGCACAAGTATGACAACAAGTACACAAACTGAAACAAAGACATTAGGAGATTGGGCATCCCTAGCAATCCAAACTCACTTGCAAAAAGTCACCAAGCACGAAGGCGAAGTGCTAGAAGATCGAGAACCAGAAGAATTGCATCAAATGCGCGTTGGTATCCGTCGCCTCCGCAGTGCAGTTACTGGCTTCGCGCCAGCCTTACACCTGCCTAAACCAGCTTGCGAAAAGAGAATTGGCAAAATTGGTCGAGGGTTAGGTAGACTAAGGGACTTAGATGTGCTGCGAGAAGCACTTGAAAATCAGTATAAACCGACCTTACCTCCAGAAGAACAAAAATCTCTAGAAACTGCTTTAGCAACCTTAGTTGATTGGCGGCAGCAAGCTCTAACCAAGGTGAAGAAAACATTGAAGCACCAACGTTATCATTCACTGAAACAATCTTTAAAGAAGTGGCTAAAACAGCCGAATTATCAGGATGTTGCTCAGATGCCAATTCTGGAAGTACTACCAGATTTACTATTACCTGAAGTGAGCAAACTATTGCTCCATCCAGGGTGGTTAGTAGGAACTGAAGTTAAGGCAGGAGAGATTGACATTCTTAAAGATTTGTCACCTGAGATGGTAGAGCAGCAGCTAGCAGAGCAAGGACCAATCCTTCACAGTTTACGAAAAGAAGCTAAACGTGTCCGCTACCAAATGGAAGTATTTGGTGAATTTTATGGCTCAGGATATGCCGCTTATCTTAAAGATGTCAAAGCAATCCAAGAAATCTTAGGTCGCATTCAAGATAGTTTTGTTTTAGCCGAGTTTCTAACTACAGCCTTGAAGTCAGAAATTAAAACTGTTCTTCCTACCCTTGCAAGTTCGTTGGCACAAACAAGCTATGAAGCATGGCAGCAGTGGCAAACCATCCAACAGCGTTACCTGAATCTTGAAACCCGACAGGGCTTTCACTTAGCCATACTTCAACCTAATCTAGAGGAATTTAGAGTGTAGCAGTCAACGTTGTTAGTAGAAAGGCAACGACAAAAACGGTATTTCTAACCATTAGCTAAGGAGGTAAATTTGTGTCAAGCACAATTGAAGTAGATCTTAAGGAGATATTAGCAAAACTAGACCAAAAACTAGACAGATTAGATCAAAAGTTGGATACTGTCAGCATTCAGTTTGACCACAAATTAGATACTGTCAGCACTCAGCTCAACCAGAAGATTGATACAGTCAGCACTCAGCTTAACCAGAAGATTGATAGCGTTAGCGCTGAACTCAATCAAAAAATCGATACTGTTAGCGCTGAGCTTAACCAAAAAATCGATACAGTCAGTGCTGAGCTTAACCAAAAAATCGATACTGTTAGCAAGGATGTTGTCGATTTAAAGGTAGGACAAGCTCGATTAGAGGAAAAAGTAATTAGTATCGAGAAAAGAATGGATTTTCAGGAGTTTCTTAGTAAGGGCGTACTGTTTACATTAAGCACTGCTGTGTTGGGAATATTGGCTAAGCTCTTTGGCTTCATTAACAATCCGTGATAGAAGTAATATTAATCTAATTTCGGCATCGATTATGACTATGCCAATCAGTGACTTTAATAAAATTAGCCCTACGGCACTCTTAGTTGCCTATGCTCGGCAATTTAGTGATATTCCCTATGCTAAGGAAATCGCCGAATTAACTAATGCCGAAGCAACTGTCAATCAGTTTGTGAGTCAGACAGAGGAGCAGCCCATAGGAATAGCAGCCTTAATTGAAGCTCGGTATAAAGCGATCGAGCAGGTTAGGACACGATTTGACGCAACGCAAATTCTCGAACTCGCCTCTGGCTTGCTGCCACGCGGCACAATCTTATCGCAAGATCCGGCGATCGCCTTTGTTGAGAGCGATCTACCTGAAATGATTCGACAAAAACAGCATTTAGTGCAGCAACTTGTTGGCAAACGTGCAAATTTGCATTTTTTGGAAATTGATGCCACTAGTAACCTTAATTCCCAGCTTCTGAGCGATTATTTCAAACCAAGCAAACCTGTCACCATATTATGTGAGGGATTGCTAATGTATCTAACATTTGCCGAAAAGCAAAAGGTATTTGCCAATGTACGCGATATCTTACAAACCTATGGAGGAGTTTGGATTACCCCCGATTTTACTACGAAGATCGGGGCAGAAAAGATGGGAAAACTTGATTATGCATTCCAACCAGTTAGACAGAAAATTGCCAGTTTAACAAAGCGATCGATTGCAGAAAATGAGTTTGATGACTTCGAGCATGTAAAACAATTTGTTCAGGAGCAAGGATTTCAGATTGAAGAGTTTAATATGTTAGAGATGCTTAACCAACTGAAGTCTGTATTGATATTGCGAATCGATCTAGCTCGTACCCAAGCCATGCTTGCCACGCTTCCTGTCTTTGCTCTTACCCTGGCATGATTTAGTTTGGTTCGGATTCACTGTTTCAATCTGCAATGCAATTAGTCATTTTTATCGGCTTGCAGGCTTCTGGCAAAAGTACGTTTTTCCGCACTCATTTGGCAGCAACACATGATTATGTTAGTAAAGACTTGTTGCGAAACAACAAAAAGCCATCTAGAAGGCAGGCACAGCTAATCGAAGCAGCACTTCAGGCTGGACATTCAGTTGTCATTGATAACACTAATCCGACAGTTGAAGATCGAGCATCGCTGATTCAATTGGGCAGTTTATATCATGCCGAAATCGTTGGTTTTTACTTTGAATCAGAGGTAAGTTCTTGTCTGGAGCGCAACCGCCAACGCTTTGGTAAGGAAAGAGTGCCAGATGTGGCGATTTACGCGACAATTAAGAAGTTGACACGCCCCTCTTACATAGAAGGGTTCGATCGGCTATTCTCTGTACGCATAGCTAGCAACTGTAATTTTGAAGTTTGTGCTTGGGTTGAAGACGAGGACGCGAATGGACGGTGATTCGTTTGAACTAAAAATGCGGGCGCTAGAGTACTTCCACACCCTGCGTCTCTTACCTGGTACTTGGGTAATAATTCGCGTGGATGGACGTAGTTTCTCGCGGTTTACTGAGTCACGATTTGATAAGCCGTTCGATTTGAAATTCCACCAGTTGATGGTGCAAACTACCAAAGCACTATTGGCAGAACTTCAAGGTATTTATGCTTATACCGAGAGTGACGAAATCTCAGTGCTGTTTCGTCCGGAATGGGATTTGTTCGACCGTAGTTTAGAAAAGATTGTATCAATTTCTGCTAGCATTGCCAGCGCGACTTTTACTCAAGCATGTCAAACAGCAGTAAATTTCGACAGTCGTGTGTGGCTCAGTGCCGATCGGACGCAAGTGGTGGATTACTTCCGTTGGCGGCAGGCAGATGCTACTCGCTGTGCCTTGAATGGCTGGTGTTACTGGACGTTACGGCAGGCAGGCAACAGTGTGGGACAAGCAACAGCTATGCTTGAAGGTAAATCGGTAGCCTTCAAAAACGAATTGTTGTTTCAATACGGCATCAACTTTAACGAGCTACCTGTTTGGCAGCGTCGGGGAGTAGGTTTGTATTGGGAAGAATACGAAAAAGAAGGCTACAATCCAATTCAAAACCAAGCAGTTGTGGTGAAGCGACGCCAGATCAAGATAGATGAAGACTTACCGATGAAAGATGCTTACGATCGGTTCATCTGTGGTATCCTCTGATGTTAAGAGTAAACTAATTGTTTGAGTATCCTAGTAGCTCAACAAACTGTATTAGCAGTGTTAGGAAGCAGTATCAACTAATTTCTTCAGGTGGAGGTACGCCTCTTCTGGAGTGAGAGCAGCAGATTCAGTTTCATTGGGAATATAAAATTGCCAGCTATCAGGGAAGTGACGGACAACAAAACTAGAAATTAATCCTAACTTCATCGCTCTCCTCCCCAATTCTTCTGCCTCTTCTGCTAGGGTGATCTCATCTCTAAAATGATGCTCGTTCATGTGCTTGTAACAGATTATGCTTTGATTTAATCACAATTTGACTCAACAGGTGTATCTCTAAGAGCGATCGCCACCACTAAATTGGAGCTTTGAACTAAAAGTCCATGCTCCAATTATCAGGATGGGTTTAAACAGTTGTGATGTCTTTCTCTTTCTCTACCAACAATTCATCAATTCTGGCAGTATATTTATTGGTCAATTTTTGCAGTTTATCTTGCTGATCTTGGGCTTCATCTTCGGGAAGCTCCCCATTCTTCTCCTGCTTGCGGATAGTATCAAGGACATCGCGACGGATGTTACGAATTGCCACTCGCCCCTCCTCAGCGTACTTAGCCGCAATTTTAACAAATTCTTTACGGCGATCGCTTGTCAGTTGGGGAATGTTCAGACGAATCATACTACCGTCATTACTAGGGGTTAAGCCTATATCTGACAAAGAGATCGCCTTTTCAATCAGATTCAAGCTGCCACGGTCAAAAGGTTGAATCATAATCGTACTAGCATCAGGAGTACTGATATTTGCCAGCGATTTGAGCGGTGTCGGGGAGCCGTAGTATTCCACCGATACTCGGTCGAGTAAACTCGCGTTAGCGCGTCCAGTGCGAATTGTGTTAAAAGAGCGTTGAGTCGCCTCAATCGTCTTTTGCATTGTAGTCTCAGCTTCAGCTAATTTCACAAAAACCTCCCACAAGGGTGCCAATCAATTCTCCCATTACCGCTCGACGGATATTTCCCCGCACTGAGAGGTTAAAGACAAGAATTGGAATATTATTTTCTTTACACAAAGCGATCGCGGTACTATCCATCACTCGTAAATCGTGAGTCAAAACGTGTCCGTAAGTCAAACTTTGAAAACGTTTAGCTTCCGGATTAAGGTGCGGATCGGAGTCATAGATTCCATCTACCTTGGTTGCTTTAAAAATCACCTCGGCATCAATTTCGGCAGCTCTTAAAGCCGCAGTCGTGTCAGTCGTGAAAAAGGGATTTCCCGAACCAGCACCAAAAATCACTACCCGTCCTTTTTCTAAATGGCGGATAGCACGACGGCGGATATAAGGCTCTGCCACTTCTTGCATCGCGATCGCTGTTTGCACTCGTGTTTGCACTCCACTTTTTTCCAGGCAATCTTGGAGCGTGAGAGCATTCATCACTGTGGCAATCATGCCAATATAGTCGGCTGTTGCCCGATCCATACCAGCAGCAGACGCTTTAACGCCACGAAAAATATTACCACCACCTACAACAATAGCGACTTGAACACCGCTATTGATAATTTCTGCCACTTCATCGGCAATTTCTTGAACCGTGATTGGGTCGATGCCATAACCTAGATTACCCATCAAGGCTTCGCCGCTCAGTTTCAGTAAAACCCGCCTATAAGGTATTTCCATGCAGTCACCATGCAGCTCACTTGCAATTGCCTCCAACTTAAGATAGCAGCAGAGTGGTTTTCTGTCTCTAGTAGCGGTTAGCGGTTAGCGAAAAGTGTTTGATAACCGATTAGTTTATAGACCAATTTTGCGGCGGTAAATTGGGAAACTACTGAATCTGCCACTGGTGCTAGTTCCATCACATCACAGCCAATCACCTGATGAGTTTCAAACACTGATCTTAAAAATGCCGTCAGCTCATACCAAGTTAAACCACCAGGTTCGGGGGTACCGACACCAGGAATCAAGGTGGGATCGATTCCATCTAAGTCGATAGTAAGGAAGACTTTTGAGGTGGGGATGGCAGCGATCGCTCGTTGGTGCCAATCCGGTTGAGTTGCAATCTCTCGCGCTCGAAACACCGTTAACTGCTTCTGCCTAATCACATCAGCTTCTTCTTTAGATATACTGCGGATGCCAATTTGCACTGTTGGTAAACCCATTTCCACAATTCGGCGCATTACACAAGCATGATTGTGAATTGAGCCTTCGTAAGAAAAGCGCAAATCACCGTGAGCATCAATTTGGATAACGGTAAAAGGTTCACTAGGGAATAACTGCCGATACGCCTCTACCACTCCAGTAGTAATACTATGTTCCCCCCCCAGAGCGATGACAAACTTCCCATCTTGAGCAAGTTGGTACACAGTTTGTTGAGTAACTTGCAGCATCTCCTCCGCAGGTACAGAGCTAAGGCGCGTATCAGCAATAGATGAGTGAGTATAAATCCCAACCTCACGACAAGTTTCCTTTTCTAGTTCCTCATCGTAATATTCCACTTGGTGAGACGCTTCCAGCAAAGCATCCGGACCATTTGCACAACCCTGGCGATAGGTAGTAGTCGCCTCATAGGGGATTGGTAAAATCGCCACTTTCGCAGCATCATAGTTTGCTGCCACATCAGAGCCGAGAAATGGCATGACAGAAGTAGAAGTTTGCACCAACATCACAAAACCAGTTAAGAGAATTAGGGAGTTACCATCGATCCTGACACATTCTCCATCCTCACAACCAGCGCAATAAAATTTAATAATCCGTAAATAATTGTCACAATAAAAAAGTATAGGGACCGAGGATGCTTAGGAAACACTAGCCCCAGTGGAAGTTGTCAAGCATTGTCTTTCTCCCCCTCTCCCCCTCTCCCTCTCTCCCCCTCCTCTTCTCATGACTATCTCTACCCCATTCGCTACAACTCAAACATGGAACTGGCAAGGTTTCCCGATCTGCTATCAAACCCAAGGAAATGAGGGACCTGCTGTTGTCCTAGTGCATGGCTTTGGAGCTTCTTTGTGGCATTGGCGTCATAACATCCCTGTGCTGGCAAAAACCTGTCGAGTCTACGCGATTGACTTAATCGGGTTTGGTGGCTCAGCTAAACCAACTGCTGGTTCCTTGAAACCAGGGGAAGAAATTGAGTACACCTTTGAAACCTGGGGACAACAAATTGCTGATTTTTGCCGCGAGGTTGTTGGTGAACCAGTTTTTCTAGTTGGTAACTCGATTGGTTGTATCGCCGCGATGCAAGCTGCTGTATCTTCACCAGATATTGCCTTGGGGCTGGCTCTAATTAATTGTTCCCTACGGCTGCTGCACGAGCGCAAACGCGCCACGCTGCCTTGGTACCGTCGCTTTGGAGCGCCTCTCGTTCAACGCTTGCTATCTATCAAATGGGTTGGTCAGTTTTTCTTCCACCAACTCGCTCGACCCAAAACAGTGCGCCAGATTCTCTTACAAGCCTACGCTCACCCTGAAGCAGTAACAGACGAATTGGTAAATCTCTTAATGGCTCCAGCTCGCGATCGAGGCGCTGCGGGTGTCTTCCTCGCATTTACTGCGTACTCCCAAGGACCCTTGCCAGAAGACCTGCTGGCGGTTCTGCCATGCCCCGCTATTATGCTATGGGGTACTGCCGATCCCTGGGAACCAGTAGCGTTGGGTCGAGAGTTAGCTAATTTCCCAGCAGTGCAAGAATTTATTCCCTTAGAAGGTATGGGGCATTGTCCGCAGGATGAAGCGCCAGAGTTGGTTAACCCAATTTTGCAGGATTGGATTTTGGGTAATGTTTTAGATCTGGGGATAGCCTATAATCAGAAGTAGAGTGTAGCCCTCGATTCTGCTTAAGTTATTTGGTGAAGCATCATGACTGTCTGGTTCCCAGTTCAATGTCCACACTGCCACAATACAGAGGTTGTCAAGAATGGTAAATCAGCGGAGGGCAAACAACGGTATCGCTGTCAGAACTTAGATTGCCCATACCAGACTTTCATCCTCAATCCTACCTATCCAGGACGAACTAGACAAGTCAAGCAGCAAATTGTGGAGATGACACTCAATGGTAGTGGCATTCGAGATATTGCCCGTGTGCTGCACGTCAGTACAGCTACGGTTATTCAAGAATTAAAAAAAAGCCCCACAACTAAAAAGTGCCAATCAGGTTCTATTAAGTCAGCTAGCTCCAGAGCAGGTTGAGGTGGACATCATCCAAGTTGAAGAGCCTGTAAAAACTGGAATTGAAGAATCTGAGCTAGATGAAATGTGGAGCTTTGTGGGTAAGAAGACTAATCCCAGATGGCTATGGCACGCAATTGACCGGAGGACGGGACAGGTCTTGGCATATGTGTTTGGACGACGCAAAGATGAGGTGTTTCTTCAACTTAAGCAGTTGCTTGAACCGTTTGGAATTCAGCGATTTTGCACCGATGGCTGGGGCCCGTATGAACGACATCTCCCAGTTGAAGTGCATGAGGTGGGCAAACGGAAGACACAGAAGATTGAGCGTAAACATCTGCGGTTGAGGACAAGAATCAAGCGTTTGACACGAAAAACTATTTGCTTTTCTAAGTCTGAGCTGATGCATGACATCGTGATTGGGATGTTTATCAATCGTTATGAGTTTGACCTACCAGTCTAGAACCGATCAACAGATCTAAGACATGACCGGATTTCCCTGTATGACTACATCATTTTCTATCAACTAGCTGACGATGGAATTGAAATCGTTCGGGTAGTCAGTGGCTATCGAGACTTGCCAGTATTATTTGGATTGGGCGAATAATAGCTTTATAGGCTGTCGTTTTATTGATTCGTCTTGCGTTTCAAACTGCGATCGTGCGTCGAACATCAATTTGAATGTCTGGAAATGCGAGTGGAGCGATCGCCCCATCGGTTAGTGTCATCGATCGATATTCTGCGTTAACCGGAGTGCGAAAAACAATGAGTTGCTTGTCTTTGAGATTAATCACCGAATATTCAGCAATATTTACCTCAGCATAGACTTGGCTTTTCACTTCTAGATCTTTCGTCAGGCTAGACTGAGCATACTCATTACCCAGAAGATGTTCTCTGGATAAGGGTTAATCGTCGAACACTCCTGAGTCAATCGCATGATGGTAGCGATCCGTCCATTTGTAAGTTGCGATTGTCATGTCTATGATGACGACATTTAGTTACTTCAGGAGAAGATCCCCCATTACTTTAGGGGGATTTAACTTTGAGCTTGAGTCTAATTTAAGTTTCCTTGTTCCAAAAGCTCTGAATTTGTCTGATGGCGGCTGGAGCAATATTAAACACTGCCCAACTTGCTGCGGCAATCACTGGTAGAAGAACTAACGCGATCCGGAAATCAATGTCCATATCTAAATTCCTTCTCTAAGGTAGAGATTAAAGTTTGTTTCAACAGTTCTCATTTTTAATTTTTAGCTGAAATGGTAAAATTTTCCAGACTTTTGCCAAAACTTCTTGACAACAAACGTATTTAGCCACCACATCCATCATTGAGCTACTGAAAATCCTAGTTCTGTGCCCTTGCCAGCATGAACCAAGCCTAACTTTTCGTAACGTCGGGCGTGTTCAATCAATCCCTCTGCTTCGCTGTCTGAAACCTCGCGTATCCGTTTACCAGGTACTCCTACCACTAGCGACAAAGGCGGCACATCTTTGTTAACCACTGCTCCAGCACCAATAATACTACCTGTCCCTACCCTAACTCCATCTAGCACCACCGCCCCAATCCCAATCAAGCATCCTCGTTCTATACAAGCCGAATGTATTACAGCGCGATGACCGACTGTAACATACTCTGCCAAAATCGTCGGCTTACCAGGATCGCCGTGTAAAATTGCCCCATCCTGAATATTAGTACATTCTCCCACTTCGATCCGTTCCACATCTCCCCGCAAAACCGCTCCATACCAAACGCTTACACCCGCCGCTAGCTTCACCCAGCCAATCACAGTGGCATTTTCAGCTACAAAAGCAGCAAGAGAAAGGTCGGGAGAAGGCCAGTAGGATGCGTCAGACACGATAGTATATTGAAGAAGATACCCAAGACAGTTGAATTCCGTTGATTGAGCCGTTAAACGCTCACACTGGAGCAAGACTGTACAACCAGAATATCACGATGCAAAACCTGCTTTTCAGGCAGTTTGAGGTACCAAAACTTTAGATGCTTAGCAAAAGTGTTAAGATAAAAAAGGTGCTGTGCTAAGAAATATGCTCGTCCGCCCTTCATGATGAACCCAGGCTTACAGTACCCTATTTTTGGTCCAGAAATTCAGTGCCCTCACTGTCGCCAAAATATCGCAGCGTTAACATTGACAGACACTTATTTGTGTACTCGTCATGGTGCTTTTGAAGCCGATCCAAAAACCGAAGAATTAGTGCATCTCCAGTCGGGGCGGCACTGGCGGCGTTGGAATAATGTGTGGTATCGGCAACATACACATCCGGATGGTATTCGCTTTGAAATCCACGAAGCGCTAGATCGGCTTTATACTCAAGGCTACCGAGCAACGCGCGTGATCATTGCCCGTCGCTATCAAGAATTAATTAATGGCTATCTAGAACGCAGCACACCTTGGCGTGGGCAGTCGGAGTCTTCTAACCCTCGACTGTACGGCTTGCTAGTAGAATTTAGTCCTGAGTCCCCAGAGGACCCCTGTTGGGAAGTGATTAATTTCGATCTGGAAAAAGAGCCTGGCGTTCCAGTTCGCTACCCATATTTCCGTTTGTTTGAATAGGTGTAGTAGTGCATCACGTCTCAATTAGAACTGCTAATATTCACCGCGCGATCGCTTTCTACGAACAGTTAGGCTTCAAAGTGTGCGATCGCTTTACCACTGGCTACACTCTAGCTTGCTGGATGGAAGGGCTGGACGGACGAATTGAATTAATCCAAATCCCAGAGCCTCACCCCGCTCCTGATGCTTTTAGCGATGAGCATTATGTCGGCTATTACCATTTGTCCTTCGATCTCACTGATTTGGCGACAGATTTGCCCACTTGGTTGCAAGATTTAGAGGCAAGCTTTACTTCGGCATATCAGACTCAACCTGAGCAGTACCAACCTCTAAAAATACTATTAGAGCCGATGCAACAGCAAATTGGCGATCGTGTCTACGAGGTAGCCTTTATTGCTGATGCGGATGGGTTGCCGTTGGAATTCATTCGGGTTTTGAGTCCTTAGTTTAGTCTTTAGAAAGCCGATCCACGGCGAACCATGAGCAAGATCAGTTAATTTTAAGATAGATATGACTGCTTAAATAGTTACCCTCTATCGATGAACATTCTTAGTAATCTGCTTTCTCAACCAACTCAATCTTCCCGCCAAAATCAAAAGAAGCAACGCCGAGGAATTGAAATTAAATCTCCGCAAGAAGTTGAAATTATGCGGCGATCGGCGAAGATCGTAGCAACAGTACTAAAAGAAATCTCAGAACTGGTACAACCTGGAATGACAACTGCGGACTTAGATGCTTATGCCGAAAAGCGCATCCGCGAGATGGGAGCAACTCCCAGCTTTAAGGGGTATCACGGTTTTCCAGCTTCAATCTGCTCTAGCATTAATCATGAAGTTGTGCATGGTATTCCCAGCTCTAAAAAAGTGATTCGGGCAGGAGATGTCTTAAAAGTGGATACAGGCGCTTATCAGCAAGGCTTTCACGGCGACTCTTGCATCACCATCGCTGTCGGCGAAGTTACCTCAGCCGCAGCTAAACTAATTTCAGTGGCAGAAGAAGCTTTATATAAAGGCATTGCAGAAGTCAAAGCCGGAAACTGCTTGCTTGACATTGCCGGTGCAATTCAAGATCATGTGAAAGCAAATGGCTTTAGTGTGGTAGAGGATTTCACTGGGCATGGTGTTGGTCGAAATTTGCACGAAGAACCCTCAGTCTTCAACTTCCGCACTCGTGAGATGCCCAACGTAAAGCTACGTGCAGGCATGACACTGGCAATTGAACCAATTTTGAATGCAGGTTCTAAGATCACAAGGACTTTATCAGATCGATGGACAGCAGTCACGGTGGATAATTCCCTGTCAGCTCAGTTTGAGCATACAGTGTTGGTAACAGAAAGCGGCTACGAGATTTTAACCGATCGCTCAAAAGTTTAGGGTCTTTGTCGTGCGACCTAAGCCAAACGCTTGCCAGTGATATTCATGTAGTTTCTCCATACTTAGTCGCACAATAGACTGCGGTAGTAGATCATACCATATGTACGGCAATGGACGCGGTATTGATAATTTGTCCGCCGCCTTGCGCATCCATAATGGGTAGACCCGCCGCAATACCACTTAACATGTTACAGATTCACGTTAATCATGTTGTCCCACCCCTAGTAAGGATTTAAGTGAGTTTGAACCTGCCCTCGCTTGTTTGATCCTTTCAATATCCCACGACCTTTCAATCCCTAGTAGGGATTTAAGTGAATTTGAACTCTTTACATTCGGCATAGCAACGGAGGGTTAAGTTTCAATCCCTAGTAGGGATTTAAGTGAATTTGAACGAGAAAGAGTATGAAGGACGGCGAGATATCTGTGAATGTTTCAATCCCTAGTAGGGATTTAAGTGAATTTGAACAAAAAATAAAATGGAGAGAGTAGGATTTAAGGTTAAGTTTCAATCCCTAGTAGGGATTTAAGTGAATTTGAACTTGCCGATCTGCTTCGGTCGAAAGATGTTTATCCGTTTCAATCCCTAGTAGGGATTTAAGTGAATTTGAACTCGGCTTGGGTTGCTAGTCGCGGTAATTCACATTGTTTCAATCCCTAGTAGGGATTTAAGTGAATTTGAACGAAGATGTTGAGGGCGAATGGGAAGAGTTTTAGATCGTTTCAATCCCTAGTAGGGATTTAAGTGAATTTGAACTTTGCTGATAGCCATAAAAGGAGATAGAAGTCTCAGTTTCAATCCCTAGTAGGGATTTAAGTGAATTTGAACTTTCGAACCAACGCCTACCTTTGTTTCCGTTGCACGTTTCAATCCCTAGTAGGGATTTAAGTGAATTTGAACCCTTACCAAGATCAACTGCCTGAACTTGAAGATCAGTTTCAATCCCTAGTAGGGATTTAAGTGAATTTGAACCACAAGCCGCAGTAATTTATCCAATTATTTTGCCTGTTTCAATCCCTAGTAGGGATTTAAGTGAATTTGAACAATATCATGGCGGAATCTGCAATTTTGATTCGCTGTTTCAATCCCTAGTAGGGATTTAAGTGAATTTGAACGAACTAGTTTAAGGTGTTTGATGAATTTTTACCAGTTTCAATCCCTAGTAGGGATTTAAGTGAATTTGAACCAAGCAATTTACCACTAGGAACTGTACAAATTTGTTTCAATCCCTAGTAGGGATTTAAGTGAATTTGAACAAGGAGGCGATTCGGGGAGTCTTTTATAGGTTTCGTTTCAATCCCTAGTAGGGATTTAAGTGAATTTGAACGCAGTGGATTGAATCTCAAGCAGTCGTTGCAGCTAGTGTTTCAATCCCTAGTAGGGATTTAAGTGAATTTGAACGTACAAATCTACCGTAACTACCCTCGAAGAAGAAGTTTCAATCCCTAGTAGGGATTTAAGTGAATTTGAACCATCGCTTCGTAGGTAGTAATCACAGTAGCAGGGTTTCAATCCCTAGTAGGGATTTAAGTGAATTTGAACTATCCAGTTATCACGAGTCTTATAAAGTCTTTCGTTTCAATCCCTAGTAGGGATTTAAGTGAATTTGAACAAGATAGAAAATGATTATGCCTGTTCTGTCTCAGGTTTCAATCCCTAGTAGGGATTTAAGTGAATTTGAACACCCACCGCGAATATCGTCTGCTAGGGCTGATAGTGTTTCAATCCCTAGTAGGGATTTAAGTG
>JAABUQ010005667.1_pt1 | contig 19638 bp, 24 predicted proteins | sample 5560001 | NCBI WGS metagenome assembly JAABUQ01 (sample SAMN10711888, study PRJNA513371) | rock metagenome | isolation source: Antarctica rocks | place: Antarctica: Victoria Land, Finger Mt nord | collected 2015-12-18
CCACATTGTCGCCGGGGCCGGGCTGGCCGGGCGGCGACCAGGCAGAGGCGGTTTCCCAGGGGGCAACGCCGCCGATCCAGAACTTCGTTGCCATGGACCGCGCCAACCCCTGAACCGCTGCGCATCACGACGGGCAGGGTGGCGGAAGTAACGTCTTGTTAAGTTAGGCGAAGGTTGGACGAGCCTCCCGCTGCTCCCTGCTTCTCCGGGAAGAGGAGCAGGCATAAGGAGAGGGAGCAGGCAGACACGTTCAGACGGGTGCGGCGGCGACGGGCAGCACGCCGAGCGGGTCCAGCCGGTAGCCGCCGCCCTCGGTCACCAGGAGGCGGGCGTTGCCGGGGTCCGGCTCGATCTTTTGCCGCAGGCGGTAGATGTGGGTCTCCAGCGTGTGCGTGGTGACGGCGGCGTTGTAGCCCCAGACCTCGTTCAGCAGCACCTGGCGCGCGACCGGGCGGGTGCCGGCGCGGTAGAGGAACTTGAGGATCGCGGCCTCCTTTTCGGTGAGGCGGATGCGGCGGTTCTTTATGGGCTCCTGCAGCAGCTTGGCGCTGGGACGGAAGGTGTAGGGGCCGATGGTGAAGACCGCGTCCTCGCTGTTCTCGAAGATGCGCATCTGGGCGCGCAGCCGGGCCAGCAGCTCGGCCAGGCGGAACGGCTTGGCGATGTAGTCGTTCGCCCCGGCGTCCAGCCCGCGCACCACGTCGGCCTCCTCGTCGGAGCCGGTGAGCATGATGATCGGCATCCGCAGGCCCTGCTTGCGGAGCGAGGCGCAGAGGTCCCGGCCATCGCCGTCCGGCAGGGTGACATCGAGGATCAGCGCGTCGAAGCGGGCGTCGCGCGCCGTGACCTTCGCCTCGGCCTCGGAGATCGTGCCCGCCTCGGCGGCCTGGAACTCCCCGTCGAGCTGAAGCTGCTCGACCAGGGTCTCCCGCAGGGTTGTGTCGTCGTCAACGATCAGGATGGGACGCTCAGCCGTCATTCGGCAACCTCATCTATGCCACGCCGCAAGCGAGGGGCGGGGCGATTTGTCAGGAGACACTATGGGCAGCAAGGCGGTGGGCAGCGGGAAAGCGTCGTGAGAAGCAGCGGAGCATTGCGGGAGGCGGCGCACAAAGCTGTGATGCGCTGGAACGTGATCGTAGCAGGAGTTGACCCATGGTGGACAGCACTCTCCCAAACTCCCCGTGACCGGCGCAAGTTGCACACAGCCGCGTGAGTTTTTGGTGTATGGGCTTTTCTGAGCTGAGATCATTTGCGGGCATACGTGGCGGCAACGCCATATCCCCCGCTGGGATCGTTCCCCGGATTGCTGTACCCGTGCCCCCCATGTCCGCCCACGACAACCCGAACCCCTCCGACCCTCCGTCCCCCGAGGTGGCGGCCGACCCTGGCATCCTTCGGCTGCGCGCCGTCCACCGCGCCATGGCCGACCTGCGCCGCGGCACGCCGGTGCTGCTGCAGGGCGGCCCGGACCAGCCCGACCTGGTGGTGCTGGCGGCCGACACCACCGCGGCGCGGGGCGTGGCGGAACTGACCGGGCTGGCGGCGGGTCCGCCGGTCCTGCTGCTGGCGCCGGTGCGCGCGGCGGCCCTGCTGCGCCGCCCGGTGCCGCCCGACGCGCCGGCGATGGCGCTGCGGACCCGGCTGCTGCTCGATGCGGCGGTGCTGCGCGGCATGGCCGACCCGACGGCGGACCAGTTGCTGGCCGACCCGCCGGAGCCAGCGCCGCTGCCGCCGCTGGCCGGTGCAGCGATTGCCTTGCTGAAGCTGGCCCGGCTGCTGCCGGCGGCGTTGGTCGCCGCGGTCCGGCCCGACGCTGGCGCGCAGGCGGCCCGGCTGGGGCTGCTGGCCGTACCTGCCGCGGACGTGCTGTCGCATCCCGACGCGGCCTCCGCCGGGCTGGTGCGGGTGGCGGAGGCGCGGGTGCCGCTGCAGGATGCGCCGGATGCCCGCGTGGTCGCCTTCCGTGCGCCGGACGCCGGGATCGAGCACCTGGCCATCCTGGTCGGCAAACCGGAGGATGGGGGGGCCGAGGCGCCGCTGTGCCGGGTGCATTCCGAGTGCTTCACCGGCGACCTGCTGGGCAGCCTGCGCTGCGACTGCGGCCCGCAACTGCACATGGCGTTGCAACGCATGGCGGCGGAGGGGCGCGGCGTGCTGCTCTACCTGGCGCAGGAGGGGCGCGGCATCGGACTGTCCGGCAAGCTGCGCGCCTACATGCTGCAGGACCGCGGGCTGGACACCCTGGACGCCAACCGGGCGCTGGGCTGGAACGCCGACGAGCGCAACTTCCTGATCGCCGCCACCATGCTGCAGGAGCTGGGCATCCCGCGGGTGCGGTTGCTGACCAACAACCCCGACAAGCTGGCGGCCCTGGCGGCCTGCGGCGTCGAGATCACCGGGCGGGAGCCGCTGGTGGTGCCGGCCAACGGGGTGGACGACCATTACCTCGCCACCAAGGCGCGCCGGTTCGGGCACTTGCTGGAGTAGGACGGCCTGGACTTGGGCGGAGCAGGACCGGGGCGGACCAGGCTGGGGCGAACCAGGCTGGGGCGAACCAGGCTGGGGCGAACCAGGCTGGGGCGAACCAGGCTGGGGCGAACCAGGCTGGGGCGACTGGCACGGGCCTTGCTGTGTGCTGCTGCATGATCCCACCCACCCCCGGCGCCGATCCTGCTTCCCGACTGTTCGGCTGGGCCACCCCGCCGGACGGGGCCGGGCCGATCGGGCCGGATGGCCTGTGGCCGCAGAAGGTCGATATCTCGTTCCACGACTTCATCCATGCCCTGAACCCCCTGCAACATGTGCCGGGGGTCGGCATGATCTACCGGGCCGTTACGGGCGACACGATCCCGTTGGGGATGCGCATCCTGGGCGCCGGGGTGTTCGGGGGTCCCGTAGGCGTCCTGACCGCGGCGTTGACCGGCCTGGTGCAGGAGCTGGCCCGCATGGGGCCGGACAACAGCCGCCCGCCGACGCCGGTCGGCATGGCTGAATGCGGGAGCGAACGGCCGATGGACCCGATTACCCCCGGCACCGCGCCTGCCGGCAGCTACACCACGCTGGCCACCACCCTGCCGGAGTTCCTGCAACCGCCCCCGCCCCCCGCCGGCCCGGCCCGCGGCCTTGCCGCCTACGCCACGGCGTCGCAGGAGTGGCGCAACAGCCAGGCGTTCGAGAAGGGGTTGGCATGAGGGCGACGGTCGGATTGGACGGCATGGTGGCCATGGGCGGCCTGCGGGGGCGGGCGGCGCTGGGGCATGGCGGCGTGCGGGTGCGGAAGCAGGAGGGCGACGGCGCGACCCCTGCCGGGCTGCTGCCACTGCGCCGGGTGCTTTATCGGGCCGACCGCGTTGCCCGGCCGCGCGCTGCCGTCCCGGTGTCGCCGCTGGCGCCGCATGACGGCTGGTGCGACGACCCCTGGGACGCCGCCTACAACCGTCCTGTCCGCCTGCCCTATGCCGGCCGGCACGAGGCGCTGTGGCGGACGGACGAGGTGTACGACATCATCGGCGTGCTCGGCTGGAACGACGCGCCGCCGGTGCGGGACATCGGCAGCGCGATCTTCCTGCACCTGGCCCGGCCGGACTACGCGCCAACCGAAGGCTGCATCGCGCTGGCCCGCGCAGACTTGGTGGCCCTGCTGGCGGCGGGCCTGACCGAGGTCCAGGTGGCAGCCTGACTGTTCCGGCTCGTCGCGGCGCATCGATCGTGGCGGCCGGCGCTGCTGCTGGACACGGCCCGGCAGCGGCCTGCTGGGTCAGCGCTGAAGCAGGACGGCCGTCCCCAACACCGATCCAACGCCAACCAGGAAGAACAGCAGCAGCGTCCAGAAGACCTGCCACGAGCGCGACCGTGCCGGAACTGCGAGGAGTGCCGGCGCATGCTCCGCCGGAGGTGCGGCCTCCGTGCCGGCGCTCACGACCTGGAACCAACTGGCAGTTTCCAGCGGAGCCTCGGCTTGAACGCTGAACGCCGGGGGCGCCAGGGAAGGCTGCGGGACCGCCGGCGGTAGGTCCACCTCCGGCAGCGTGTCCCCCGAGGGCACAGCTTTGGGCAGGTACGGCAAGGCAGCGCGGATCGGCTCCACATTGGGGGTGGCGAGCACCAGCCCGGCGAAGCCAGGCTCCCCTACGAAGACGATATGCAGCGAGGCGGCGTGACCGGCTGACCGTTGAGCGGGGGAGTGGGCCAGCCGGGCGAGCGTCTGCAGGGCCGGCCGGCTCAGCGTCTCCGCTTGCCTGATGACCAGCACCGTGCGGCCGCCATCCCCGACAAGCTGCTGCAGGGCCTGGTCGGCCTCCTCGTCGGTCAGCAGCCCTGCCTCGACCAGGCCGGTCTGGATCAGGATGCGCTCGATGGTCAGAGGCGCACGCAGGGGATTGCCCACACGGATCACCCGGGCATCCAGGCCAGCCTCGGCCAGCAGGTCGAGCAGCGCCGTTTCGTTCCCCGGGCCTTCGTGCAACAGGACGGAGAACCGGGCAGGTGCGGCTTGGCGCGCGGGCAGGGCAGGGGGATCAAGGTCCAGCGTGGGCAATGGACGTTTCCTCGGGGACCCATCAGAGTACCGGACGCGGCGTCGGAGATCAACGGTCTCTGTTGCGCCCGGCCGCGGCGAGGGCGTCAAGGTAGGCCCGCCACCGTTCCGGCTGCTCCTGGCCCAACTGGTGCAGCAGCGCCCAACTGAAGATGCCGCTGTCGTGGCCGTCGGTGAAGCGGATGCGGATGGCGTAGTGGCCGACCGGCTCGACAGCGGCGATGTTCACTTGGCGTTTGCCGGAAACCAGCTTGCGCTCATTCGGGGAGTGGCCCTGCACTTCGGCGCTGGGGCTTTCGACACGCAGGTACTCGGCGGGCAGCAGCGCCTGGGTGCCATCGTCGAAATCGACCTCCAGATGAGCGGAGGCGCGGCGGACCCGGATCTCGGCGGGCTGCGGAGCATCAGTCATCCAGGCTGCGCGCTTCCTCGGGCAGCATGATCGGCACGCCGTCGCGCACCGGGAAGGCCAGCCCGGCCTTGTGGCTGATCAGCTCTCCGGCGGCGCGGTCGTACGTCAGTGGCCCCTTCGTCAGCGGGCAGACCAGGATGGCCAGCAGCCGGGGGTCCAGGTCCGGCACCACGGCCGGTACGTCACCTGACACGGTCATCAAGGGACCCGGTCGTCGATAGCCCTGGCGTCAGGTGGCGTGGCATCAACTGACCTGGCGTCCGCGGTGGCCTGGCTCGGCGGTGTGGGCACCCATCTGCAGCAAGGTCATCAGGGTCGCAGCCCGGTCCGGAGCGGCAGGCGCCTCCAGCAACGCCTGCTTTTCGGCCGGGTCGAACGGGCAGACCATGGCGAGGGTGGTGGTCAGGGCCTCATCCGGCATCTCGTTGATGGCGTCCCAGTTTGCATCGAAGCCCCGGGCGGTGAAGTAGGCCCGCAGCGCCTCCAGCAGACCTTCACGGTCGATGCCGTCCATCGCCGGCGGCTGCTCCAGGTCGGACCGGAACCGGGCCAGGTCGGCGCGGATGCGGCGGTAACCGCGGCGCATCTCCAGCTCCACCTTAACGGAAAAGCGGATCATGCCGGTGAGCGTCACCAGCACCCGCCCGTCCTCGGTCTCGCTGAACGAGGACAGGCGGCCCAGGCAGCCGACGCGGTACAGCGCGGGGCCGCTGGGGGTGGCCGGGCGCAGCTCGTCCGGCTGGATCATGCCGATCACGCGGCCGGTGGATAGCGCGTCCTCGACCATCGCCAAGTAGCGCCGCTCGAAGATGTTGAGCGGCAGCTTGCCCTGCGGCAGCAGCAGGGCGCCGGGCAGGGGGAAGATGGCGAACTCGGTCGGCAGGTCATCGAGGCGGGGCGGGTCGCCCATGTCGGCTACCTGAACAGCACGGCCGACAGCTTGCGCCGTGCGGCCAGGGTCGCGGGATCGGACAGGCCCCAGGCCTCGAAGAACTTGAGCAGTTGCAAGCGGGCGCCGTCGTCGTTCCAGACGCGGTCCTGCTTCACGACGGCGAGCAGGGCGTCGGCGGCCTCGGCCCGGCGGTCGGTGGCGTTGAGCGCGGTGGCGAGGTCGTAGCGCGCCTGGTGATCGAGCGGGTCGGCGGCAACGCGGCGCTCCAGCTCGGCGAGCTGACCGGTGGCCTTGCGGCCCTCGGCGGCGAGGGCGAGGGCGCTGCGGGCGCCGCTGACCTCCGGGTGGTCGGCGATCTTGGCGGGGACCTGCTCCAGCGCGGCCTCGGCCTGGTCGTCCTGGCCGAGCGCCATCAGCACGCGGATCAGGCCGGCCCAGGCTTCGGGGCTTTCCGGCTCGTCCTGCAGCAGGGTGCTGAACAGGGCGCCGGCGTCCTCGAACTGCCCGGCCTCCATGGCGGCCTTGGCCTCGGCGAGCAGGTCGGCGGCGGGCATGGCGCCGCCGGCGAGCTTCAGCAGGTTCTCGACGAAGCGCTTGATCTCGGACTCCGGCAGCGCGCCCTGGAACATGTCGGCGATCTGGCCCTGCCAGAAGGCGGCTACGGTGGGGACGGACTGCAAGGGCAGGCCGATCTGCGTCAGTTGCTGGACCAGGGCGCGGTTGGCGTCGATGTCGATCTTGACCAGCTTGACCCGGCCACCGGCGGCGCGCGTCACCTTCTCCAGCGCGGGGGTGAGCTGCTTGCAGGGGCCGCACCAGGTGGCCCAAAAATCGACCAAGACGGGGACGCTGCGGGATGCCTCGATGACGTCCTGCATGAAGGTCTGCTGCGTGCCGTCGATGATCATGGCGTCGGGGGCGCTGGCCGGGGTGTTGGCAGGGGCGCCGGGACGGGGGGTAGGAGTCCGGGGCTTTTGCCCGATCAGGGTGTCCATGGGTGGGCCTCGTAGGGTGCGATGTTGGGCCATAGATGTTGCGGGCTGGCGGATTGTGCAAGCGGGCGGGAAGGTAGCGGAAAGGGTCTTGCGCGGCGAGGTGGGGCCTACTAGAACCGCGGCTCGCTGGTGCGCGGGCGTAGCTCAGGGGTAGAGCACAACCTTGCCAAGGTTGGGGTCGAGGGTTCGAATCCCTTCGCCCGCTCCAGTTATCGACGGGTTGGCGTCCACTGACGTTGAGATTAGCACGCAGCTGGCCCGCACGCCTGATATCGACGGTTCTGGATAGCCCGGCTGGTGGTCGTAGGCGAGATAGACGGGTCCCGTATCCGGCATCACTGCTCCGCGGCGCTGCCGACCTGTGGGGACGGCGTGGGTTAAAGGATGGGGTTCAGGCTCCCTGCACGTCCATTACGCCCCGCGTCGGCGCCGCCCCGGCATCCGCCCCGGCCAGTCCACGATGTGGTGCTCCAGCGGCCCCGCCTTGCGCTCGTTCACCGCACGGCCGCGCACCGAAACGCCAGCGGTATGCACCGTCGCCGGGTCGCCGGACACCAGGGGGTGCCACCACTCCAGGCCGCGCCCCTCCGCCACCCGGCGATAGGCGCAGCTCGGCGGCAGCCAGTCGATCTCGCGCAGGGCGGCGGGGGTCAGGCTGACGCAGTCCGGCACCTTCTCCTGCCGGCGCTCGTAGTTGCTGCACCGGCAACTCGTGGTGTCCAGCAGACGGCAGGACACGTTGGTCCAGGATAAGGAGCCGTCGTCGTCATCGCGCAGCTTGTGCAGGCAGCAACGGCCGCAGCCGTCGCACAGCGATTCCCACTGCGCGTCGGTCATGCCGTCGAGCGGCGTGGTTTCCCAGAAGGGCGGCGTCGCCTCCCGGACAGGCGGCGTCTCCCGGACGGGAGGGGGAACATCGGACATGGTGCGAGGTGTAGCCGTCCTGCCCCGTCAATGTGAAGTTAATACCGTCCGGGCGAGCGGAGCGGCTGCTGCATCACCGGCGCGCGCCCCGGCACCATGCCTTGCGGCACCGGTGCAGGCAGCGCGGGCGCTGTCGGCGGCTGATCCTGTGCGCCGTAGCGCATCAGCACTTGGCGCAACGGGTCGGCGGCGGGATTGGTGCCCTCCATCCCGACCACGATCTGCTGCGCCGCGATTGGCCGGCCGTAGTAGATTTGGTTCCAATCCGACCGGGAACTCATGATGCTGCCGCCCAGGGTGATGCCGGCATACAGCCCGCGCGCCTTGCTGAACCCGACGATGTCCGCCCGCAGCGCCGCCGTCGTGCTGCCCTCCACGCCGCCGCCGAACTCGGCGAAGGTCGCGGTCGCGTCGGCGCCCAGCTTGAATTGGCTGTCCAGCACCGCCTTCAGGCCGCGGTCGGTCATGATGATCAGCATGACCTCGGCATCCTGCAGACCCGCCTGGAAGCCGAAGTTGGCGCCGCCCAAGCCATAGAACGCCGGCGCCGACCAGGACCCGGCGCCGTCGCGCGCCACCAGCACGCAACCGCCGCCCTGGCCGCCGAACAGGAACCCGGCGCGCAGCACCTGCGGGCAGATCATCACCGCCCGTGCCTGCTTCAGCACGCTCTGCGCGTCCCGGCCGTTGTAGTTGTTCAGCATCTCCTGCGCTGCCAGGGTCGCCCGGTCCACCAGCGCCTGCTGCTCCGCCTGCGCGTGCGCCACGCCGGGCAGGAGCGCCAGCGCCGCCGCAACCAACCACCGGACCATGCCGAATCCTCCAGACTATTTGGCAGTGATCCTAGCGTGGGATTATGGCGTTACCAAGGAGTCTTGATGCACTAGGTTATGTCGATTGCCGCATGGCTTCCACTAAAAGCCGGGCATCTCGTTCACACAGACCACGCGCCAGCCCTCGGTGAGATGTTCCAGCCGGGTCAGCGACAGGTTCTGCACCGACAGGTGCAGCGCCTGGTCGGCGTCCAGCCGCAGGGCGTGGGCGACGGCGGCCCGGATCGCGCCGCCATGGCTGACGATCACGACGTCCTCGCCGTCATGCCCGGCCACGATGTCATCCAGCGCGGCGGCCACGCGGACCAGCATCTCGGCCACGCTCTCGCCGCCGGGTGGACGCTCGGCGCCGGCCAGCGGCCAGAACGGGTGGGCGGGGGCGGTCAGCAACGGCGGCAGCTCGGCGTGGGGCAGGCCCTGGTAGCGGCCGAGGTTTTGCTCGATCAGGCCGGGCAGCACGTGCAGATTCTGGCTGGGGTAGCCGGCGGCGAAGATGGCTTCCGCCGTGCGCCGGGTGCGGGACAGGGGGGTGCAGCACCAGGTGGCGGGGCGGGGCAGGCGGCGGGCGAGAGCCTGGTACATCGGCACGTCCGCCAGCAGGGCATCGGGGCATAGCGACACGTCCATGATGCCGTACAGCATCGCGCGCTCGTTTTCCGCCACCAGGGCGTGGCGGACCAGCCAGAGATTTGTGCTCATTACTCGCCTATGTTGAGGAGTGCGCCGCGCAGCCGGGCCTGGCGGAACTGCGCGGTGAACAGCCACAGGCCCGCCGCCATCCATAGGGCGTTGAGGCCGAATGCCCAGGCCAGGTGGTCCCATCGCACGACACCCTGCAGGGCCGCCCGCATGCCTTCGAAGACGTGCGCCGAGGGGAGCGCGAGCGCCACGGGCTGCAGGACGGCCGGCAGCACCGACACCGGGTAGAACACGGCGCTGATCGGTGTCAGGCCGAACAGCACGGACCATGCCAGCGCCTCCGCCCCGGCACCGTGCCGCAGGATGAGGCTGACCACGCCCAGCGCCACCCACCAGCCCATTACCATCAGGTTGGCGAAGAACAGCACCACGATGGGACCCATGGCGAACAGGTTGAAGGCATATAGCAGGAACGCGATCAGGATCGCCGGCAGCACCCCGGTCAGCATGCGCAGGACGCTGACGCCGACCAGGGCGGCCAGCATCTCCGACGGGCGGATCGGGCTGACGAACAGGTGGCCCAGGTTGCGCGACCATAGTTCCTCGAGGAAGCTGATCGCCACGCCCATCTGGCTGCGCAGCGCGACCTCCCACAGCAGCACCCCGCCCAGCAGGGCGCCGGCTGCTATGGCGACACTGCCGCCCGCGCCCGCCCGCCCGACGAGGAAGCTGGCGGTGAAGCCCCAAATGCACATTTGCAGGACGGGCCAGTACATCAGCTCCAGCAGCCGCGGCCAGGAGTGGCGGTAGAGCGCCAGGTGCCGGTACATTAGCCCCCAGACACGGCGGGCGGAGAGGCCGAGCAGCGGCGGGTTCATGCGGCCTCGCGGCGGCGGGCGATGTCCAGGAACACCTGCTCCAGGTCGTTCCGGCCGTAGCGGCCCACCAGTTCCGCAGGCGCGCCGCGGTCCACGATGCGGCCCTGCTTCAGCATCAGCACATGGCCGCACAGCCGCTCCACCTCCGGCATGTTGTGCGACGCCAGCAGGATCGTGCAGCCGCTTTCGGCCCGGTAATGCTCGAGCCAGCTCCGCACCATGTCGCCGGTGTCGGGGTCCAGGCTAGCGGTCGGCTCGTCGAGCAGCAGTAGGTCGGGGCGGTTGATCAGCGACTTCGCCAGGGCGACGCGGGTTTTCTGCCCGGCGGACAGCGCGCCGGAGGGGCGGTTCAGCAAGCCCTGCAGGTCCAGTTGCGCGGCCAACTCGCGGATGCGCGCCTCAAGGCCGCGCACGCCGTAGAGGTGGCCATAGACGCGCAGGTTCTCCGCCACCGTCAGCCGGGACGGCAGGGCGATGTAGGGCGAGGAGAAGTTCATCCGCGCCAGCGCCGCGAACCGGTCCCGCGCCATGTCGTGCCCCAGGATGCGGATGCGCCCGGCGCTGGGGATCAGCAGGCCCAGCAGCATGGCGATGGTGGTGGTCTTGCCCGCGCCGTTGCCGCCCAGCAGGCCCAGGGTGCTGCCCGATGCGACGGTGAAGCTGACGTTGTCCACGGCCAGCACGTCGCCGTACCGCTTGGTCAGGCCCTCGACCTCGATGGCGTTCATGCCTCCCCTTGCGTTCATGGTGGGGCATTAGGCGTGTCGGCGCGGGCCGCCAAGGGCAAGATTGGGTGACTGCAAGGGAATGCATGCCGGCGTGAGGACGCTGTCTGCCTACTCCCCCTTCCAGGGGGAGAGAAGGCAGCATCCTGATGTCTACTTGTCTTGGGGTGACGGGGCGGCATGGGCTGCTTTAAACAGGCAGGCATGGAGGTTCCCCCTGTATCTGCCGTCCATCGCCTCGGTCCCCGGATGTGCGGGCTGCCGCCGGGCCGCCGCGTGTATGCCGTGGGCGACGTGCACGGGCACCTGGACCGGCTGCAGGCGGTGCACGCCGCCATCCTGGCCGACCTCGCCGCGCGGCCCATCGCGGACCCGGTCCTGGTCCACTTGGGCGACCTGATCGACCGCGGGCCGGACTCGGCTGGCGTGGTCGCGCATGTGCTGGCCGGGGTGCCGGGCCTGTCGGTGGTGAACCTGATGGGCAACCACGAGCGGATGCTGCTCGATGCGCTGTCCAGCGGCAGCCCGGACGGCGCCGACACCTGGCTCCGCAACGGCGGCTGGGACAGCCTGATAAGCTGGGGCATCTCGCTGCAGGTCGAGGTGCAGGATTGGGAGGCACTGCTGCCGCCGTCGCATCTGCTGTTCCTGCGGGGCCTACTGCCGCTGTGGTCCACCGAGGGCCTGCTCTGCGTCCACGCCGGCGTGCTGCCCGGCGTCGCCTTGACGGACCAGGTGGAGGACGACTTGCTGTGGATACGCGGGGAGTTCCTCGGCTGGCCCGGCATGATGCCGATGCTGCCCGACCAGCCGGACACCCTGATCGTGCATGGCCACACCCCGCGCCCGGCGCCGGAGCTGCGGCCCAACCGGCTTGGCATCGACACCGGCGCCGGGCGCGGCGGCCGGCTGACCTGCGCGGTGCTGGAACGGGACGAGGTGCGCTTCCTGCAAGCTTAGATCCCACATGGAATCAGTATCGGCGCGGCGCCTGTCGTCCAAACGTCACACCCCGCTTGCCACGCCGGCCCGGGAACGTTAGCCGTGGCCGCCATGCAGAGCATCCCGCCAGGCCCCGACCGCTCCGACGCGGAAGCAACCCCGGACGCCGACGCCACCATCGAGGTCCTGACCGCGGCCGTCCGCCGCCTGGCCCGCACCAGCGTCATGGTGATCGGCGACGTGATGCTCGACCGCTACGTCTATGGCTCGGTGGACCGGATCAGCCCGGAGGCGCCAATCCCGATCCTGACCGTGGAGCGCGAGCTGGCGATGCCGGGGGGGGCCGGCAACGTCGTGCGCAACCTGACGGCCTTGGGTGCGGCGGTCGCCTTCGTGTCGGTGGTGGGGGACGACCAGGCCGGGTCCGACCTCACGGGGCTGGTGGGGGGGCAGCCCGGGGTGGAGCCTTGGCTGCTGGTGCAGGGCGGGCGGGCGACGACGGTGAAAACCCGGTATGTCAGCGGCGGGCAGCAACTGCTGCGCTCGGACCGGGAGGACACCTCGCCGATCCAGCCCAAGCTGGCCGAGCGCATGATGCGGATCGCGCGCGACACCCTGGCGGCCACTTCGGTCGCGGTGCTGTCGGATTACAGCAAGGGCGTGTTGGCCGGCGACATCCCGGCGCAACTGATCGCCGCCGCCCGCGCGTCCGGGCGGCAGGTGCTGGTCGATCCCAAGGGTCCCGACTACGGCCGGTATGCCGGGGCCGATGTCATAACGCCGAACCGGCGCGAGCTGGCGGAGGCCACGGGCCTGCCGACGGGCACGGAAGCGGAGATCGCCGATGCTGCGCAGGCCCTGCGCGCCGCGCACGGATTTGGCGCGGTGCTGGTCACGCGGTCGGAGGACGGCATGACCCTGGCCGACGCCGAGGGTGTGCAGCACTACCCGGCCGAGGCGGCGGAGGTATACGACGTGTCCGGCGCCGGGGACACGGTGGTGGCGGCGCTGGCTGCCGGGTTGGCGGCCGGGCTGGAGTTGCGGGTGGCGGTGCGGCTGGCCAACATCGCGGGCGGGATCGTCGTTGGGAAGATCGGCACCGCGGTGGCGCGGGAGGAGGACCTGCTGCAGGCGCTGTCCCCGCAGGGCGGGGCGTTGCGGAAGGTGGTGTCGCGCGAGGTCGCGGCCGAGCAGGTGGAGCGGTGGCGGCGCAAGGGCTGGCGCATCGGCTTCACCAACGGGTGCTTCGACCTGCTGCACCCCGGCCACGTCCACCTGCTGGAGCAGGCGCGCGGGCAGTGCGACCGGCTGGTGGTCGGGCTGAACTCGGACGCCAGCGTGCGGCGGCTGAAGGGCGCTACCCGCCCGGTGCAGCCGGAGGCGGCGCGGGCGGCCGTGCTGGCGAGCTTGTCCGCGGTGGACCTGGTGGTGGTGTTCGAGGAGGACACGCCGCTGCAGACCCTGGCCGCCCTGAAGCCGGACCTGCTGGTGAAGGGCGCCGATTATGCCCTGGATGAGGTGGTGGGGTCGGACGAGGTGCAGTCCTGGGGCGGCCGGGTGTGGCTGGCGGAGTTGATGGCCGGGTTTTCCACCACGGCCACCGTCGCCCGCATCACCGCCATCCGCAGCGCGGGGTAGGCGCGGGAAATCTTGTCCCAGGGCGGCTACCGTACGGTGGTGGCCCACTTATATGCTAGTTCATGTCCATTGTTCCGCCTGGCGGGTTCATTCGCGTGATCGATTTGGAGACCACCGGCCAGGGCTTCGCGGACGGCGGAGTGGTTGAGGTCGGCTGGCAGGATGTGGCCCCGAACCCTGACGGCGCATGGGCATTGCGTGGTGGCCCTGGCGCGTTGCTGGTGCGGCCGGACCATCCGATCTCGCCGCAGACCTCGGCCATCCATCACATCGTCGATGCGGACGTGGCGGACGCGCCGGCCTGGCTGGACGCCGCTCCTCCGGTGCTGCAAGCCTGGCCGGGACCGGCGCCGCTGGCCTTGGCGGCGCATCGTGCGGCGTTCGAGCAGCGATGGTGCCGCCCGGCGCTGTCCAACGGGGCGCGCTGGGTCTGCACCTACAAGTGCGCGCTGCGGCTGTGGCCGGAGGCGCCGACCCATTCCAACCAGGGCTTGCGCTACTGGCGCCATCCGGAGGGGCTGGAGCGCGAGCTTGGCCTGCCGGCGCACCGGGCCGGGCCGGACGCCTACGTGACGGCATACCATCTGCGCGACATGCTGCGCCTGGTCGGTGTGGAGCAGCTATTGGCGTGGTCGGACGAGCCGGCCCTGCTGGTCAAGGTGCCGTTCGGACCGTGGCGCGGCCGGCGCTGGGCCGAGCTGGGCGACGCCGCGCTGGAGCAGGTGCTGGCTGGCGCGGGCGGCAACCAGGATGTGGCGTTCACCGCACGGTGCGAGCGGCAGCGGCGGGACGGCCTCGGCGGCGCGGTGCTGCCGGACCCGGTGCAGAGTGCGCTGGTGCTGTAGGACCGGCTGATGCAGGACCGGCTGATGCAGGATTGGCAGCCTTTGCAGCACGAGTAGTCGCTGCGCCTATGACGGGTGCTGTGGAGCAAGCGGGCGGAAAATCTATGTAAGGCCGGGTCGTGCAACTCTGCTCTTCTGCGATACACATATGCATATGGAAGCGCCCGGCCCCTATTGGGCCTGATCGCGGTCGTGGAACTTAGGTTCCGCAGCGGTGCATCTACGTGTTTTTACTTCGTAGGGCGGCAACTCCACGCCGGCAGGTGCCGCGCCCTGTGCGGCTGCAATACCTGACGCAAGGATTTCGGCAACGGCCATCCCGATCGCCAAGCCAGCATCAGTGGTTGAACAAGGCCCGGCGGTCCAGAATTGTCATCGTCGGGCTTCCGGGTCCGCCTCCACCTGTGCCACGGCGCGGCTATCTCCGGGGGCCGGGTCAGCCACCACCTCCCACCGCGCGGGCTTGCCGTGCCCGGTCCGTGCGGCCTCGAAGCCGTCCGGCAGCGGTGTTCCTGACGGCGGGAGCGCGTCCAACGGCGAGGCAACCCGCCCGGATGCGGGCCGCGCCCAAGCAGGTCAAAAGGGGTACCGACATGGCGGCTGTGGCCCCGGCAGCCAGGGCTGACCGGCGCGGCGTCACTGAACGACCCCCGCCAGGTGCAGGGCCAGACCTGCCGCCGCACATCCCGCCAGCACTGGCAGTACGCCAATGCGGAAGCGCAGCAGCGCCACCCCTGCCGCGATGGCCAGCAGCAGCGCCGGCAGGTCCAGGCTGGCAGGCACCGGCGCGTCGAAGCGCAGGCCCCAGGCACGCACGGCCAGATGGTCCCGGAACAGAGTATGCAGCGCGAACCACAGCGCGAGGTTGGCGATCACGCCCACCACCGCCGCAGTGACGGCCGAGAGCGCCCCCGTCAGCGTCAGGTTGGCCTGCAGCCGCTCCACGAACGGCGCACCCAGGAACACCCAGGCGAAGCACGGCGTGAAGGTCGCCCACAGCACGACACCCGCCGCGGCAGCGCCCAGCCACGGCCCGCCCTGCTTGTGGCCGGCCAAGAAGCCCACGAACTGCAGCACCAGGATCAGCGGCCCCGGCGTGGTTTCGGCAAGGCCAAGCCCGTCCAGCATCTGCCCGGGCGTGAGCCAGCCATAGGTCTGGACCGCGCCCTGCGCCGCATAGGCCAGCACGGCATAGGCGCCGCCAAAGGTGACGACGGCCAGCTTGGAGAAGAACACCGCCACGTCGCCCAGCACGCCGCCCGGTCCGCCCCATGCCCAAAGCGCCACCACCGGCAGCAGCCACGCCGCGAGCGCGACCAGGCCGGCCCGCCATGCTCCGGACGCCATGCGCGCCGGACGGCCCGGGTCAGCCGCGAGCGCCGCATCAAGCGCCGCAAGCGGACCGTCCTTGACCGCGCCATGCCCGGCGCCTGCGAACGCACCCGGCACCGCCCACCCCAGCAGCCCGGCCACCAGCACCACTGCTGGAAAGGGCGCCCCAAAGGCGAACAGCGCCAGGAATGCGAGGCAGGCCACTGCATAGGCTGCCCGCGTCAGCAGCGCCCGGCGCGCAACTCGGCGCAGCGCGTCCGCCACCAGCACCAGCACCGCGCATTTCAGCCCGAAGAACGCCGCCGCGACGACCGGCACGCCGCCATACCCGGTGTATAGCAGCGACAAGGCCAGCATCACCGCTGCCCCCGGCAGGATGAACAGCAGCCCCGCCGCCAGTCCGCCGCGCACCCCGTGCATCAGCCAGCCGAGATAGGCGGCCAACTGCATCGCCTCCGGCCCCGGCAGCAGGGTGCAAAAGTTCAATGCGTGCAGGAAGCGACGGTCCGACACCCAGGCCCGCTGCTCCACGGCCTCCCGGTGCAGCAACGCGATCTGCGCCGCCGGGCCGCCGAAGGACAGGCAGCCGACGCGCGCCCAGACGCGCGCTGCCTCGCCCAGAGTCGGCAGCCCACGCAGGTCGGGAGTCCCTGGACTATGCACCCTGGCGTGGCTGGAAACCGCCGCGGCACCTACGCCCGCGTCCGGCAGCGTCACAGCGCGCCTTCCCGTACGCGCTTGCCGTCGGCTGCGGGAACGGCCGCCGGCCAGTTGTGCGTTTCGGCCACGGCGTCGCGCGCCCAGCGGTAGAAGGCGTCATACAGCGCCAGGCCAGCCTCAAGCTGCGCCAGGTCGTCCTTGAAGATGCGCGATAGGCCGAGCGACGCGGCCAGCAGCCCGGCAGCCTCCGGCGCCAGGCCGGGCTGGGCGGTGTCGGCGCCGCGGATGATCAGCGCCAGACGGTCCAGCGCGGGCGAGTGCAGGCCGAACTCGTCCAGCATGACGTCGAAGGTGCAGAGTGGGCCGCGGTGGCTCCAGAACACGCCCTCCACGTCGAACGGCGTGGCGCCGAAGCGTTCGGCCACCGCCGGCACCTCGGATGGTGCGACGAACAGGAACACGGCTGCGGGGTCCACGAAGCGGCGGATCAGCCAGGGGCAGGCGATGCGGTCCACCTTGGGCCGGGCGCGCGTGACCCAGACCGTGCGGCCCCGGGCGTCGCGCGGCGGAACGTGATCCGGGCGGACGAGCGCACCACCCACGGCGGCCCATGCCTCGAAGCCGCCCTCGAGCGCCTCGGCCCGGGCGCCGGCATGGCGCAGCCAGGACGCAACGCCCTGGCTCAGCTTGAGGCCGCGGCGGCAGACAACGGTGACGGCGCGGCGCGCATACTCGGTGCCCCACGCGGAAGCGGTTTGCCAATCGCGGCGCAGCGCGCCAGGCAGGGAGCGCGGGTCGGCGGCGAAGTCTTCGTCCGTGCGCATGTCGAGCAGCGTGGGCGCATCGGGCAAGCCGATACGGCGAGTCAGTTGGGCGGGGGTGATGGTGTCGGGGGCTGGCATGGGCGTCCACTCCTGATGGAGCATTGGACGCGATGCTTCGGCCGAGGCCTCACGGGGTGATCGCGAATATCCCCTTGGCTGCAAGGGTGCGGCTTAGCAGCCCTTGATGTCAAGCTGTCCGCGCTGGCTGGCTTACGGCGGTTTTGCGTTCCGTTGATCCCCAGGCCGCTACAACGGGTGCTGCATCTCCACGCCGCCGGGCTTCACGATCCCACGGCCTTGCAGGCACGTCAGACGGGCGCGCTGCTTGGCTTGGGCGAGGATGTCCTCGCTCTCACGCTGGAAGCTCTGGTTGCCGGCCCCCTTGATGATCAGCTCCTTGACGACCGGGTCCTGGTAAACCTGGTGCTCGCACGCGTCCTGCGGCGTGTCGTCACGGGCGCAGCCGGCCAGCAGCAGCAGCAGCGCGGCCCACCTCATGGTCCCGGCCTCATAGGCCCCGGCGTCATGGCCCCCGCCTCATGGGTTGGCCATCCAGTCCTCGATCAGGTGGCGGGCGATGCTGTCGCGGCGGGGCAGGGTGAAGACGTGCGCGTCGGGGTCGGCCAGCTCGGCGCGGCTGAACCAGCGGGCGTCGCGCAGCTCGGTGGCGTCGATCACCACCTGGTCGGTCAGGCCCTCGGCGTAGAAGCCGAGCATGATGCTGGCGGGGAACGGCCAGGGCTGGCTGCTGTGGTAGCGCACGGCGCCGACCTGAACGCTGCTTTCCTCCAGGACTTCGCGGGCGACGGCTTCCTCCAGGCTTTCGCCGGGTTCGACGAAGCCGGCGAGGGTGGAATACATCGTGGCCTTGGGGAACCGGGCGGAGTGGCCCAGCAGCACGCGGTCCCCGCGGTGGACGAGCATGATGACGGCCGGGTCGGTGCGGGGGAAGTGCTGGGCGCCGCAGAGGGTGCAGACCATGGCGTGCCCGGCGCTGCGCGGGCCGCACGCGCCGCCGCACACGCCGCAGAAGCCATGGCGCACGCGCCAGTGCATGAGGCCGCGGGCATGGGCGAGGATGGCGGCGTCGTGCGGGGGCAGGCCGCCGGGGACCATGCGGATGTCCTCGAAGGCGCCGGAGCCCTCGGGGACTAGGGGGGTTGGGTCCTCGATGGTGCTGAGGTCCAGGGCGAACAGGGCGGTGCGGCTGTGGAGGCCGAGGAAGGCCCAGGGGCCGTTCAGGGCTCGGGCGGCGGTGGCGTCCGTGCCGGTGAGGTAGGCGGCGTGCAGCTTGCTGTCCTGGTCGCGCAGCAGGCTGCGGCTGCGCCAGACGGGGACGAACAGGGTGGTGGGGTCGGCGAGGCGGGCTTCGATCCAGGCGGGGTCGTCGCGGCGTTCGCCGGCGCGGTCGAGGGGGCTGCCGGTGTAAACGTTGGGGCGGCTGGCGAGGATGACGGTCATTGGGTGGGCGTGTCGCATGGGGGGCGGGCGGTGTGAAGGGGTGCGGCGGTCGGTGTTGCGGGCTACGGCAGCGCGCCATCTAGGCAAAGGAGCGCTCGCTTGTTGCGGCGCACGGCGTCCTCTACGGGTTTGACGGCAACTCGCCGCCGGGGTCCGGGGGACGGTCTGGCACCAGTGTTGAGGACGGCGCGAAGGTCCTCGGGCTTGGCATCCCCTGCGTGCCGACGGAAGAACCTGGCCGCGGTCTCTATTGCGCCCACCTTCTGCGCCACGGCGGACGCGATCCACTGGTTGAGCGACACGCCGTCCTCCCGGGCCAGCAGTGTGGCGGCAGCCTTCACCGACGCGGGCAGCTTGAGGGGATAGGTGGCCTTGCTCACCGGCGTTTCCTTTCCAGCAACTCACCGGGCCGCAATAGGGTTAAACGGAACCGCGTTGCAGCCTGGGCGACGTTGGGCGTGATCAGCGCGTCGGCCCGCCCGTTCACTGCCGCGTCCAGCACCATCTCGTCGCGGGGGTCGGGGAGTTGAGGCCGCCACGCGAAGTGCACTTCGACCGGCTCCATAGCAGCAGCAAGCGCTCGCAAGAGCTGCGTAGATCTGCGCCAGGGTCAGGCCGGAAATCTCGCGCTGCTCCGGCCGCTTCAACACGTCCTCACACTCCAGGAACCACGCCGGCGTGGCAAGCGGCACGAGGTCGCGACCGGCAGCAAGGTCGAGCAGGCTATAGGATGCACCATGCCGACTGCGGAAGGCCGAGATCACGACCGCGCCGTCCAGGACCACACGCCTCATGTAGAAGCTATGGTATGTCCCGTGGTTCGGGTCACGTCAGACAAGCCACATGCGATGGACCGATTGCGCGACGATCTCAACAAAGTCACGCGTCTCTTCGGCCGTTGTTTGGCATTCTTCAATACTGCTCTCTACCAAGTCTCGGCACCGCCATGCCCCATGCGGTCTTGCTAAGATTGTCCTGCTGCTGTCCCAGGATTAATAGCTTGCTACCAGAATGTAATTGCTCACCCCGGGTAGGCGATGGTCTTTTCGGCTGACGGGGCGGAGAGGACGAAGCGCAGGACGTCGAGCATCGAGGCTT
>JAABUQ010005668.1_pt1 | contig 19629 bp, 1 predicted proteins | sample 5560001 | NCBI WGS metagenome assembly JAABUQ01 (sample SAMN10711888, study PRJNA513371) | rock metagenome | isolation source: Antarctica rocks | place: Antarctica: Victoria Land, Finger Mt nord | collected 2015-12-18
TAAATAAGTCAAAGACGTTCACTTTTTGTTCTAACAAAATAATGCTAAAATAATTAAGATAGATCTTTTTAAAATTAAGCGTGACGTTTAGCAAAACTAATTTGTCAAACAACTAAGTAAAATAAGTTAAATGTGTGTCAAATAATTAAGAGAAAACGACAATATTGTCAATGTAAATACGATAAAAAAATTTAAATTAACGAAGTTCTCTATTCATTATTCGTTAAACGTAGACGAACAAATTTTTGAATTTCATAATAACGACATTAAGTTGTTTTTTGTTTCGATAATTAATAAAGAAGAACTTATGTTTGTCTTTAAACACAATTAAGAATTACAAGAAAAAAGTCAACTTATTCATTAAACTTATGTGCTTACGATCACGAATTTAAGTTATAATGTTCGCTTAAATAGATATTGAATACTTATTCGTAGTAACTAGTCTATTTAATTTGTGAATATTAATCATTACTTGATGCTTTCAAGTTTCGTCTAGCAAGATTTGCCAAATTACGAAAACAAGAAATTCGAACAACGAAGACTTAATTAATTATATTATCTTATCTTGAACATGCAATTTGTCGAATTCTTCATCAACTACCTTGCGATCGCGTTCTTTTAAAAAATAAATCTTGTATTTTATTTTCGACGTTGATGTAGAATTTTAGTCGCTATTTAATAAGATCGACATTTAGTCTTTCTTGACAAAATTAATAGTTTTGCTAGTATTCTCTCACAAGATATGCAATCGTTTGACGAGACGCTAAAGCGCAATTATTTCGTTTAGATTATCGTAAACATGAACGTCATTGATCAAATTCGCCTAACAACTATCATTGAACATGTCAATCTTAATATCTTCTTTAACTACTTAGCTCTCTTCGTTAGAGCTAATCTAATAACAACTTTGCTTCTTAAACTCTAGCAAACGTCTTAGCGTCGCGTGTTGCGAGATGCGAAGAGGCACGAAGCGATCGTTACGAATGTATACGAAAGACATTTCTCTATTTGCGACATAAGAGTAAGCGTCGAACAAGATCGATTCAAAGAGATAGTCTTTATTAGGCAAGATCTCGCCTCGTACAATTATTAGAATTTCGAAAATAGAATGAGCGACAACTACGAGACTTTTTTCGATCTTAACGACTCGTTTTATTCGAATGTCGTTCTTTGGCTTTATCTTTAGCTTTGTCTTCAAACTTCTACAACTCTTGATAATTAGTTTTCGTTTATTCGCGTCAACGACTATACGTTCGAGACCAATAATATTTATCTTAAGTAGTAGCTTTGTTTTTAGATTTTTCACGACGTGAACTTTTCGACAAAAGTGAGCGACAATTATTTTGTTATCTATTTTGCCTTAAAGATACATTGAGAGTCGAAGATAATCGTTGATTAAATGCTTGTCATTTCTAATGTCGCGCACGAATACGACAACGCTAGATTGCCTCGTAAGATGCTTTAGTTTCAAGTCACTAAGAAAGTCGTCGTCGATCAATGACATAGTGCACTCGTTGTCGACGCAAATAGCACACGAGATGTTTTCTCATAAGAATGTCATCTAACATGTCGCATAATGTTAACGTCTAAAAGTCAATCCATCTTAATGCAATGATGAAGCGTCTAACTTGATCAACTCTAAGTCTATAAAATTTATCTTGATAGAAACAAGATTAACATGAAATGTCTTAGTGGATTTTCAACGACATGTTTTGTTGTGTCTATCTTCGATATGCTAAAAAAGCTTGTTTCTTGATGAAAAAATCAAGGCACAACTTTTGCATTTGAAGAATTAAGAAAGAGACACTAATGTTAACTTGACATACATTGCATTCGTCTAATAAGTCGCTTTCTATAATAAGTCGATAATATAAGTAATTGCTAATGCTTTCTTCTTGACATAGTATATCTCTTTCGATTGATCGTTAGCGACATGATATGCTATCGTATTCGCACGAGAATCGCTATAGTAATTCGTGGAATCTTCGAAGAGCATAAAGTAGTAAACGAACTTTATATATTTCATAGAATTCGCGTAGTATGTTGTCACGACAAGAGCTTAATAGATTGTTATTTGCTCGTAGTTGTCCTAGTAGTCATCGCGATAATCTTCGCGATATCGACCTCAATAGTTGCTTCGACATCGTTGTGCGTTGTCTTATTTGTCTCTCGCTTTCTAATTTTGATAATAAGAATTTTTGCTCTAACTATTTGCGAAAGAATTTGTCGTCGTTGTAATTGTAAGCCTTGGGGAAGACTTTAATGCCTAGAATTGTGTCGACGTCTATTGTATTAATTGGCGAAATTGCTCGTTAAAATCTTGCAAATCTTGCATAGATTGTCTAGAATATTCGTAGTTTGCGAATTATTGTTAAGGAAAATACGCGTAATCGAACTACTAGTAGAAGAGCATGCGAGAGAAATAAATTAAGCGAGACACATATGATGCAAGCTAACGAACAATTCGTTCTTCTAATCGTTTATTTGATCGATTCGAATTTTGCTAGTTAGAGCGATAAGCAAGCATTGTCTTTTACATCTTGCACTTTGCGTCAAGTTTCTTAATAAAGTTTTAAGATAATGTGTGAACGATAGATATGCTAACAATAGAACGCAATTTCATCTTAAGCTAATTTCATGCTTAGATTAATTGCTCTTAAATTTCTTCGATGTTCGTCAATTGCGCATAAAGAATAATGTTTTGCAAATATTCTATAGTCTCTCGTTCGTTTTTAGCATCTTTGACGATAAAGATCTTTGACGTCAACTTGTTAAACGCTTTGCTAATCCTTATTTTGAAGCGATTTTACAATTTATCGATGAAGTTCAAAAGAAACAAACTTCGAAACGTTCAACGTTTAAAGTCGTTCATCTCTTTAAGATATTACGTCATGACAAAGTCGCGAAGACAAAGAGAGAGATTGTCTTAAACGACAATTTTATCAACAACGTGTACGTAATCATTTACGCGTTCGACAAAGATAAAGACTTCTCTATATATCGTTTTCTTGTGAGCGAAAATAATATTGCTTGACTCATAGTTGTTTGGAGCGTCTAAATAAAAGAAGCCTAAATTAGGCGTCTTGAATTGGCTAGAAGACACATCTATGTCTTTCTATGAAGGCTCATTAAAGTGCCTAGAAGTGCGACGAAAATCAATTGGTTTATCTCGAGACAAACGTCATGTCTACTCTATTGAAGAACGTTAACGTTTTTCACGCAACATAGTTCGCAATTGATCTAGGTCAAAGATTGCAAAGAATGAAGTTTGCCCAAAAGTCGCGAAATTGAGTTGCGTAATCGCAAAATTAGATTGCGAAAACGAAGTCTATTCAAAAGTTGCAAGATTGACTTGGGCGTTAGAAGACTATCGAACGAGCCTTTGCTACTATTGCGAGTCTATATTATTAAACGTAGTCATGCTTGACTAGATTAGCGAAGAGTGAGTAGATTAAACATTTGGCTATAAGACACTAGATTCGACATCTTGTTGCTAATCATACTAAGTATGTTGTTTAACGTCAAATGAGTTAAATGTTTGTGAATTGTACAATTGTGCGACAAAGCTAGACTAATCAAATTGTTGTCGATCACTTTGCAAAGAATTGTTAGAGCGTAAATTTATCATTCTAGATCTATTGTTTATCTCGAAACTCGTTTAATTAATTCTAGATCGACGACGACGATTTATACTATCTTTCTTAAGAGAGGAAGCTCGCTTTCGACGATGTAGATTGTTAACGTTCGCTAATGTGTTCTTGCGCGATTCATCGTCGTCTAATTCGCTAGTCTTGTCGTTTCTTAGTTTGTCGAAAGAGCTAGTTATTGATTGTTCAATTAAGAAGAGAGATAAAATAGAAGATGCGAATAAGAAGACGAGTTTAGAGGTGCTTGAAAACGCAAGCCTATTTCGTTGAACGACGAAAACTTCGTCAAGATGCTTTAAGACGACGATCGAACTAGAAGATTCTAAGTCTAGAATATTATCAAAATAGACGTTTAGATTCTTTTGCTCAAGCTGCTCGTTTTAATGTTTAAATAGTTGCTCTACTAACAACTCTAATAATGTCTTCGAGATGATGTCGTTTAATGTAGAAGATAATGATGCCTTTAAAGTGACGACGTCAACTATAGCAAATTGTGATGTCTTCGAAATCTAATAATTAAGAACGATAGACGATGATATCTTTGTCGAAGACTCGTTGTGAGCTATGACAAATAATAATTTCTTTGTTAAAACTTCGTTGTTAATCGTATTAAGTAACGTTGTCTATTGCGATTTTTCGAACTTATTGATTGCTCGTTTGAGTAAAGTCTTGTTGATTGCTCATTCAATTGATCAAATTCGTTTGTTTTCATTAGGTTGAGCAGACTAAGTAGAATGACGAGTTCTATCTATTGATTCGAATGAAGACGAACGAGATAAAAGTTTGAAGAGTTTCTCGATTCTTAGTCTAGTTGACTCACTAATGCAAGAAATATATTGATGCCCAATAGTGTAGAATTGCAGAATTTGATAAGTGAGAGCGAAAAGAACAAGATTAGCTAGTTTGACTAAGAAAAACATCTTAATACGATTAGATAAACACTTGCGAAAGGCAGGCGAATGCTAGCTTTGATGCAATAACTTAGTGTTTAATGATTGCGAAAAGTAGACGAATGCTAACTTTAATGCAATGATCTAATGCCTAATGACTACTAAAGGCAGGCGAATGCTAGCTCTAATACAATGATCTAGTGTCTAGTAATTGCGAAACGCAAACGAATGTCGACTCTAATATAATGACTCAATGTCTAGTGGTGAATGCGAGATTAGGTGAAAGGATTGGCGATCAATGTCGTTCGTCTAAATTAGACGAACGATTGACTCGAATCGTTGATTGAAGCTATCATTTGCTAGGCAAAGAATGGCAATTAGGCAAACAAGACAACTAGGCAAGGTGAAAAGGCACGCAAGCGAACAAGGCAAACATCTATGATAATTGTAAAGATAATTCTCTAAGAACTAAGTTGACAATCAAGTTATACTTGATTGTCTAAGAGCAAACGCCATTGATAGGCGCCAAACGCCCTCTTGTCATTTGGCAAGAGCATTAGACACAAATCTTGTAATATTTGTGCAATTTCTTAACTTAGTTTATTAGTAATATATATAGATAATATAATTATATATTTAATTATAAGTATATCTCGATATTTAATAAAGTATTATAAGATTCAAAATATAAAAGAATTTTAAAGATTAATAAAATTATAAATAAAATATTAAAAGATAATTTTACAAATTAAAGTAAAAATTATATATATTAGAATTAGAATTATCTCTTATTTTTACTTTTACTTACTTTGAATTTTTTACTTAACACAATTATTATTTCTTTATATTAATATTTATTTAATCTTATTAATAAGTAATACAAGTTTGTTTATATTAATTTCTTAATTGTTTATTTTATATAATTTTGTTGTTAATTGTTAATTTAAGCTTTTGTTTTTATACAATTTTTAACGCAATTTTTAACGCATTTCTATTGATAAAAGTTCTAAAAATTATTGCGCTTTTCTTTATAACTTCTTATATATATATTACTTTATTTTAATTAATATTATTATTTTCGATAGTTTGCACAAAGCAAATAGATAATATATGCGAGTAATACAATACATTTTGTTTATAGCTAACAAGCTTAATTTGCTAGTTCGAAAATTTGTTTTAAAGTTCTCTTGCAATAAAATAATTTCTTGTAATTAATTTAAACAAGACAAAATAGATAGTAATAAAGATAAAAATATCAAAAACAAAACTATTAAAAAAAAGTATTTGTAATGCTAATATAGATAAGATAATACAAATAATATATTTTTAACTAATATACTAATATTTTGCGATAAAGAGAACAAAAATAAAAGTTTAAAATTGTTGTATTTTAAGAGATTAAAAGATATTAGAAGTCGATCAACTTTTTTATTTTTAAATATTTATTTTAATATCTAATTTGCAAAATACTATATAACAAGACTTAGAATTACAATTGTTAGAAGAACAAATATTGTATTTAAAATTCGATTTTAGATATATTTTAAGAAGTTATAGAAGCATTTATATATATCTTTTTCTTTAGTAAGTATATTATCTTGTTTTATTATTATTGTAATTATAGAATTTAATTAATATTTTACTCTATATAGACTCGAATCTTGCAACAATTTATATTAAGTATATAATAATTTAGTTTAACAATTGGTAGTTTATTAAGTATTTAATAAAGCAATTTAATCTTTTCTAATAATAAGAATTCTAGTATAATTTTATATTTTTTTCTTAAATAATTATAATATATTTTTTGTGCTAACTATAAGTCGAATCTTTAAGATCTAATTATTAATAAATCTTTTCTAGCAATCGAAGTTATTAATTTTTTTTTGTATTATTATAAATAAGACTTGTTTATTTATATTATAGTTGTAAATATAATATCTTTAATAGTATAATATATTTATTAATAAATTTGATTTAGAACAATCTTAAACTTTATTCGAAAAAATTTATTTTCTTTATTTATTATTTAATTATTTTTCTTTTCTCTATAATATATATTAGTGTAATTGTTAAATTGGATCGAACACTTTTTTCTTAACCTAATCTATCCTCTTGGGCCTCGTAGGGTTGAGCTAGGGTTAAGGCGCGAACTTGATTCTAGAATCGAGTTTTCTTGAATTAATGTCAAGAATCTAAGCTAACTTTGTCGCGTTAACATCTACTTATCTTATCTTATCTTATCTTATCTTATCTATGCGCTAACTCGATCGAGCTAGCGCAGGATTTACGCTAATTGCATATAGTTAGCGCGTTATATAATATTATATAATTGAATAAGTCGAATTAAATACTTGACGTGCATTCTTTGCTTATTCTACTCTATTAAGCTAGAAAATTTGCCTAATTCTAGGGTTAGAATTGGACAAGTTAACTCGATCGAGTTGAAATTCGATTTAACAATGATACTAATATATACTTTACAATTTAATAACAATCTTTTTTAAATTTAAGTTTATGATACAATTATAATATTTAATTATTATAATTTGTTCGATTGTTTACAAGTTTATTTAAAATTAATTTTATTAATATATTCTTAAATAAGACTAAAAGTGAGTTTAATATCTATTAATAATATTAAGCATAAAAATATATCTTAAGTTATTTGTATTAGTTTAAAAAAATTCGAAATATTATCTCTTTAATATTTTTAAATTAAATATTTATTCTTTATAATATTAATTTAAAAATATCGATTATTTTTATTTTAAGTCGAACAAGAATGTTAAAATTATTGAAATAAAAATCTTGCAGTAATTGCAACAAACTACAAAAGTATTAGCAAAAAATTATATATATTATTATATTATATTATTTTTTTAACAATATTTGCTTTTTATACTTTTGCTCTTAAACTAGCAATTAAATTGTAATAACATTAAAAATTGATTTTAAAATTGATTTTGTATTTTGTTTTATAATTAATATTAATATTAATATTTTTCTTATTTTATATTTTGTAAAAACTTAATTTTGTAAAAACTTAATTTTTATATAGAATTTAAAATATTAATAAGATTATATAATATATTATTAAGTTTTTTTGTTTTCGAATAATATTTTGCAAGCTTTGTTAAAATTTTATTGCAAATTCTTTTTACAATTTTTGTTAAATAATAAATATTGATTTTAATTGTTTTCTCTAGATATTTAAGATATTTAAATATTATATCGAATATTTAAAATTTTAAATAAATATTTATATTAGTTGTTTGTAAAACTATAAGAGTATATTTGTAAAAAAAATTAATATATTATTAACAAATAGAATTAATTGTTATTTCCTTTTGTTTAATTTAATTTGTTATATTTTTTAATTTTAAAAGTATTTCTTTATTTAAAGATTAATAAAATTGCGTAATTAATATATATAACAAAGTATTAAATAAATAGAGTTTTAATAAATATCAATATTTTATACTAATTTTTGTAATTTTTTTTTAAATTATTCTTAAAAGATTCTAAAGCAAAGTAAATATTAAGTTAAGTTATTAATAATAATTATAAAAGCGCAAATCTAAATAAAATTTAGCAAATATATTATCTCTTTATATTATTACAATTTTTTTTTTTAATTACAATAGATAAGCTTGTATTTCTTGAAATATCTTAAATTTATATATTTTTTAATTATATAATAAGATTGTTAATTGTTGCTTTTAATTCTAAAGTTGTAATAAAATCTTAAGTTACTAGATTAATAATATAAATTAAACAAAAAACAAAGTTTTATTGTTTGTTTTAGTAAAATTCTTATTAATTTAAAGTTTTTTCGAGTTTATCTTTTAGAGTACTATTATTGCTTATATTATTAATAATAATATTAAAAGATTTGTTTTTAATCTTAAAAAACTTTAAAATCTTTATAAATTCTAATATTAATTAATAGTATATATACTCGATATTAAGAGAAGTAAATTTAATAAAATATTTGCAAAATTGAAATACAATATTAACTTAATATATTAATACTTTTAAATAAACAATTCTTTAAGAACTAGATTATATATTTAAAGCAATAAATATTTCTAAAATTTATTTTGATTTTTTACAAATTTAACTAAAATTCGAAAAAATTATTTTTGATAGTTTTGTGCAATTTAGAAGTACTAATTTTAGCATTTTTAATAACTTTCAAAAGTAAGAATTATTAGTAATTCGAAAAAATAAATTTGAATTAATAAAAGTTTTGTATAGTTAATCTTTTTAATTATTTTAAACAAAAAAGAACAACAAATTAATATAACTTTTCTTCTAATAATATATTAGTTTTGTATTATTTATTTGTATTGTTATTTGTAATTTACATAATTAAAGACTAAAATAATTACAATTTGCAATTTAGATCTTTTTTGTTTTAAGCAAAAAATAAATTAGAAATATTTTTTTATATTTGTTATACTTAAATAATTGTTAACAATAAAATAATTTAAAAGCTTATAATAACCTTTGCAAATAATCTTAAAAAAATTCTTTATAATTAAAGTTACTTAAACAAATTTGTTTTAAAACTTAGATTGTACTTCTATATCAATCTTTTTTGCTTAATATAAATTGACAAGTCTTATTTAAATTTTATTAAATATTTAATAAAGCAATTCGATTTTCTTAGCTAGAAATTGTACAACAATATTATATTTTTCTTCTTAAACAATTATAATATATTCTTTGCATTAATTAAGAATTAAATCTTTAAGATTTTATTATTAATAAATTTCTTCTAGCAATTTAAGTTATTAAATATATTATTTCTTTGTATTATTATTAATAGTATCTTATTATTTTTATAATTATTAAAGATATCTCTTCTTCGAAAGTTAACTTATTTATTAATAAATCTAATTTAAATTAATCTCAAAATTTAGTATAAAAAAATTTCTTCTCTATTTATTACTTAATTGTTATTTTTCTTTCTACAATATATATTTTACAATTCGAGAATAATCTCTTTTGTAATTTAAATTTATAGTATAAGTAAAGTATTTAATTATTATAATTTGCTTAATTGTTTGCGAACTTATTAAAGATCAATTTTATTAATATTTTCTTTAAGTAAGACTAAAAGTTTGTTTAATACTTATTAATAACACTAAATATAAAAGTATATCTTAAATTATTTGTGTTAGCTTTAAAAAGTTTAATATATTATCTCTTTAAAATTTTTAGATCGATTATTTATTCTCTACAATATTAATATTCGCATTTGTTCTACTTAGATAATTCTTACTGATATTACTAACAATACTTAAAAAAGTAAACTTTTGTTAAAATTTAAATATCTTTGAATAAACTAGTTTAAATCGGGTAATTTTAATTAGTTTTGAAAATTTATAGTATAATCTAATTTTATTACGAAAAAATACTATAAATAGTCTTTATATTACTCGATCTAGACTAGTTTAATTGTAAATATTTTAATTTAAATTAATAAAGTTTAAGCTAGTCTAGATCAAGTAATATAAAGATTGTTTATAGCATTTTCTCGTAGTAAAATTAGATCTTACTATATATTTCTAAAACTAATTGAAATTATCTAACTTAAACTAGTTTATCTAAAGATATTTAAATTTTAACAAAAGTCTACTTTTTTAAGTATTGTTAGTAGCATTAATAAGAATTATTCGAGCAAAACAAACGCAAATAGAAAACAAAAAAAATTAATATAGAAATACTATCTAAGTTTTGAAACAAATTTGTTTAAATAACTTTAACTATAAATAATTTTTTTAAAATTATTTGCAAAAATTGTTATAAACTTTTAAATTATTCTATTATTTATAATATTTAAGTACAACAAATATAAAGAAATATCTTTAATTTACTTTTTATTTAAAACAAAAAAAATCTAGACTATAAATTGCAATTAATCTAATTTTTAATTGCATAAATTATAATTAATAATATAAATAAATATTACAAAACTAATATATTATTAGAAGAAAAATTATATTAATTTATTGTTCTTCTTTATTTAAGAAGATTAAGAAGATTAACTATACAAGACTTTTATTAATTTAAATTTACTTTTTCGAATTATTAATAATTCTTACTTTTAAAAGTTATTAAAAATATTTTAATCCAAGCTAGTACTTCTAGATTGCACAAAACTATTAAAGATAATTTTCTTAAACTTTAATTAAATTTATAAAAAAATCAAGATAAATCTTAGAAATATTTAGTATATTTTAATTGCTTTAAATATATAATCTAGTTCTTAAAAGACTATCTATTTAGAAGTATTAATATATTAAATTAATATTGTATTTTAATTTCGGAAATATTTTATTAAATTTATTTCTTTTAATATTAAGTATATAAATTGTTAATTAATATTAAAGCTTATAAAGATTTTGAAGTTTTTTAAGATTAAAGACAAACTTCTTAGTATTATTATTAATAACGCAAGCAATAATAATATTCTAAAAGATAAACTTTAAAAAGCTTTAAATTAACATAAATTTTAATAAAATAAATAGCAAAATTTTATTTCTTGTTTAACTTATATTATTAATTTAATAACTTAAAATTTTATTATAACTTTAAAATTAAAAGCAATAACTAACAATATTATTATACAATTAAAGAATATACAAATTTAAAATATTGTAAACAATATAAGCTTATTTATTGTAATTAAAAAAAAACTATTTTTGTAATAATATAAAAAAAAATTGCTAAATTTTATCTAGATTTGCGTTTTTATAGTTGCTATTAATAATTTAACTTAATATTTGCTTTACTTTAAAATCTTTTAAAAATAAATCGAAAAAAAGTTATAAAAATTAATATAAAATATTTGTATTTATTAAAACTTTATCTATTTAATACTTTGTTATATTTATTAATTACGCAATTTTATTAATCTTTAAATAGAGAAATACTTTTAAAATTAAAAAATACAACAAATTAAACTAAATAAAAGTAAGTAATAATTAATTTTACTTGTTAATAATATATTAAATCTTTTTTACAAATATATTTTTATAATTTTACAAACAACTAATATAAATATTTATTTAAAATTTCGAATATTTAATACAATATTTAATTATTTTAAATATCTAGAGAAAACAATTAAAATTAATATTTGTTTTTTAACAAAGATTGTAACAAGAACTTGCAATAAAATTTTAACAAAATTTGCAAAATATTATTTAAAAATAAAAGAATTTAATAATATATTATACAATTTTATTAATATTTAAATTCTATATAAAAATTACGTTTTTACAAAATATAAAATAAAAGGCATAATAATAATATATTATACAATTTTATTAATATTTAAATTCTATATAAAAATTACGTTTTTACAAAATATAAAATAAAAGGAATAATAATAATATTGTTAATTATAAGACAAAATATAAAATCGAATTTAAAATTTATTTTTAAAATTATTACAATTTAATTGTTAATTTAAGAACAAAAGTACAAAAAGCAAATATTGTTAAAAAAATAATACAATATAATAATATATATAATTTTTTGCTAATATTTTTGTAATTTATTGCAACTATTGCAAAAATTTTATTTTAATATTTTTAATATTTTTGTTTAACTTAAAATAAAGACAATTAATATCTTTAAACTAATATTATTAAAAATAAATATTTAATTTAAGAATATTAAAGAGATAATGCTTTAAACTTTCTTAAGCTAATACAAATAACTCGAGATATATTTTTATAATTAATTTTATTAATAAATATTAAATAAACTTTTAATCTTGCTTAAAGAGTATATTAATAAAATTAATCTTAAATAAGTTGGCAAATAATTGAGCAAATTACAATAATTAAGTACTATAATTGTATTATAAATTTAAATTTAAAAAAGATTATTATCGAATTGTAAAATATATATTGCAAAGAAAAAAATAATAATTAAGCAATAAATAAAAAAGAGAACTTTTTTCGAATAAAGTTTAAGATTGTTTTAAATCAAATTTATTAATAAATATATTATATTATTAAAGATATTGTATTTATAAATACAATATAAACAAACAAGTCTTATTAATAATAATACATAAAAAATTAATAACTTCGATTGCTAGAAAAAAATTATTAATAATTAAATTTCGAAGATTCGATTTATAGTTAGTACAAAAAACATATTATAATTGTTCGAAAAAAAAATTACTCTAGAATTTCTATTATTAAAAAAGATTGAATTGCTTTATTAAATACTTAATAAACTAACAATTTTTAAACTAAATTGTTATATATTTAATATAAATTGTCGCAAGATTCAAATTTATATAAAGTAAAACATTAATTAAATTTTATAGTTACAATAACAATGCAACAAAATAATATATTTATTAAAAAAGAAAATATATATAAATGCTTTTGCAACTTCTTAAAGTGTACTTAAGATTAAACTCTAAATACAATATTTGTTCTTTTAATAACTATAATTTTGAGTTTTGTTATATAGTATTTTGCGAATTAAATGTTAAAATAAGCGTTTAGAAATATCAAAATTAAAGAATAATATTAAAAATAAAATTAACAAGTATCAAATCAATTAAGATATTTATAATAATATATTTAGATAATATAATAAAATATATAATATTAATAGCTTAATAGCACAATGCTTTAAAAATTAGCTTAGACAAAAAGTAAAGAAGAAATTTGCAATTAAGAAAATAAAACAACTTAAAGTTATTTAAGAAGCGCAAGCAATATATAAAAATACAAATATAATAATAATATTTTTTCTCTTAAAATATATATATTATCTAAATATATTATTTGTTTTTTATATTTAAGCTAATTAATATTGCAATTAAGTATTAACAATAAATTTAATATTAATAGAAATTTCTCGATATTTATAAAACCAATTGTAAAGATTATTTAATAACAAGTTATTTACTATAATAATTTAAATAACTTGAAGAAAGTTAAAACATTAATTCTTTCAATTTGTATAGCAACTTTGTTAAGAAACTTGCGCTATTAAACAATACAAAAGAGAGAAAAATTTCTAGTTCTATCGATATTAAGATAGAGAATTCTAACAATATTAATAAATTAAAATTAAAAATTCGATATATAATTTAAGAAGATGCTAAAACGTTAAGTTATAACTACTATAAAATAACTAATATTAACAATAATAGCAAAGAAAAGAATAAAAACAATAAAGATTAAAATTGCAATAACAAGAATAATAACAAAATCGAAAGTAACTCGAATTAAATTGTTTAAAATAATATTACAATAAACAAAATTATTAAGATCTCGAGCTAATAACTTTATATACTTAGCTTAGAGAGCTTACTATTACAAATTAATATTATAATATGTTATTATATTGCATTACTATATTGTATTACTATATTGTATTATTAAATCTAAAATATACATTTAAAAATTTAAATAAATTAATTATAATTTATAATAAAATTAATATCTAGACTAATCGTTAGGTCGGAAATCGATATCAACTTTCTAATTCGATTGAAATACTTGATATCAATATTGTAATCTAACTCAAATACTTGATATTAATATTGCAATTCAACTTAATATTAACTCGATTTCTAACTCGATTCGAATTATCGATTCGAATTGTCAAGCAATCGAAAATGTTGTTATAACATTAGGAATTTCTATTTTTAAATCTATTACGTCATAACTTTCGAAAGATTCATGCGTAAAAAACAAAACAATTTTCTTCTTTATTATCCTCTTGTTATCTATATTATCTTATTGCATTATTGTTAATTCTTTACAATATCTACTAATATTCTATTTTATATATATAGATAGCAATCTGCTTGCTATTTACGCAAAGCGTAAGAATATTTAGCAAAAGAATATGCAATTGATAACGCAATTAATAATTAATCTAGAAATTTACAATAGTAATAGTAAAAAGTAAACATTTGTTATAATACTCGAAATTCTAAAATCGAGATATTTTCGTTATATTTACATAATTAAAATTAAGAATAAATAGCAAGAATACAAGCTATTTAGTTATACAATTTATTAATTGCATTATCTTATTGCACTATCTACTAAGTATATTGTTTTATTATATATATTAATTATGCACTTTTTCGAACAAATGTATTAACAAAATTGTTGTTTGATTATATACTTTTTTTAACAAATATATCAACTAAATTGTTGTTCGAATATGCACTTTTTTTAATAACAATAAAACTAATCGAGAGATTACAATAATTTTAAACTAGTTACTATACGAAGAAATCAAATGCATTATTTAATTGTATTACTATGCAACATTTTAAGAAAAAAATTATAAGATTTAACATATAATTTATATCTACAAATTCTACTACTAAATCGCTTTATATTTTAGCAAGTCAAGTCGAAAATTTGAGTTAATACTCGATATTAATATTGTAACTCGATTTGAATACTTGATATTAATATTGTAACTTGAATCGACTTTTCGATATTAAAATTCTAACTCGATCTAGATCTTGACAAGTCGAAAACTTGGCTCGAACTCGATAATCTAATTCGACGCAATTAGTCTGTTAATGTCTTAATAATTTAAGTCGATTTTTCGAATAATATATTTGATTTTTTAAAAATTATATTATTGTTTTAAAGTTATTAGTTCTCTATATATTTTGAAATAGACTATACTTAAATATTAAAGTCTCGATAACTTAATAATAGAGCGTTTTAACTTTTAATAACAATAATACAATATTTATAATAACGTTATTAAGAGTATTACTATACTTTTATTAATCTTATTGTAAATATTATATTATTGTTATTGCAAGTTAAAAAATTAAGAATTTAAATTTTTCTTAAAATACAACAATAATTTTTTCTTCTTTATAATTTTTAATAAGACTATGCAAAACAAGATTGTCGAACTCTTTAATTAAAAAAGTTAAGTTAATAATTTAATTCTAGCTATCTAGATAGCTCGAATACATTATTATAATACATTATTAGATAATGCTATATCAAGAGATTATAAAATAGAATATAATTTTTTACTATTTATTCTAGACTTTTATTATACTAATATTAAGTTTTGACAATTCAATTTAATTTTTCGATTTAATTTTCAATTTTCAATTTAAAATTAAATCGAACTGTTAATTTCAATTTTAGAAATTAAATTGTTAGGACTTTCAATTTAATTTAAATCGAATTATTAAGATTTAATTCGATTTTCTAAATCGAACTAGATTTCTCGAATCGACGCAATTAGTCTAACTATATTAGTATCTTTAATACTTTTTTCCTTAATACTTTTTTCTTTTTAAGATTTTTTTTTGTTTATATTTATTTTGTTACAATTAAATCGAAAAATTAATTTATCGCAAGAGTAAACTAATCGCGAGGAACCAAATATATTACGTAAGAGCGTTAAGATTTGATTTCTCGATTTTTTTTGAAATCGAATTGCTTAAAATAGTAACTTTTCGACTAAACTAAACTTACTATAGTAATAAGCTAGCTTCTTTAAGCAATTCGATTTTATTCGATTTCTTAACAATTCGATTCGATTTCCAATTTGAAATCGAATATCGAATCGACAATTAGTCTACGCAAGAGAACTTAATAATATCTCGACAATCTAGTAAATCGAACATATTAGTTCTAAGCAAAATGTTTCGCGTTATTCGTATATATTATTTGTTTGCTTTGTACAAACTATTAATAAAGTTAATAATTTTAACAATATTAATTAAAGGATATTTATATAAATATAATTAAAAGATAAAAGATTTAAAAGCAATTGCAAAGAAGTTATAATAAAATAAACAATAATTTTGATAACAATTACTAGTGCAAATACGTCAAAAATCGCGTAATAAGAAAAACTTTAATTAATAATTAACAATAAAAGTAAGGAAAATTAATAATAAGAAAGTTAACAAATATAAACACGCGTAATATATTAATAAAATTAAGTATATATTAATATAAAGAATTAATAATCTTAAGTTAATAAAAGTTTAAAGTTAGTATTAGTAAAAAAATATTAATACTAATTCTAATATATATATTTCTTACTTTGTTTTAATAAAACTACTCGTCAATATATTATTTACAGTTTTGTTAATTTTTTCGAATCTTTTACTTCTAAATCTTGTCGCACTTTGCTAGATATTATAAGAAACTTCTAAACTACTATATAATTGCATTATTTCTATATATTACTCGTAAAATAAGCTAAGTATATATATAAATAATAGAAGCGCTATTAACAAACTCAAAAACTATTAAAAGTTAAAATTGCGCAAAAGATTAAAATAATAATTGCAAGAAATTGTACAAAAAGCAAAGTAACAATTAAAAAGTTATTTTAATACAAATTAAAAAAAATTGTAAAAAATTTGTATAAAAAGAAGTTGCAAAATTAAATTGTAAAGTTATAAAAAAAAATATTAGAAAGAAAGTTAAGAAGTATTAAATTAATAAATATATTTATAATAATATATTTAAATATTATAATTAAGCACACAATACTAATAGTTGAATAGTTGAATATTTCGAAAACAAGTTAAGACAAAAAGTAAAAAAGAAATTTGCGACTAAGAAAGCAAATCGATTTAAGATTATTAAAAAAGTACAAATACTATATAAGAATACAGATATAATAATAAAATTCTCTTCTAAGAAGATATATATTATTTGAATATATTATTTGTATTCTATATTTAAGTTAAATTAACTATTAATTCGATTGTCGATTCCAACTTCTAGAATCGACTTAAATCGACAATTCAACTTTAGAAATCGAATCGAAAATCGATTTAATTTTAACTATTTTAAAATCGAATCAAATCGAATTAAGTTTATTTTCGATTTTAATATTAGAAATCGAATCGAATTGTCATGAATATTAAGAATACTAAAAACAGTATAAATTAAGTTTAAATTTAGATTTTTTATTAATTACTAAGTAATGCTTAGTAGTAATATATTTATAAAAAGAAATTTCTAATATATTTATTAATTAATTTAAATAGATTAACTATTTCTATTAAATTATTAATTAATTTTTACTAAAAATAATTAAATTATTACTAAAAATAATAAAATTTACTAAAAATAATAGTCTAAACAATTTGATTCGATTTTTCGATTCGGTTTTCGATTTAACTTTTAAAATCGAATCGAATTGTTAATTTCAACTTTAGAAATCCAATTTTCAAGACTTTCGATTTAATTCGAATCGAATTGTTAAGATTCAATTTAATTTCTTAAATTGAACTTGATTTCTCGAATCGACGCAATTAGTCTAATTTAAGTTAATTAATATTATAGTTAAGTATTAACAACAAACTTAATATTAATAAAAGCTTTTTAATCTATATAAAATCGATTGCAAAAGTTATTTAGCAACAAATTATTTATTATAATAATCTAAATAACTTAAGGAAAGTTAATAATAATAATTCTATAAAATTATTTAATTTATATATTTGCATATTGTTTCTAGATTCTTTAACAAAAAAGTTTTAGTATATTAGAGATCTAGATTCTAAGACAATATTAAGCATTACTTTAGTAGCAATCTAAGTTTATACTAATATATATTATATTGTTAAGTTGTCGAAATAGCTCTTATTTTGCAATTATTTACTTAGAGTCAAGAGATTAATATACGAAAGCTTTTGTCTTTAAGTTCTTATCTAGATTGATCGCGTCGATTCGAATTATCAAGTTTGAATCGGAATTTCGATTTTTTAAGATTCAATTTAAATTAAAAAGTTTGACTCGAGTATTCGAGTTAAGTTAGAAGATTAATATTAAGTATTCGAGTCGAGTTACAATGTTAATATCGAGTATTTAAGTCGAAGTATCGACTCGACTTGCCAAGACAAGAGATTATTTAATAATAGATTTTGTAGATATAAAATATATATTGAATCTTATAATTTTCTACTCGAAATATTCTATAGTAATGTAATCAAGTAATGCATTTAAATTCTTTGATACATATATAACAACTATCTTGAAAACAAAAATGCGTTTATTCAAACAACATTTTAGTGGATACATTTGCTTGAAAAAGTGCATGTTTATATAGCATTTTAGTAGATATATTTACTTGGAAAAGTGTATAGTAATGTAATAAGATAATACAAATAGCGAGAACATAATAAACATAAATATTATTTGGTTTGTTGCGTATAAGTCTTAAGAAACTTATAACGTAATAGATTCAAAAATAGAAATTCTTGACATTATAACGATATTTTCGATTGCTTGGCGATTTGGGTCGATATATCGAATCGAATCTCGACTCGAACTCGATATCAAGTCGAATCAAAAGATTGATATCAAGTATTCGAGTTAAATCAAGAGATTAATATAGAGTATTCGAGTCGAGTTAAGAGATTAATATCGAATTTCAACTCGACGATTAGTTTATTCTTATCTATATATAATATATTGCAACTATATTTTGATATTTTTTAAAGAGAGTATAGATTGCGCAATTAACGCAGAATTGTACTAATATCTAAGCTTAATACGTAGATTTTATAATATATTAAATCTTTATACTTATAACTACTTTGTCTATTATTAATAGATAATCAATCTTCTAAGTTAATCAATTTTTACTAATTATATATTAATAAAAGACTAATTATTTATAAAAATATTCTTTATTAAAAATGTAAAGTGTTACAAGATATATTAGACAATAACAATAGAAATTAAATAATATTGTTAAAATTGTATCTAGAATCTAATGTTACGCTAATACTTCCTTCGAAGGTATTAGAGAGAGTTATGCTTTGAAGAGATTTGTAAACGTCTTTAAGCAATGCAAGCAATCACTTAGTAACAAGGAGTTTGCAACTTAAGTTAATCGTAATAGTAAGTCAAGACTTAAAATGAGTTGAACACGATTTATAAGAGAGTCGTGTTCAAGATCTATATACTAAGAGATCATCAATGCTCTCTTTGCTCTCTTGATAGAGCTAATGAAGCATTGCTCCTCGTGCTCCCCTAATAGAGTTGATAGAGCATTCGCTCCTCGTGCTCTCCTAATAGAGC
>JAABUQ010005669.1_pt1 | contig 19629 bp, 14 predicted proteins | sample 5560001 | NCBI WGS metagenome assembly JAABUQ01 (sample SAMN10711888, study PRJNA513371) | rock metagenome | isolation source: Antarctica rocks | place: Antarctica: Victoria Land, Finger Mt nord | collected 2015-12-18
TCGGTCGGACGCGCCTTTCCAATATTAGCCCGAAAAAAACTGTCGAAGGCGCTGTCTTTGGGGTGATTGCCAGCGTTGCTATCGCTTTAGCAGGAGCATGGTATCTAAATTGGCCATTTTGGCGGTTAACTGGTGTTGCTTTAGGTCTAATGATTGGCATTGCTAGTTTATTAGGCGATTTAACTGAGTCAATGATGAAGCGCGATGCTGGAGTTAAAGACTCTGGGCAACTTATACCTGGTCATGGTGGCATTTTAGACCGCGCTGATAGCTATGTCTTCACTGCACCCTTGGTTTACTACTTCGTGACGCTGCTTTTACCGCTACTAGCATCTAATTAGGGAAAAACTTTCAGCTGACCGTGAAAAACTATTTGACCTTGACTCAGAGTAAGTTTTTGGAAATCCACCTCTGGTCCTAAATCTAGCTTGAAGCTTTCTAAAATTTGGCAGTCCTCCCCGATTTGAACTTCAAGATGTTCTAGCTGTAGTTCGTGACTGCTAGCTAGCTGGAGATTAGTGCGAAGTATTACTAGTTTTGGGCGATCGGTTGCAGTTGCTAGGGTGGCATGAAGAATTAACTGATTGCGATCGATGGTGACTTTATGCCAGATTACGGGGCTATCTACTAAGTAGTCGGTTGGTAAAATTGTTGGTAGCAAGTCAGTCAGGGCATTAGCTAATAAGGGCGACTCTAGGGATGCGGTGAGATCTGATTCCTGCAACACTAACTCAGTAGTAATTGGCACAGGCTCTAGAAGACGCAGGGGTTGACCTCTCAAAACCGCCGCCAAGTTGACACGAATAGTTTCTCCTACTAGATGAATTTGCGTCAGATGTAGCCCTTGGTAGACTGTATGCTGGGCAGAAATTGCGACATGAGGGATATAACCGCTCAAGATTTGGCGATCGCTCCCAGAAATCTTCACTATTAAGTCAGACACTTGCTGCACTTGCGATCGCAACAATAGCCCTAAAGCAGGCGATAAGACTTTGCTAATCAGCCGACTCGATTTTCCACTCACAGTTTCTTGGATTGGTTTTAGTGTTACTGGCGACATGAAAAATCAGGGGTTCTAGATAACTTACCTAGAACCCCTGATTTTATGAGAATTTGTTAGTGGGCAGGAGGAGAATCGAACTCCTATGACCGCAAGGCCGTCACATTTTGAGTGTGATGCGTCTACCAATTTCGCCACCCGCCCAAATCTTCAGTCTTACTATTATACCCATTTTTGCAACTTTGCAACAAAGAATTATATTCCTGACTGCTAGCCCAACGGTCAATTTCTCGCGCTCGCAGCACTGGTACTGGATGAGTTAACTGAGCAGTCTGGGCAGATTTAAGCAGTTCGCCTAGTTGAGTATTGCTAATTTCTTCATAGGCACGGGCTTGGGCAATGAAGGCATCTAGGTTAAGTTGCGGTGCCAATGTCGGTGAACCACCGGATAGCTTCATCAACAGCGACATGACGACTTGGGGATCTTGAATTGCCAGTAGAGCCGCGCGATCGCAGGTGAACTCAGCACAGCGTACCCATTCCAACAGTTGCGCTTGTAGTGTTTGGGCAATAAATCCGCCAAAATTAGGCAATTGCCCTGCTGCTAACACCATCAAGTTCACCATTGTCAGATACACTCCATGATCGCACTTGAGATGACCGAGTTCATGAGCAATCACCGCCTGAATTTCCTCTGGTGTCAGTAACTCAATTAAAGAGGTGTGCATGACAATAAAAGGCTGCTTACCTCGCATTGCAAAGGTATAAGCATTAGGAACTGGGTGTTGGCGGACATACAACTGTGGTGGTTCCAACTCCAAATTCTCGCAGGCTTCTAACAATAACTTGTGAAACTGGGGCAACTGCTGTTCGCCCACCAGCACGCTTGAGGCAATATTTTCCACATAAAAAAGCTGCTCTGCCAGTGGTCCTAGTAAATTGCGGATTACCAGATCGATCCCAGGAATCTGCTTGAGAGCGTTGGTTGCCTCCAAGTCTAGCGGATGACGGAAATGGTCTGCTTTTAAACCAACTAGTGGTGTTTTGGATAGTAACATGGCTTTAACTAGATGAATGGTGGCAAGAGCGATCGCCCTACAAAGGCACCCAAAGCTAGTATAACGAGAGAAAACTATCCCTACTCAGACAATCGCTCCAATTTAGCTCCTAAAGATAGCAACTTTACCTCCATTTGCTCGTAGCCCCGATCTAGATGATGCAATCCCTGGAGCGTTGTTTTTCCTTCTGCTGCCAACGCTGCTAGCACCAATGCGGCTGATGCTCGTAAATCTGTTGCTACCACTGGTGCCCCTGACAACATTGGTACTCCTCGAATTAAAGCATGATTGCCCTTAATCCGAATGTCCGCCCCCATACGATTCAACTCTGCCACATGGCGTAAGCGATTCTCGAATACCGTCTCTGTAATTACACTATCCCCCTTACACAAAGTCAGCAAAGCCATGAACGGCGCTTGCATATCCGTTGGAAAACCAGGAAAAGGTAAGGTTTCGATATCTGTTGCCATCAGACTTTGCCTGGGAATAATTCGTAGAGTGTTAGGCGCGTCGGCGATTGTCTGCACCCCCATACTCTGTAGTTTGGCAATTACCGCCATTAAATGCTCTGGTATTATTGGCGACAAGCTCAACTCGGAGTGCGTGATTGCCCCAGCCACTAAAAACGTCCCTGCCTCTACTCGATCTGGAATGATTTTATAGTCAGTGGAATGTAAGCTGGCAACACCAGAAACTGTAATGGTATTAGTTCCCGCACCGCGAATCTGAGCGCCCATATCCTGGCAGAAATTTGCTAAATCTACAACTTCCGGCTCTTGGGCAGCGTTTTCTATTGTCGTTTCTCCTTCTGCCAAGGTAGCTGCCATCATCAGAGTTTCTGTCGCACCAACGCTAGGGTAGTCTAGATAAATCTTTGCCCCTTTGAGTTTACGACTGCTGCCACTGACATAAGCATGAACCATACCATGCTCGATCTGAACGTCAGCGCCCATTGCTTGTAAACCCCGGACGTGAAGATCCACTGGTCTAGCTCCAATCGTACAACCACCAGGAAGTGGTACTTGAGCAATTCCCTGTCGGGCTAAAAGAGGACCAATGACAAAAAAACTTGCCCGCAGTTGACTAACTAGTTCGTAGGGAGCCTGAGCTTGTCTAATTTCGCTGGCATTGATTTCTAGCATGTCCCCGTGTTGCTTTACCTTCACACCTAAAGCTAGAAGGATTTGGCTCATCCGTCTAACATCAACTAGTGAAGGAACGTTGCGGATGCGGCAATCTTCGGAACACAGTAAAGCCCCGGCGATAATTGCCAGTGCTGAATTTTTTGCCCCACTAATTTTTACATGACCTTTGAGAGGAGAACCACCGTAAATCTGTAGGACTGAGGAGTCTGCTTCGGGTGAACCTGGAAGTTCCATCAAGCCAGGATTAGCAATAGGTCGATCTTGCACGATTAATTATTTCTTTTGCGTGTTAGAAGTTGGTTTTGATTCTACAGTAAAGACTCCACATATCTAGAATACTGATTAAAGAAGTGATAAGTCAGAATTGGGATTGTTGACATCAGGCGAGAATTAAGCCATTATTAAAGACCGTGGCTTAAATCAAGACCGACACAATGCGGAACTGGCGGAATTGGCAGACGCGCTAGATTCAGGTTCTAGTGCCGCAAGGCTTCCGGGTTCAAGTCCCGGGTTCCGCATAAAAACAATGCTAACTAGTCTGCAAAATCCCTTAGTAAAACAAGTACGTAAGTTACATTCCGCCAAAGAGCGGCGAGAGCAGCAGCTATTCTTAGTAGAGGGGACGCACTTGCTAGAAGAAGCTTGTGCAGTAAATTATCCGCTAGAGACTGTGTGTTGTACTTCCCAGTGGCACTCTCACCATCAGGAACTTTGGGAGCAAGCTTGTTGCCAGTCAGAGCGAGCAGAATTAGTTAGTCTAGAAGTGCTAAAGGCGATCGCTACTACTGTACAGCCAGATGGGGTGATGGCAACAGCAAAGCGAAAGAGTCAAAGGCAACCGCCAATACCGTTTGCTGGGGTAGCTCTAGGTTTGGAAACTTTGCAAGATCCTGGTAACCTCGGCACCATCATTCGCACGGCGGCGGCGGCTGATGCGGCTGGTTTGTGGTTGAGTGAAGATAGTGTTGATTTGGATAATCCCAAGGTGTTACGAGCGTCAGCAGGGCAGTGGTTCCGATTGCCAATGGTGGTAAGTCCAGATTTAAGCGCGATCGCACGGCAGTGTCAGCAACTGGGAACTCAAGTGGTGGCAACTGTACCGAGTGCGACATTAACTTACTGGGAGGTGGACTGGCAGCAGCCAACATTGCTCTTACTAGGGAATGAAGGGGCAGGGTTATCGGCAGAGTTAGTAAATATGGCAGATCTAGCAGTCAGGATTCCTCTTAGCCCTGGAGTAGAGTCATTGAATGTAGCGATCGCTGCTGCTTTGATGTTGTACGAAGCTCAACGCCAAAGAACAATTGATACAAGTCGCAAGTCGTAAGTCGCAAGTCGCAAGTAAAGAGTTATACGAAGCCCAACGCTAAAGGACAATGGATACTTCTGCCTAACTTTGACCTTGGAGCGCTTTGTCTAAATTCCAGGCGGCACTAATTAAGGCTAAATGCGTAAAAGCTTGGGGGAAGTTTCCTAAAGCCTCGCCACTACGACCTGTTTCTTCAGAATAAAGTCCCCACATGGTTAGCATAGCCCAGCATCTCTTCAAACATTAGTCGGGCTTCATCTAGTCTGGTGCTATCCAACTTTCCAGCGCGGGTTAGTGCCTCAACTAGCCAGAACGTGCAGAGATTGAAGGTTCCCTCACTACCGGATAACCCATCGGGTGATGCTTCCGGGTTGTATCGGTACACTAAACTATCAGAGACTAACCCGCCTTCATCTGAAGCTTGAACGATCGCAGCTAAAGTATTTAGCATTCGCGGATCTACGGGAGAGAGGAAGAATACCAAAGGCATAATCAGGCTGCTGGCATCTAGAGATGTACTGCCGTAATATTGCACGAAAGCTTGACGTTCAGCATTCCATCCCGAAGTCATAATCTCTTCGTAAATCTGATCTCGAACCATCAGCCAGCGCGATCGATCTGCCGGAAACGATCGCTTTTCAGCCAGACGCAAAGCCCGATCCACAGCTACCCAACACATCAGCTTGGAATAAACAAAGTGTTGCTTGCCGCTACGCACTTCCCAAATGCCCTCATCTTGCCGCTGCCAATTGTCACAAACCCAGTTTGTCAACTGACGTAGAACACTCCACAAGTCATATGAAATCGGCGCTCCATACTTGTTGTAGAGATACACTGAGTCCATCAACTCGCCATAAATGTCCAACTGCAACTGTTGGTAAGCACCGTTACCGACTCGGACAGGACTTGAACCTTTGTAACCTTCTAAATGGTCTAAAATTTCTTCTGTGATGTCGTGATGTCCGTCGATTCTATACATAGTTTGTAGCGAACCATCCGAGTTGAGTTCGTGGCAACGGCACTGAATCCCATCGATAAACCGAGCCGCTTCTTGGGTGAAACCGATTCGCATCAAACCATAAACTGTAAATGCTGCATCCCGAATCCAAGTATAGCGATAGTCCCAGTTACGTTCGCTGCCAATACTCTCTGGTAAGCTACAGGTAGGTGCTGCCACAATCGCCCCTGTCGGCTCATAGGTAAGCAGTTTCAACACCAGTGCTGAGCGTTGAACTGTCTCGCGCCATCGACCTTTATAAGTACATTGCGATAGCCAGTGCCGCCAATACTCAATAGTCTGCTTGAACAGATCGTCTGCTTTTGAACGATCGAGAGGAAGTTTACGATCGGAATCTGGCTGACTCTCCCGCAAAACAAAAACTGCTGCTTCCCTTGCCTTCAGGGTAAACTTGGCAAAAACCCCACTGCCTGATTGCTTTAGTGGAATATCTGTAGAAAGTTCGAGGCTAAGCCCTGGAGCTTGAAAGACTGCGCCCTCAGAACTAAGCGTTGTTTCATGTTCGTCTCTGGCGTAGTTAAAAGCCGGACGGCATTCTATACTAAAATCCATGCAGCCACGAATTACCTTGACGCGCCGGACTAACCAATGATAGCCAGGCTCTTGGTGGCTCATCCCTACAGGCATAAAGTCGGTAATTTCTCCAACGCCATCTGGTGTTAAGAAATGAGTCACAAGAACGTTAGTTTCAGGCCAATAAAACTGCTTATGTTTCACTTCAGAAATCATTGGTGCAATTCTGAAATGTCCGCCCTTTTGCTCATCTAGTATTGAGGCAAAAATGCTGGGTGAATCATGATCGGGGAAACAAAACCAGTCAATGGAACCATTCAGCCCTACCAAGGCTGTTGTGTACATATTTCCAATAAGCCCGTAATTCTGGATGGGCTGATATGCCATAACCTACTCCTTGCCGACACTACAAACAAGTCGCAAGTCGTAAGTCGCAAGTCGTAAGTTTCAAATGGGTACACACCCCCACTAAATTAACGATTTAGTTGTCTTCAATCACTGGGGGCAAGAAAGCGCCACTGATTGTACTTGCGACTTGCGACTTGTCACTTGCGACTTGTTCGTGACTCCAGTCATATTACCACTACCCTTTTCTCTAGGCAGTTTTGAGTTGCTAAAAGACTAGTAGCAATTGTGAGGCAATAAGTACCCTACACGATTCAATCGCTTATACTTGTGCTTTAAAACCTCTAACCTGAACTTTCTTATGGATATGAATGATAAGTTGGCTGATACTGAATACCCGATTCACGAACTACTACAGCAGCGCTGGAGTCCTTTAGCTTTTTCAGCGCAGCAGGTGGAGCCAGAGCAGTTACAAAGCTTGTTGGAGGCGGCTCGGTGGGCTGCTTCTTCATACAACGAACAGCCTTGGAGCTTTATTCTTGCTACTAAAGAAAACCAAGTTGAGTTTAACCGCATCCTTAGTTGCCTAGCCGAGGGAAATCAAGTGTGGGCACAGAATGCTTCAGTTCTAATGCTTTCAGTCGCGAAACTGCATTTTGAGAAGAATGGTGTGGAAAACCGACATGCCTTTCATGATGTGGGGCAGGCGATTAGTAACCTGGCAGTGCAGGCAACAGCGCTTGGTTTGCGGATACATCAGATGGCAGGCTTTGACGTGCCTAAAGCGCGAGAATTATTTTCGATTCCGGCAGGATATGAACCAGTGGCAGCGATCGCCGTTGGCTATAAAGGAGACGCACAAAGTTTACCTGAAAATTACCAAGCGCGAGAGTTGTCTCCACGCAGTCGTAAGTCAGTGGAGAGTTTTGCTTTTACTGGTACTTGGGGTAAGACTGCACCTTTAGTTGCTGAGAGCTTCTGATACAACTATTTTGTCTTTGTACCGCTAGCTTGTCCGCTTTGAATATCTCTGGTAGTTATGAGTGTTTGTTGATACCTTTTTTTATCTCCTTGAGCTAAATAGAGAGATGCTGCTTTTCTTAAATCTGCGATCGTTCCCTGTCGATCTCCTAAGATAAATCGAGCTAAGGCACGTTGATTGTACGCATTAGCCTGTTGAGGATTTTTCCGAATTACCTGGCTATAGTATTCAATTGCTCTTTTATAATCTTGTTGACTATAGCAGCCCAACCCCCAATCACGTACATTCCGTTCATCAGAGCAGCGAAGTTCAGGATAGTAGTTATAACGACTGCCTGAGTAGATATTGCCAGGAGGGATAGGATTGTAGTAAACGTTTTGGTCAATATTGCCCGTACCAGGATTGTAAAAGTTTCCTTGAATAATCCGCCCCGAACCAGGATCGTAGAATAGTCCGTTAAAATTGCCACCAAGGGTTGGGTTATAAAAGGTTCCTTGGTAGATACTGCTACCACGATAAAGACTTCCTTGATAATTGCCGTTGCCGTTGTTATTTAGGTATCCACGGTAAAAGCTGCCTCCACCTGGGTAAGTAAATCTTCCCTGGTTGATGCCACCGCTATTGTAAGGGATGCCACCGTTTAGGTTGTTTGTTGGAAGACCACCATTGAGTCCTAATTGAGCTATGATTTGCGGGGTTTCTGCTTTTGCAGGTGGGGCAGACACGGCACAGGTTGTATTACTAATCAAAGCAGTAATTCCGAGAAAGACGCTAGTACAAATAGCTTTCGTATCTGCGCTCACAATCATTTTCTTAATTATTTGTGCCGTCATTGCCTCTGTCTTAATTATCGACATCTAATAAGTGTTTTTAGTTCTTGAAAGATAGTAAAGTGCAAACTTAAAATGCGTTTACACACTTTCCTCTCTTTAATCCAGTCTAACAACAGATTTAAAATCAACCATCATAACGGGGTAATAATCTAGGGCTATTTCATTCTCTCTGGTAGAATAACGGGATATTGAGTCGTTTTAGCTCAACGTCAAGATGCAATGATTGCCACGTTAAACCAAGACAGACTTGAAGCCAATATCAAACTAGGGAGAATACAGCTCCGTGTGGATGCGATTGCCCGACATTTATCCTCAGTTGCTATCGGGATACTCTTTATGTGTCTATTAAATTGATACTATTATACCAAAATGAATCACATACATCTGCAAATGTCAACTGTGAATTTTCTGAAACTAATTAGTAGCGACTAATGCTTCTAAGTGAAATCTTCATATTACTCAGGAGCATTATGTTTTACTATGGCTTGGGTATAATTGTGCGATGTAGTACAAGCTATTGCTGTAAGTAGCAACTTCTTCAGTAAGCTTCTTGCACAAATAGTTCAGATCGAGCTGATAAAACATATAGTTATATAGAATCTGGTTGCCGAAACTTTAATGGAATCTAAATCACTCCTGACAGTTAACGGGCAGGCGATCTCAATACCGCAGGCATTTTCCTATCTTCAAGCTTCTGGAAGACTCCAAGAGTTTGTTACAGAGATTCTGCGACAGCATATCATCGCTTATGAATTTCAGACGCGAGACGATTTGATTGTCGATCCCTTTCTGATAGAGCAAGCCTTGATTAACTTCCGCATTGAGCGTCAGCTCACCGATCCTAAAATTTTTCAAGAATGGTTAGAGAGAAATGGTCCAGTCTACGCTGGCTTCCGCGCTCAGACAATTTATCGGTTAAGGCTGGAAAAACTCAAGGTTTTGGTGAGTGAACCGAAGCTTCAAGAATACTTCATTGAACGCAAGATTTTTCTAGATCGGGTGGTACTGTCGGAAATTGCTGTTGCAGATCTGGAACTGGCAGAGGAACTAAAGAGTCAATTGGAGGAAAGTGCTAGTTTTGAGCAGCTAGCACGGGAACACTCTTTAGCAGAGAATCGAATTGTCAATGGTATGATAGGACCCCTTAGCCGAGGTCGAATGAGCGACTTGCTCAGATCTGCGATTGATGCAGCAAGTCCTGGCGATGTAGTTGGTCCGATCGAGATAGGAGAGCGTTACTGTCTATTTCGAGTTGAGCAATTTTTGCCTGCGACTCTAGAAGGAAAACAGCAAGTGCAACTGCAAAATGAAATTTTTGAGCGGTGGTTGGCACAGAAAATCCAAAAAATGGATGTGAAGCTTCAGGACAACTAACTTATGGTTGCTGATAATAACTTGACGACTAAGCAAGATACATTAAAGTTGCCGTGGGACAATTTGCCCCTAAGTTTACTGGCTCAAGACCAGCAAATTTTATTTAAAGATCGGGTAAAGATTGGTCAGTACGCTACTGGAGAGGTGATTGATTCTAGCAATTCACCAGAAAGTCAATTTTTGGTCATTTCTGGGAGGGTGAGACTGGTACTAGAAGAAGGTAAGTCAGTCTTGCTCAAGGAAGGAGATTGGTTTGGCAGTTTAATAGAACTGGTGGGAGTCTGGAAAGCTAGGGCATCTAGTAAAGAGGTGGTGGTAGCCTATTGGAATGCTGGGATCTGGACTGCGATCGCCTCGCCAGAGTTGGAGCATTTCTGGGCATCCTTAAAATTGCAGTATCAGCCACTCTCTACCAGTCCTCAGCAGGTAGCAGGATATCCTTTGATTGGCAGTGACAATACTGCTGCTGCTTGCCTGACGATGTTGACTCAGCATTTACAAAGTCCAGCGTCCTTCAACTTAGTGCAACGTTATTTGCGGGGGCAACGCCCGAAACAGGTTGTGGAAGCAGGAGAGAAACTTGGACTACAACTACAGCAGATCAAAGTCAGTTGGAATGAACTGCCGAAACTGTCATTTCCAGCACTCTTACACTGGCAGCAGCAACGTTGGGTAGTGGTGTATGGAGTTAGAGGCGATCGCCTAATCGTTGCCGATCCGATTGGTTTGAGTGGTACCTGCGAAGTTGTTACTAAGTTAATAGTTGAGCCAGCTTGGGATGGTAAACTTTGGCTGGCTGAGCTAGTCCAAAAGCAAGAAAAGTTTGGACTTCAATGGTTTTTACCAGCAGTTTGGCGCTACCGAGGATTGTTATGGGAAGTGTTAGTGGCTTCTTTTACAGTGCAGATATTGGGCTTGGCTACCCCAATCCTCACTCAGGTAATTATCGATAAAGCGCTGACTCAACAGAGCCTGTCAACCTTAGATGTCATGGGACTGGCTCTGATTTCTGTTGCCTTCTTTCAAGCATTTCTAGATACGTTGCGGCTATTTATATTTACTCACACCGCTCGCCGTCTTGACCTGAGCTTATCTGCTCAATTATTTCGGCACCTGATGCGTCTGCCGCTAGCTTACTTTGAGTCGCGTCGAGTTGGAGATACTGTTGCCAGAGTGCAGGAACTGGAAAATATCCGTCAGTTTCTTACTGGAACTGCTGCAACTGTAATTATTGATAGCATCTTCACAGTCATCTATCTAGCTGTAATGTTTTATTACAGTTCTACCTTAACCTGGATTACGCTAGCAGTCATGCCATTTTTTGGAATTTTGACTCTGATTTCTACGCCAATCTTACGCAATTGGTTGAATGAGTCTTTTAATAGAATGGCAGACAGCCAATCTTTTTTAGTGGAAGCGATTACCGGAATTCATGCCGTCAAAGCTCATGGCTCTGAAGCCGCAGCACGCGATCGCTGGGAAGGATTATTTGCTCGCTTTGTCCGCACAAGCTTTCGGGCTTCTACTACCTCTAATATTAGCAACAACTTTGGTAACTTTTTAACTGGCTTGACGACTATATTGCTCCTCTATTTTGGGGCAAAATTAGTCATTGCTCAGCAGCTTACTGTCGGGGAGTTGGTAGCATTTAATATGCTGGTTGCTAGAGTTACAGGTCCGCTAATTCGTCTACTGCAACTATGGCAAAATCTTCAGCAAGTCTTTCTATCTGTCGATCGAATTGGTGACATCTTTAATGTTTTGCCAGAAGCGGAAGTGGGTGCAGGTTTGGTTTTACCATCTGTAAAAGGTCAGGTAACTTTCGAGAAACTATTTTTCCGTTATCAGCCTAATCAAGATGCAATCTTAAAAGGCGTTTCGTTCAAAGTTGAACCAGGTATGTTTGTCGGCGTAGTGGGGCGGAGTGGTTCTGGAAAAAGTACTATCACTAAGCTTCTACAACGGCTTTATGTGCCGGAATCTGGTCGAATCTTAATTGATGGCTTTGATATTAAAACTGCTGACTTGGCATCTTTACGGCAACAAGTTGCAGTAGTACTCCAAGATGATTTTCTCTTCAACGGTTCGGTCTGGGAAAATATTACTTTGGGGCAATCAGAGGTTACATCGGAGCAAGTCGTGGAAGCAGCCCGTCTCGCCGCCGCCCATGACTTTGTCAGCGAGTTATCTCATGGTTACGAAACTAATGTAGGAGAGCGAGGATTGGCGCTATCAGGTGGTCAGCGTCAACGGATTGCCTTAGCACGTTTGTTTCTCTGTAATGCCCCCATTTTAATTCTAGATGAAGCTACAAGTGCTTTAGATAGTGAGACTGAGCAGCAGGTTTTACAAAACTTGCAAAATTTTTCTCAAGGAAGAACGGTGTTTCTAATTGCTCATCGCTTTGCGCCGCTTAAACGAGCCGATCTAATTGTAGTTTTAGAGAAAGGAGTACTAATGGAACAAGGAACTCATGCCCAGTTGTTACAGGAGAAAGGTTTGTACTGGTCGCTGTATCAAAGACAACAGGCTGCTGTATGAATAGCTCACATTTTTCTAACTTTTGTAATTCAGGCTAGCTAATGAAATTACCTTTAATACCCTCTTTAAATTTTAATCGACGTAATCAGCAGAAAGTAGCAATAATAGACCAAGCATCCTTTCCATCTCAGGCTCAACGTATTAAGCAGGAGATAGCCAGAGCAGAGGAAAATTTAACTTTTGAACTTGGTCAAGTTGTTCAGGAGTTACCACCGTTTTATACCCGGCTGTTGGCAGGTAGCATTAGTCTATTAGTATTTGGTGCGCTTGGGTGGGCATATTTTAGCAAGGTTGATGAAGTTGCCGTTGGTAGCGGTGAGTTGATTCCGATGGTGCAAGTGAGACCAGTACACTCTTTAAGTAAAGGTAATATTCGCTCGGTAAGAGTCAAAGAAGGCGATCGAGTTAAAAAGGATGATGTTCTGGTTGAACTCGATCCAACAGCCTCCCAAACCGAGCTTGATAGTTTAGAAAAATCAGCTAAGTTGATTCGCGAAAATCTCACTCGTCTGGAGGCAGAAAGGACTGGCAGTAATAATGCGGGATCTGACGATATGCAAAATCAACTTTTAACCGCTCGTTTGCAAGAGTTTGACTCCAAGCGGGCTGGTGCAGTTGCCGAGGCGAATAAACAAATTGCTGTCATTAATGAAGCTAAAGTTCGTCTGACTCGTCTGCAAGCGAACCTTATAGATGAAAAAGTCAACCTAGTCAATGCCCAAAGTATTTTGATCAATGCCAAAAGCAGCTTTGCCAATGCCCAAGAAAAGGAGCAGGGGATACGTTTGCTTGTGGCTCCTGCCAATAGTGTTTTACGTCGAGTCGATTACCTTGATGCTCTCAATGCAGTCCTTCAGGCTAAAACTGAAGTCACTAAAGCTAAAGATACAATCACCCAGGTTGAGGACAAAGTGATATCTACACAAAAAGATATCGCCTCACAGCAGCAAGAAGTTCGTCAGGCAGAACAAGCTTATCAATCAGCTCAAACAACAGTTGCCCGTTTGGGATCGCAACGCCAGAGTGAAATTTTGACTGACTTAACTAAGCGCCGCGAAGAACTGACAAAAACTGTAGGTCAACTGGAACAAGCTAGAGTGCGGCGGGGTGAGGAAATAATTCAGTCTCCGGTTACAGGCACTGTCTACAGCGTTAAAGTAACGACGGGTGGCAGTCCGGTGCAGACTGGTGAGGAACTACTGTCAATTTTGCCAAAAGATGAAGACCTTTTGCTAGAAGTCAAAGTTCTAAACCGAGATATTGGGTTTGTTTCTAAAGGGATGAAGGCAAAGGTGAAGATCGCAACTTTTCCCTATCAAGAGTTTGGCACGATTGAAGGCACTGTAGTTGCAGTCAGCCCTAATGCGATTACTGATAAGGATCTCGGCTTAGTTTTCCCGACTCGCATCAAGCTCAATCAACATTCGATCTTGGTTCGAGGTCAAAATGTAGAGCTAGAGACTGGTATGGCAGCGACAGGTGAGATTGTTCTGCGCCAGAAATCTATTCTCAGCTTTTTACTAGAGCCAATTATGCGGCGGTTTAGTGAGGCATTTGCTGTAAGGTAATGAGTTATCCTAAACCACCTTCCTTCACTATTGCTTTCCAGCATTATCAAAACGATCGCTTGCTGGAAGCCGAACAAGTTTGTCAGCAAATTCTTCACCAGCAACCCAATCATGTCGAGGCTTTGCAACTACTCGGCAGCATTGCCGATCGAACTGGCGCTCTTGAAGCCAGCATTGCCTACTACCAACAGGCGATCGCTCTCAAACCAGATTTTCGTAGTTACTTGGATCTGGGAAGTGTTTGCCAAAAGCAGGGTAAGCTGGAAGCGGCAATTGCATTCTACCAACAAGCGATCGCTCTCAAACCAGACTCGGATGCCTATTGCAATCTGGGGAATGCTCTCAAGGAGCAGGGAAAATTTGCTACGGCGATCGCCTCCTATAACCGCGCAATTGAGCTGAACTCGGACTACCAAAATGCTAGATTTAATCGAGCGCACGCCTTGTTGCTATCTGGAGATTTGATGCGAGGCTTTGCTGAGTACGAGTGTCGCTGGGAAAATGCTCAGCACTTGCAAGTAAATCCACCGCCGCCTGCCTCTCATCCCCTGTGGGATGGCTCAGCGCTTGATGGGCAAACAATTTTAATTCATTACGAACAAGGTTTTGGCGATGTTATTCAGTTTATTCGTTATGTCCCTTTAGTTAAACAGCGAGGCGGTCGTGTCTTGGTTGGATGCAGATCCCCCCTGATGCGGTTACTCTCTAGCGTGGCAGGTATCGAGCGTTTAGTTGTTGTTGGTGGTTTTATCCCAAAATTTGATGTCTATGTACCAGTTTTAAGTCTGCCTCATATCTTTAAAACAACTCTAGAAAATATCCCAAATCAAGTGCCTTACTTATCTGTGCCAGCGTCAAATATTCAGATTGGGGCACCTCCAGGCAGCCAGATGAAAGTTGGCATCGTTTGGGCTGCAGGTGAGTTAGGTGAAAGCAAAATTCAAGGCATCCACCGCAAACGATCTTGTCAACTGAGCTACTTCACCAATCTTTTGCATCTACCAGGAATCGCTTTCTACAGCTTGCAGAAGGGACCAAGGACTGTAGATTTAGAACAGTATAGCTGTAGTGGATTAATTCAGGATTTAAGCCACCAGTTACGTAACTTTGCTGATACTGCTGCTATTTTACTACAACTAGATTTGGTGATTACAGTAGACACAGCCGTAGCACATTTGGCAGGAGCATTGGGAAAACCAGTATGGGTACTTCTCCCCTTTGCTCCCAATTGGCGATGGCTGCTTGGACGCGACGATAGTCCGTGGTATCCGAGTATGCGGCTGTTTCGCCAAGACAAGCCTGGTGATTGGGCTGGAGTCTTCACTCAAGTAGGTGAAGCTTTAAATCGCGTTACTGGCGTTAGAGTTTAGGCTTCGTAATAGTCATTAAATTTTGCGGAGCCGCTAGAGGTGTTGATGTAGTCGGACTCGCTACCTAAGTTAGAAGTGCCAGCAGGAGAGCCCTTACTGTAGTTGTAAGGAATATAGCTCGTACCAGTTTTGCTGCTGTAGTAGTCGTTAACGAAGACTTTGCCTGCATCCGAGTAGTTGCCGTAGTCGCTGTTGACGGTATAGATGTAGTACTTACCATAAGCCCCGCTCTGATTGTAATTGTAGTTATAGGTCTCGCCCGAATAGTAGGTGCCGTGAGTAGCATAGCCGTAGCCGTAGTAGTAGGAATTATCGCCGCCGTAAGTGTAATAGAAGTAGTACAAATCTGATGCCATACTGGTGTCTCCCTTGTAAAACTGAGTTTGCTCACAGAATCGACTTCTTACCCAAGTCGGATTTTTTAAGTAGTTAAGTTACTTTTTCCAGCTCCATAATGTCATAAAAAACACGTTAAGCTACCCAAAAGAGCCGGAAATAAAATAAAGTTTTAATAAAAGTATTTTCTTTTTCTAAAATAAAATTATTGAGCGGCTGACTAGTTACTTCAAACCTATAGTGCGATCGCGCGTCGATTCCGATCAAATAGAGCGATCGCAATTTCTAAGCGACAGCAGGGACAGACTGAGATTCTGACTAATGCTGCCGAGTATGAGTAAAATCCTGCTGGTCTCTGTCTTAAGTAAGAGGATGTATTGTAGCATCTTCTCTAGCATGGCAAGAGTGCCTTCAGTAACAGTCTTCAAAAGGTGACAAGCCAGTCTGTCCCAATCAACTTATTCACCTGCTGAACCAGATCGTAGGTCATGCAGATCGAACTGTTAAACAACACTTTAAAGCATTTAATATGAGCGAACACTATCCGATCGACGAACAAAGCAAAAAGAAGGATCTAGACTCTTTCCATCAAGAAGCTGGAGAATACCTGACTACTAACGAGGGAGTCCGGATCAGCAACACAAATGATTCGCTGAAAGCTGGATCGCGTGGACCTACATTAGTAGAAGACTTTCACTTCCGCGAGAAGGTAGGACACCTTGACCGAGAGCGCATTCCAGAGCGGGTAGTACATGCAAGAGGAGCAGGTGCTCACGGGTACTTCCAGCCTTATGAATCTCTGGCAGAGTATACGAAGGCGAAATTTCTCCAAGATCCCACCGTCAAAACTCCGGTCTTTGCTCGATTTTCAACTGTAGTTGGGTTTCGGGGTTCTGCTGATACAGTACGCGATGTACGCGGATTTGCCGTCAAATTCTACACTGAAGATGGCAACTATGATTTCGTCGGCAACAACATCCCGGTCTTTTTCATCCAGGATGCGATCAAGTTTCCTGACTTGGTTCATGCCATTAAACCCGAACCCCACAACGAGATGCCCCAAGCGGCAGCCGCCCATGATAACTTCTGGGACTTCATCTCGCTGATGCCCGAATCAATGCACATGATTATGTGGGTGCTGTCAGATCGTGCCGTTCCTAGAAGCTACCGCATGATGCAAGGGTTTGGGATTCATACTTTCCGCTTTGTCAACGAACAAGGTAAAGCCCGTTTTGTCAAGTTTCACTGGAAGCCACTGTTGGGTGTGCATTCAATGGTATGGGATGAGGCGCAAAAGGCAGGCGGAAAAGACCCTGATTTCCATCGCCGCGACTTAGCAGATGCAATCGAGATGGGCGACTACCCCGAATTTGAACTTGGCGTACAGATCATCGAGGAAGAAGACGAGTCTAAGTTTGATTTCGATATCCTTGATTCCACCAAAATCATTCCCGAAGAACTGGTTCCGGTGAAGCCAATCGGCAAAATGGTACTTAATCGCAACCCTGACAACTACTTTGCCGAGACAGAACAAGTTGCTTTTCAACCTGCGAATATTGTACCAGGCATCGATTTCTCGGATGATCCACTGCTGCAAGGTCGGATTTTTTCCTACGCTGATACGCAAATGCACCGCTTGGGAAGTGCCAACTTTGCCAATCTACCGATTAACCGTCCCGTTTGTCCGTTCCATAACAACCAGCGAGACGGCGTTATGCAGTACAACATTCCTACTTCAAAGGTAAACTACTATCCAAATTCGCTTGATAGTGATTCCCCGATGACGGCTCCCGAAAATCTCGGTGGTTTTGTTAGTTATAAGGAGCGAGTGGAAGGCAAGAGTGTCCGAGAACGCAGCACCAGTTTCAATGACCACTTTACTCAAGCAACCTTATTTTGGAATAGTTTGTCTGAAACTGAGAAAGAACACTTGGTTAAAGCAGCACATTTTGAGCTGGGCAAAGTGATGAATAAAGCCGTCAAAGAGCGGATGTTGGAGTTATTCAACCAGGTAGATCATCAGTTGGTAACTCGCATTGCTCAAGGACTGGGTTTACCTGTTCCTACAGAAGTGAAGCCAAATCACGGGCAGAAATCTCCAGCGTTGAGTATCCAAACTCTGTTAGAGCAGATGCCTGAGAAAACCATTAAGAGTCGCAAAATTGCAATCTTAGCCGCAGATGGTGTCAAAACTCAAGAAGTGATGACAATCCAACAGACATTGAAGCAGCAAGGCGCTTATGCGAAGATTGTGGCTCCGCATGGCGGCAAGATCAAAGGTGATGATGGTCAGGAAATCCCGGTTGAAATGACCTTTTTGACGGCAGCTTCTGTGATGTTTGATGCAGTGTATGTACCTGGTGGAGGCGAAAGTATCAAGACGCTCAAACAACAAGGAGATGCAGTTCACTTCGTTAGCGAAGCATTCAAGCACTGTAAGGCGATCGCCGCTACCAGCGAAGGGGTCGAACTATTAGCAATCGCTAACCTTGCAGGCGTAAAGTTATCGCAAGATGGGGCGCTATCAGAAATGGGTGTAGTGACTTGTCGCCAAACTCCTGATTTGAAATCGGTGGGCGCTGATTTTACTCAAGCGATCGCTCAACATCGTCATTGGATGAGGTCTCAAAAGGAAATGGTACCCGCGTAACAAGTCGCAAGTCGCAAGTCGCAAATCGCAAGTTGGACTGGATGAGGTCTTGAAAGGAAATGTACCTGCATAGCGACTAATACCTGATCTTAAATAAACTGCTCCCGCTTGCTGATATAGAGGCGGGAGCTTTTAATTTCAAGTAATCACAGTCGGTGCCTCTCGCTGTGTAAAACTCTGAATCTGAGCTAGATCTTCGGCAATAGCAATGAGTTGTCCTAGTGCCTGTTGTGTGTCTAGGTCATGTTTGGTTGCATCTGGTTCGTAGCTTTCTAGATATACTCTTAGCGTTGCTCCTTGCGTTCCAGTGCCAGACAGTCGGAAGACAATGCGGGAGCCATCAGTAAAGCCAACTCGGATACCTTGATGTTCGCTGATGCTGCCATCAACTGAGTCAGTATAACTGAAGTCATCACTATACTCGACTTGGTATTGGCTCAATTGCTTTCCTTTGAGATCTGGTGCCAACTGCCGCAACCGCTCCATCAGTTGCCCTGCGGCTTGTGCATCTACTCCTTCATAATCATGGCGCGAATAGAAATTACGACCATAGGTGTGCCAGTGGCTGCGGACAATTTGCTCAACCGATTCCTGCCGTACTGCTAGGATATTGAGCCAAAACAATACTGCCCACAGTCCGTCCTTTTCGCGCACATGGTTAGAGCCACTGCCAAAACTCTCTTCTCCGCACAAAGTTACTTTATTTGCATCTAGCAAATTGCCAAAAAACTTCCAACCAGTCGGTGTCTCGTAGCAGTCGATTCCTGCTTGAGCAGCAACTCGATCTACAGCAGAGCTGGTAGGCATGGATCTTGCTACCCCAGCTAAACCCTGACGATAACCAGGAACTAAGTGGGCGTTGGCAGTTAAGATGGCTAAGCTGTCGCTGGGTGTGACGAAGAATTTCCGCCCCAAAATCATATTGCGATCGCCATCTCCATCGGAAGCTGCGCCAAAGTCTGGAGCAGAATTGCCGTACAAAATCTCTACTAAGTCATGGGCATAAACTAAATTCGGATCGGGATGACCGCCGCCAAAGTCCTCCAACGGTTTACCATTAATTACCGTCCTAGCAGGTGCCCCTAAGCGTTGCTCCAAAATGGCATGGGCATAGGGACCAGTGACTGCGTGCATGGCATCGAAACACAGACGAAACTGCCCAGAAGTTAGTAGCTGATGAATCTGGTCAAAATCAAAGAGCGACTCCATTAGTTGAGCGTAATCGTCTACTGAATCAATCACCTTAACGACCAAGTTTTCCAGCTTGAATTCACCCAAACTGTCTAGATCTACATCAGGTGCTTCTAGAATTTGGTAAACATCAATAACTTTGCTGCGACTATAGATCGCCTCTGTCACCTTTTCTGGTGCTGGTCCGCCGTTACTAGTATTGTACTTGATACCAAAATCACCCTTTGGTCCACCAGGGTTGTGACTAGCAGAAAGGATAATACCACCAAAAGCCTGATACTGCCGGATGATGCAGGAAGCGGCTGGCGTAGACAATATACCACCACGACCTACTAAAACCTGTCCGAAGCCATTAGCTGCTGCCATTTTTAGAATGGTCTGAATAGCTACACGATT
>JAABUQ010005670.1_pt1 | contig 19625 bp, 16 predicted proteins | sample 5560001 | NCBI WGS metagenome assembly JAABUQ01 (sample SAMN10711888, study PRJNA513371) | rock metagenome | isolation source: Antarctica rocks | place: Antarctica: Victoria Land, Finger Mt nord | collected 2015-12-18
CCCCCCAATCTCAACCACAAACCTCTCAAAAGGCCCCAAAGCGCCACTCCACGGCATCCCCTCTGGCCACTGCTCCCGCTTCCCACTCCATTTCCACGCCACCCGCTTCTCCCTCCTATCCCCAGACACCCGCTCCACAACTCGCACATTCTCAATCACCCATTGCTGTCCCGTCACACGCCTCGGTTCCTCCACAACGCCTTTCCGTGCAAATTTGGTAATAGGATGCGTTTCGTACCCCGCCCTCCGATGCGGCTCCCCCACACACCCGCACCCCAGCTTAGCAGGCAGCGGGCCACCTTCCCAGACCGCCTTATCCACAGCCGCAGCCACGGATTCGCCGCTGGTGGCCGAGGGGGGGAAATGTTCGTACGTCCACGCAGGCGCGAAGACAGCAGCGGAGACGCCTTGAGCGGCTAGCGCGCCGATGGCTAAGCCCGTTAGTGTGCCCCCGCCGCCATCGCGGGGGAAGGTGATACGGGGGGGGTTGGAGGGGGGTTGGTTCTGGGCCCACATGTCGATGCCGAAGTAGAGGGATGGGAGGGGGATGTTGTGCGCTTGGGCTGTGGTAAGGGAGGATTGTAGGGTTTGCGGGGTCCATTTGTAGTTGGTGAAGAGGGCGTCGGCGGCTTGCGCGAAGGGGAGGTTGTGATGCGTTAGGCTGTTTTGGTAACTAACTTTATTGGAGGTGGTGAGGGCGTCGTACCAGATTACTTGGCTGGTGGGGGGGAGATGGTGTTTTAGGGCAAGAATGAAGGATGTGAGTTTTTCGGGGAGGTTAGGGGTGGTGGGGAAGGGGGATTCGATGTTAAGGAGCCAGCCGTCGAAGTTGAAAGTGCGGGCTATGGCTGCGAGTTGTTTCGCTACGGTGTACTCGCCGTTTTCTTGGGAGAGCATTCGCTCGATGGGTACCGCGTCGGATTCGATGATGAAGGTGCCGAGGGTTTTTACGCCGTGACGGTGAAGGAGGTTTGTCCATGTGGGTGGGGGAACGCAGACGAGTTTGTGGGAGAAGTAGATGAAGGTTTCGACGTACTCCAAATAATTGCAGCTGTACATCTTCTCGTCTGACACAGGAAGGCGTACGCTTTCGTAGTCATGGTAGCCTCCTGGATTGCTATCAGCTCGCAGACAGTTCTTGAAAGCGCTCTGTTATTTCAGACCATTGTAGTCATGACATAGAAGGAGACGACTTGTAATTTTCTCTTTTTCAGGAACCTCAGACCGCTTCAAGAGCGGAATATTTGCACATTGAATGGGATCAACATCTTCCTCAGACCACTCTTGCAGCTCATCGAAGCTGTCAAAATAGGCAAATCCTTTCAAGACATCTCGAAGTCTTTGGGCACTTCTTTCCTCTTTTGAAGGACCGTGATCCGTTGGAGGACCCAAGATGTCTCGCAGCCTTTTTCCAATGTCTTTTCCTATCTTCTTCCAATCTGGGAAGCCTGCAGAATACATTGGGCACAAAAGGAGATGTTATCAACACTTCAACCTCATCTTCCTTGCAAACACTTGGTTCACATAATCATTTACACTTCCACATATCAAAGACCACTGCTCTGCTGCAATTCTGACCACCTAGGAACAGGAACAGACAGCTACTCGCTAGACGAAGAAGCGCGGCAGAAGACTTTTCTATGCTAGTAGGGATGTACGGGATTGGCCAGCGGGCCCAGCTTTGGCGCCAAAAAAAAAGATTCGAGAAAGTCTTGCCATGGAAGAGAAATCAGGATTCAACCAGCAACAGCAAAGCCATATATCAAGCGTATCTACTGTGCGCTGGTCAAAGAGATTGAGCCTCAATCTCGTCCGAGAAGGTCGAACACTTTAAGGGATTGCAACTCGAAGAACTCCGCAATGGCTCCGGCTATCGTTGAAGCCACTGCTACCTCCGCTGCGAAAGAGTACAAGAAGGAATCGGCAACAGCACGCCTGCTTGGCTCAGGTATCTACTTCCTCCTTTACTCCCCCAGAGACCGGGCTAATAGTCACAGGATCTGCCGGAATCGCCGAATTACTCATTTTCCACCCTGTGGACACAATTGCGAAAAGATTAATGAGCAATCAAGGAAAAGTCACATCTGTAGCGCAATTGAACGAAGTTATATTCAGAAAAACCGCACATGAGACGGTTGGCCGGAAATTTACATCTTTATTCCCTGGGCTTGGGTATGCAGCTGGATACAAGGTCTGCACCCTCCCCTTGCGGTCCCGGGGAGGAGAGTCCGATTGATGTGTTGGACAGATCCTACAAAGAATATACAAGTATGGTGGGCAACCATTCGTGAGGGATTATTTAGCTCTGCATTATGGAGACCAATTCGACAGCGCGTTTGGAAAGGGAAACGGAAAAGCAATCATGCACGCGACGGCCGGAAGGTAGACCTCCCCAATTGTTCTTACGCAACAGTGTTGTGCTAAGGTCCTGCGCAGCTTGATCGGCATTGGCGAAATCGTCCTTCTTCCCTTAGACGTCCTCAAGATTAAAAGACAGACCAACCCAGAAGCCTTCAGGGGTCGGGGCGTCTTTCGTATAGTTGCAGATGAAGGCATGGGTCTATATCGCGGCGCAGGCTGGACTGCTGCTAGAAATGCGCCCGGTTCGTTCGCGGTAAGCTATTCCTGCCACAATCAGTCAGCGCCTGTTCGGAGCGAAGCCATCTAATCCCGCTTTTTCCCCAGCTTTTCGGTGGCTCCGCGGCAGCAAAGCAGTACCTCTACAAACTCGAAGACTACAATTCAGCCGGCTTCCTACAGAACTTTGTCGCGTCCATCGCTGGAGCTACAGCATCTCTCGTCGTCTCGGCGCCTTTGGATGTCATTAAGACGCGAATCCAGAATCGAAACTTCGAGAATCCCGAGGGCGGGTTTAAGATTGTGGGAAGCATGATGAAGAACGAGGGGATTACGAGTTTCTTCAAGGGATTGACACCAAAGTTACTCATGACTGGACCGAAATTGGTCTTTAGTTTTTGGCTTGCTCAAACTCTTATACCTGCATTTAACAAAGTGGTGTAGGTTGATTCGTTGAGGCATAAGCGCGGAGTCTTCTGTGTTAGGGACAATTTCTTGTTTATATTGACCGGTACTTGATGGGGCTGGTGTGAACATAGCTACTCTACTCTAATTCGAGATGTACCTCATTGAGCAAGATGAACTTGGAATATATGAACATGAGACTTGACTTCTGTGAATTAGGTATGGTAATAAATTACCTTAGCTTCATGGGCGTCCCAAAGAAGGGATCAATGATTCGTGTTCTAAGCCTGTTTGGGAAAGTGGGCGTCGCTCAGCCTTAAAGTGAATTTGGATTTATACTTGCCGCCGCCGATGGGCTGAAGTGTGAAATGAATGATGTGCAGGTGAACACTTCGCATATAATGCCCTATAGCCATTCTATCTGCCACCATCACATATTATCTTACTCTCTAAGAACCTCATCGCAAGCTTGCTCATTGTTCCGTATTGCCCACATTGTCTTGCTATTCAACCTACTTATTACGCTGTGCGAAGGGCATTTATCCCGACCCAAACTCAGCCCCAGATTATTCATCCCACCTGCAGCATCTACCTCATATTCGCACATGTTCACCGAAATGTTTTGCTTCCCCGATACTTCTGGCCTTATTGACGAATCTCGGATATGAAACAATTGCATGTAGCCAGCTTTTGAACAAAGCGTCCTAGCGGTGGTGGTAATGGGGTAGTCAATGGGACTGATAATAGCAAGTCCACTTTAACCATCCTCACTCTTCGCATCTGACAATTTTCATTGTGAAGGTTTTCGGAAAACCAGCCTCAGCTTTTCCCCTAAAGTCCATGGCTTCCACACTTCCCCAAACTCACACCTACACCCAAACCTGACCCTCGACTATCATACTCCACTGAATCCATTCGTTTTGCACCGAACAGTGCCAGAAAATCTACCGACGGCGCTGGTCACCGTCGGGCTCTTCTCCACCTCTTTACGCATTGCCTTTTCTGAGTACAATGTCCAATTCAGCTCACCTAGACAATCGACCCTCAGCGCACTCGAGCAATCCTTCCAAACCCATTCGAAAGCCCATTCATCCAGTCGACGCTCGACTCGATCGCCTGACCGCAGATGTGCTCCCACCAAATGCTTATTTGCTTCGTCTGAAAGAGAATCCTGCGCCTCGCCCACTCATCGACCCTCATCCACCCAGTTGGATGAAAGGCATCCATTTCGCACCCAACGAACAAGAACTCCAATACGTAACCTTTCGTCGACACAGCGACAGCATGTTGCACGCAGTCGGCTTATGGAATGATGGAAATGGCAGTATTGCATCTCAAGAAGAGTCCCAGAGTCAAACCAGCAGTGGTCGCACCCCTGTAGGGGCGCCAGGTGCCAAGAAGAAGATGACATTGGCTGAATACAAGAATCGAGACAAGAAGGCGTCTGCTGTGCCTGATGCGGAGAAGGTAGCCCCAGCTGATGCTCCAGGGGTGAAGGCAGAAATAAAGGACCAGGGAGGACTCGGAGAGTCGGCGAAAGATAATGGCAAAGTCCGTGAGGTCAAGGAATCCGCTGCACCAAGCAAGGACGTCATAAAACCCCAGTTGGCTGGGAGCCAGGGCCTGAAGAGGTACTGTGACATCTCCTCGTCTCATTCTTTCGACAATCGGTCACTAATGCTCTCCAGATCCGCCAGCGATATGTCGGCGTCTGAGCTTCTCAAGTCATCGGATGCCACTGCTGCCGAGCCACCGGCAAAGAAGTCCTGCACTGGAGCTGAGAAGACAAAGGCATCAACCGAGAAAGCCCAGAGGACCGCTCCTACACAATCAGCTACCAAGGTCACGCCTTCCCAAGGCTCCGCTAAGACGGCCAGCGCTCCCCCAAAGATATCTGACGCTTCAAAGCCTAATGAAAAGGCTAAGGCTCTGCCTGAGAAGACAGAAAAGCAGAAAGCGAAAGTTCCTTCCTCCTTACCACCTATGCTATCACCAGACCTCGGACCCGAGATCGAAGCCGAACTTGAGAAGCACAAATCTCGCTCAAAACACGGTCCTAGCGCAACTACAAAGATTACGACCGTGGCTTCCTCCTACAATCAGCAAAAACCCGACATTACTACTTCAACTAAGTCCAAGAAAGCAGGAGCTTCCGCCACGTCAGCTCCATCTACATCTGCATCTCAGAAGGCTGACAAGACCCATCCGAGCTCAAGCCTTCAATCTACATCTAATAAGCAGAGTCAAACCGTATTCAAGGGTACCGCTCAAGCTCCGAAAGTCCAAGAATCCGACAAACCGAATATGATCATCACACTCAAGATCAAATCCAAAGCTGGTCGAAAGCAATTGTCTCAATACCTCAAGTTGAAGCCGACACCAAGCAAGAAACATTGGCCAGGTGTCTCGGCAGTACAAACGCAAGACGACGACTCGGACCACCTTTCAGCGAATCGGAAACGTCGTAGGTCAGATGAGAACAGCCATACCTCCAAACTATCCAGCAAGCGTCGACAAGGATCCATTTCACTTGCGCAAAAGGCTCAGACTCCTGGAGCAGGAGATCCATCCACCCCTTCACACCCTTCCCGTCCCGAGAGTTCTCAGAAAACACGACTATCAACACCCGCCGGCAATCTCAAGGGTACCGCTATGCATCGCACCAGCTCGGGCCAAGGCTCTTCAGCCACTCCTCTCGGCAACAATCGAGATGTCACACCAGGCGCGGCAGGCAAGCATAGTCCGCCAGAGAAGGAGAAGCGAGCTGAATACAAGATCGTCGCCAGCAAGTACATGGATCTTGCTACGGAGCTCAAACACGATGCAGATGTGTATTTGAAGAAGTCAGAGGATCTTACAGATGAGGAGCGCAACCTGTGCGTCGTGATCGGAACCGAGTCTATACTCTGTTTCATGCTCGCAGGCGTGATCAAGGACGAGCCAGGCCGCTGGCACCGACAGCCTGGCAACGGAGCATTCTGGAAGTCTATTTTTCCACTTCTCGCCAACATCGTCCACCATGCCCGAGCACTCCCCGATCCTCCACACATCTACGGCCTCCTCCACCAGCTTGAGGCTGTCATCCGCGACACGATTCATTTCTACGACGTCACCACCCTCGCCAACATCACTCGTGAATACGCCAAGACTGAGGGTTCCGACAACGTTTCGACCAATGACCAAGATACTTCAATTCAGCAATACCACCGTCTCATCAAGGACTCAAATGAGAATGAATTCAAGGCTTTGGCAGCTTGGGGGGAGGGGTACCTAGCTCTCCCGTTCCAGGACATGATGGAGTTCTATCCAAAAACCTTTGGGAAAGCTCGTCGCCTCCCCTGCCGCGGCAAAGCCCACGATCCAGTCTTCCCTACCAAACTAGCCGACGGCGGTTTTGCTGTGCCCTTGGGCACTGTCACCACCGGCCTCGACGCTGTCAACTTCGGACTCAATTTCCTCGCGGAGGTTGCAGAGAAGAACGCGGTGCCCTGGGTGCCCAAGTTGCAGCTGGAGAATCAGATGCGATACACCAAATGATTGACGATGGGAAACGCGGCCATTGGACCGCACTATTGCATTATAACCCGGCTCCTGGAGCCAAGCGATGGCGTTTCGTGTTATTATCAGACTGGCATCATCAATGAAAGAGTTTCTTGATTCCTATTCACACTTGAGTTTCCATCGGTCCTCGTACTTGTGCTCTCCTCTCCTTTTGCTTCCCGAACCATTCCATCCCCTATCCCGCAACCATCGTCCTTTCACCCTTCTATAAACACTTACATCGATATGCGGCGTTTTTTGAAACCTTTTCAACCTGCAGAGTTTCTTAAATCCTTGTCCACATTTGACTCCCCTCGCTCCTCGCACCCATCGTCTCCTATCCTCTCCTTTTACCTACCCGACAATTCCATCCTCTATCCCGCCTCCACCCTCCCTCCACCTTCCACCGTTCATCTACCCTCTCATACCCACACACACATACCCCGAACCCCATACCCCATACCCCCATCCGCCCTAACAAGCAAAGTAAAACCGCGCCAGCAACAAGGAACGTCATCCCCACCACCCCTCGTCTGACGAGCTGGCTGTTCATCCCCCCGAAACGCTACGAGCGTGTATTGATTGGTTTTCATAAGGTATGGAAGATCGGTGTGGACGGCTGGAGAAGGAAGAATAGAGGAAGTATAGAGAGGAGCGCGGGATTGGAGTGGAGCGGAGGGGTGGAGGAGAGGAGTGGACGAGCGAGGAAGGTGTGATTGAGGGGATCGCATAAGAGGCTTGGTTGTGGGATTGCACGGGAAGGGATGGGATGAGAGGCGTGATTCAGGCCATGGGATGGGATGGGATAGGATTCGGATAGGAGTGCATGGGAGGGGACCGAATAGAATAGGATGGGATGGCATTGGAGGAGAGGGGACGAGATAGTCTAGCGATGGAGATGGGTTAAGAGCGGAGGGGATGGGATTAGTGGGTATGGGATAGGATGGGAAAGGATAGGGAGTAGATGGGAAGGAGATGGGATGAGAGCGAAGGGCAGGGGACGGGATGGGATGGGGAACGTGTGCGAATTGAGATGGGGTGGGAAAGAAGATGGGGCATGGTGCACGCCACACCTGTCTTCGTCCCTAGCTGATACTGGTACAGTATAACCAAAAAGAAAGAAAACATCCATATATAACCCACCTTTATGATAATCATCACCGTCGCTGCTTTCTCTCCTCCCTGTGGGGGAACCCCGGATTATCTAGAATATCCATTCATCACCACCCTCAGCATGCGCTGCCTTCCTCTCTACTGGACGCTCTGCCAAGGGAAATACAACCACGGTGGAAATCGTCTGATTATCCGAATACACCAGTACGACGTCAAAAGTCCGCACCAACACCCCTTTTTACACCAAAACCTGTAATTTTCTTAGGGAGCTTAACTTTTTTTCTAGGTTACAAAATTTTTTAAAAATTATAGTATATAATAAAATCGCTTGATAAATATTTCTATATTTTACGATTTTTATTTTATTATATTATTGTCGTATATAGTATATGTAAAGTAAATATAAGTTAAAAAAATCAAAATTTCTTTGCAAAATTTAATTATTTTCAAACCACTTTTTTTCTACGGTATTTTACGATATAATTATATATTTATATCAAAAATCTAAATATATAAGAAATTAAATAGTATAATAAGGTATCTTAATAGAATTTTTTGGATTTTTAAATTTACATATAAGGGTTGAAATATATACGTAAATCATACAGGTTTCAGTATAAAAAGGGGTGTTGGTGCAGACTTTTGACGTGGCACTGTACTCTCGCATCAGCTCCCCAAGTACGCCGTTAGCGCCCTGAACAGGGGCAAACGAGTAGATCAGCACTACCTTGATAGATGGAAATGGAAGAAGAATAGGAAAATCAGGACCCAATAAGGCCTAGGAACGACTATCCATGCTCGGAGCCAATCCCCCAAATGGTGGAATGCAATACAAATCCTTGCTCGTGCATCTGATACCCTGCCAACCCCCCTCTTCCAGGGGAACGCCTCCGAGGCTAGTGTATCTAATTACTGGCATTCCCCTCCTTCAACTCAATCCATGCGCTCTCCCTCTTCCCGTCGTGCGTCCTGTACCCTTGGATCGGCATGCCCATCTCCGTGCTCGTGTCTGTGGCTCCGCTCGCTTGGGGTCCTGCTAGTCTTGCGCCTGGTGTTATTTATGAGTTAGCTACATTCTCCTAGGTTGAAGTGACCATTATGTCTGGATTGAAGCCCGTTTCGGATGGCTGTCTTGAGCGGGATTGATTACACGAATAAAAGGGGGGAAAGGAATGCGCGAACGAACTGTCATAAGGCATCTTCCGCATTGGGTTACTGCCGGGCCACAGCCGGGAGCTGGATTTCGTGTAGCTTCCTGGGGTGGGTTGGCTGGGTTTTGCACGCGAGGTGAGGCGGCCGCGGTAGAAGAGGTAGAGGGGCCGTGCGATGGGTGCGTTGGCGCAGACGATGCCCATGTTTACTTCTGTGGCGCGCCAGGCTGCGTTGGGGATTATTGCATCTGTGGGTGGGGGTTGTTAGGAGGGAAGAGGTTGAGGAGTGGGCCACGAAGGGAAAAGGGGGGGGGGAAGAAGTTTGAGAAAGGGGGGGGCGGACATGTTAAGTCTTTCTCGAGGACCTCACCGGAGAGGGCGGTCCTGACTATACTTGCGGCGGCGGTGCTGGGGTTCTGTAAGTCGGGAGTCTTCCATTGGGGCGAAGGGGGTGTTTACATGTAGCCTGCGCCCATGAGGATGCAGAGTGCGAGCTTTGTGCGAGGGGTGATGTGGAGGTCTTTCAAGAACGAGCGGGGAGTGGTCGCTAGGACAATGTCTGATATTGCCGAAAATACTGTGATACCAGCTTGTCAGTTCTGCTGATTTCCTCGACTGTCTGATAGTAGTTGAGCAGGTATAAGGGAACACACTGCCTTGAGCAAGTATAAAAGCCATAACGCGTTCGGTCGAAAAGCAAACGCCGTCCAGGCCAATAGTCCAGTAGGCTGCTGGGGGACTGCATATGCCAATAAAGAGACCACAGATGACGGTAGTGAGAATTACGTTCAAAGCGATCAGAGTGTACATAAATGTCTGGATCACCCTCGTGTTCTTGATTCGTAACAGGAACATGCAGATGGAAATTTTGCAGAACATGATCGTGATGAACGTTTGCATCCAATCCAGCCATCCTAGTATAGTAAAGTCCTTCCTTTGTTCGGCAGTCAAATAGTACATGTGTCTTCCGAGTCCATCGCGGAGCACCTCTGTTGTTACGAAGCCAAGGCCGACGAGGTTCGATATCATGGTTACCACAATCCAGAAGTCATCCCATCCCAGATTGCGCGTGAGCCTGGCGCGGGCTATGACACGAATAGCAGTAGAGAGAGCTGCCGTCGCCACCAACACCCATGCTGCTGCCAGGTAGCCGTTCCCTTTATTATCATCCCCATTGGGTGGAAGGGTGTAAACGGTTTCCTTCATTCTGTCGGAGTACTCGGAGGAACCATGGGTAGCGCAGCTGCATGCGGGGATTTCTCAGGTCTTATGTCTCACGCCGAGTTTCTTTCGTCATGCAGAATCTTCCGATCTTGTCGCCCAAGGTCCCTTGTGCGCAGGAGAGCAGATCTCGTCGCCAAACACAGAGACATGCTTCCTGCAGCGTGACTGCACGATGACGGTGTAGGGTCTGAGGAAAATGGAGCATGCGTCCGTCTGCAGCAAACGCGGCTCGCAAGAACGAAACAACTGCACGCGGGAGTAAGTTTCCTGGGATGAGGAGGGCCATGATGTACGGCACACGAAGGCGCGAAGCCTTCTGCAACGAATAGATTTATGGCAACGGGCAGACCGAGAATATCGTGCATGAGCTCTAAACAAACTACCAGCCGCTGATATGCATATTTTTTCTCTTTGAAAGGATTCGCAGGGGTCCAATCTTGAACCATCGGGAGTACAAGATGATAGGTGCGTGAGTAAGAGGGAGACGGACCTCCGAACCGACAGACGAGTAGTATATCTCGCCCCACCTACATGATACAACACCACTAAATCACGAGAATCATGGTCAAACATTTGTCTAAAAGCGCGTGCATATGAAATGCACGAGATGGTCGTCGATGGTGTAAGCGAGCCTGATGGTGCCATGTTTCCCAGTGATCGGCGGACCCGCCTTCCTTCTTCATATTGAGGCATTGTTAGCCCTGGAACTAAGGTGATACTAATTACCACTACACCACGTAGCTCTCTCGGCAAAAAGTATCATTTATTAGGGGGTCCGTTTGGGAGCGTCATAACCATTTCGTAACGTATTTAAAAAAGCGAGAATACCTTACCAGCCCCCCCTATATATTAAGCTTATATATTATATTAAATATACAAAGAATATAAATTATAAAATTCTTTAAACGCTTTTATTTAAACCTTTATTAATATAAACCAATTAATAATTAATAATAAAATAATAACATAAAATATTATATATTTAAAAATATAAAATTAAATATAATAATAATTTATAAATATTAAAAATTTTTAAATTTTTAATTATATAATTTATGTAATTTATATAAATTGGCTATGAATCAAGGGTGCGCTCGATAAACTCCGAGATGCCTATTCAGGATTTCAGTAGTGAAGAAAAAGAAAATTCAATGCTTGTCGGTATGCGACCGGTCTGGTGCCTGCAAATGTCTCTTTTTGGGGTACGAGGGTAGGGGGCCTATCTATTATCTTGAACAAGGAGACCCACATAAATCGTTATACATCGAAAATCAGTGAAGCTGCATAGGTGCATGCGAAGTACTTTACAGAAAAAACGTATGACTTTAGCTCAGCTATGCAAAGTGCTCGCTGTCATAGAAGACCCAGCGGAAGAAGTAAATAACAGCATACCTCCCGACCCGATGCCGGCGCCTCTTGCTTGAGAGGAAGCAGGAAGTGCCTCAAGTACACGCTCATACATGTAATTTGAAATGTTCGAATCGAGCACCTCAAGAAACCATAGCCTTAACTCGAATCGCCCACCTCCATCCGCCTTTCTCAAACCCATCTCCCCGCCCCACCCCTTCCCCAACCCACCCCCTGACCTTGCCGCTCCACCTTTCTTCCTCCACACGCTGCCGCCTTACGAATTCGGGCCCGACATCGAATTCCTCACCGACGAGCTCATCTTCATCTTCTAACTTGGCTGGTGCGTCCGTGGTGAAACTTTCGCTTCGGCTCCCCACACAAATCACATTTGCCGGCTTCTTGGGCGCATCATCTAGATCATCTAAGCCGGCGAACGGGTCCTCATCGTCGTCCACAGCGTTGGGGGACATGGGATTCGATTCGTTCCCGCTTCGGACGGCGGAATGCGGCGCGGCTTTGAGCCAACACATGCGCTGGGGATCGAAAACCATCCCACCGCTCATCTGAACGCCTTTGGTAGCGCCTACATTCGCGATGAGTGCGGGCGCTGCTTTGCTGTTGCCGGCTGCTGGGCTCCTTGGGCTTAATGCGGCAGGTGGAGGGGAAACATCGAAGGGAGCAAGAGCGTTCTCGTTGCCCTCCCAGCGAAAGAGGGCAGGGTTCCATTGCATGCCTTTGAGGGATTTGGGGGCGTTGACGCCGTCGCCCATTGATTTTATGAGCTTTGGTTTTTGTGGGGGTGCTTTGGAGCGTTTTTTCGGTGGAGGGGAGGCGAGGGGTTTGTGGGTCAGGTGGGGCGGTGGTTTCCAGTTTGTGCTGATGGAGGAGAGGGGGCCACCTGTTTCGCGGATTGCCGGAAGAGAGGGGGTGGTGTGGAGGGCTGCCGAGACGGATCCGATGCGTTGCTCGCGGGCCAGGCGGGAGGCGTTGGTATCGCGGGCAAAGCGGGGGACTGAGTCGCGTTTGATGGGGCTGATGGGGGTCGAGGGGGTTTGTGGAGCGGTCTCATTGATTGCGCTGGTAGAGGCGGTATGATGGAGTCCGAGTTTGCTGCGCATCTGAACGGATTTAGGAGCGCCGCGGGCGATTGGTTGTTTGGTGAATTTGGATTCTGTGGAGGCGGAAGTGGGGAGGTCGTCGAAGACTTCGAGCTCGTTGCCATCTCCAAAAGCTCTACGTCGTGTGGGTTTTGTTAGAGTGCGCTTGGACGCAGCTTCCCTAGTAAGAGATTCAGGAGCGTGGTCCTTCCGGGTTGTGGGAGTCGTGGGTCCATGGAGATGACCGGAAAGACGAGATAATGGACGATTGATGGGAGCGTTCTCATTCGAGTCAGATGAATTCGGGCGATTGAAGTTTCTCGAGGACTTGGTGCTGATATGATGCGATTGCGCATGAGACATTCCAGCTGGAAGGAATGGCACAGGCGGTTTGCTAGAATTTGCCAAGCTCGACGCTGCACCAGACCGGTCATTTGGTGTCTTTGGTCGAACAGGCATGGCTTGACGACTGCCACCATAGTCACCACCTCGAGAAGGAGGACGTTGGAACGCGGGCTGGGTTCGAGCTGGAGAAGGCTGGTTTTTGTTTAGGGTAGGCATTGATCGCTTGGATTTGAGGAGATGCGACGGATTTGTTGTAGGCTCAGTCCTCAGAGCATCTCTTGACGATTTAGTGGTAAGACCACGACGACTCGGTGTAGATGGTGCAGCACTCGAAGAAGGCGTAGACGGGGTAGGTATGGACGAAGATAAAGAGGACTGTGCTGAATGGCCCATTCGAGACCCAGGCCTACGATAATGAGGCACTGGACCTCCACTCTCGGAGACAGGTTCCAACGTAGATCGAGGTCGATCTTGAGCATGAGGTCTAGGTATTTTGCTTACGCTATGCTCGATCTTGTTGGTGAAAGTCAAGGTCGTCGCCGGACGCCTCGAAGGGCTCTTCTGCCTATTTTCCCGATGTTTGATGTTGCGGTTTAAAGTTAGCTTGCCGGAATCAAAGACCTCGCCGTCTCCAATTTCGATATCGGAGAAGAAGTCTTCTTTCCTTGGCGCCTCTTTCTTTATCGGAGACTTCTCAGCTGGCTTTTCGAACAGAGGCTCGGGGTGATCGGGTGGGACATTTTCCAGGCGTTTCTTGAGAGCCTCTTCGAATCTGAAGTTCCCATCAGGCAGGATCAAGCCCTCCAGACCTTCATCCTCACTCTCGCCAGTCAGGCAACTAGAGGCACTGGGGCTGAAAGCGGAGATTGAGGAACTTGGATTCGACCTCAAATCTCGCTTCGTACCACCAAATCGCGTCCCAAGGCTACCTTCAGCCCATTCCATATCAAGATCGTCGGTCAGCTGGGATGCGGGGGTCTTGGGCTGCTCCTTACGTGTCGAGAGTCTTAACGGCCGTCCATCATCCGGGAATTCGAGATCGTCCTCCATATTGGCGACTGCTTTTGGCGTTTTCGATGGTGGTGGCACGAAGCTGATGGGTTTCTGTGGTGATCTGTTTTTGGCAATCTTGATTGTAGGTACATCTCCAAAGTCGTCCTCTGGATCATCGCGAAACTTGTCCAAAGAGACAATCCCGTTTCTGGATTTCGTAGCTGATGCCATTCGCTCCATAAAGCTCATACCAGGTTGTGGTTTTGACGGACTTGGCGATGTAGGAAACTCCGCACTGAAGCCCCTTAACGTATCCGGGAAGGCTTTGCCTTCATTTTTCTTTAACTTCAAACCCCCATCCTGAGGCTTGGGCAATTCAATGTCTTCTCCCCAATCGTCTCCGAGGGCCTTCTTCAGCCGTCGGCCTCCAAGTCTCTTGATAGTCCCTCCAAGTAGGGCGGATGTTGGTACATTCTGAGGGATTGGGATTCCAGCAGTCTTGGCGGAGCTTATGGCGTCTGCTGTTGATTTTTCATCATCTGTAGGTAGTAATACCTGCCAGTCTTCATCCCCTCCGCCGATTGATTCCCGATCGGATCGAGTTGACATGCGTGAGGATGTGGAGTCGCGGTGGTGGGGGTTAGAGCCTATGGTGTTACTCGAGGCGTTGCGAAATTGGATATCGTCGATGCCTTGAAGATCTTCGTCATCGTCCCAGCATTCTACCACATCTTCAACGGGCTGACGTGGTTTCAACGTCAATGACTCCATTTTGTGGACCCCTCGAGTTCAATTAGTTCGGTGCCGCGTGGTCGTACGACGACCATCAAGCAGCACTGTAAACGATGCAAACGAGAAGGAAAGTGGTGATTCGTAAATTAGTGCTGTGGTGACATGATTTGAGAATGCGATTGGCCTATCGAGATGCTCGCTCGTGGTTCAATGGTCTGGTAGGTGTTGTCTAGTGTTGTTTCAAGGTGAGGACAGTGACCTCCTGACTTTTGGAAAGAGCAGGACAGGAGCCAAAAGCTGCAATAAAAGGCAGCCCAAGTTAAATCTGATATGCGATACGATTGGAAAGAATCCAGGCACGCGGTGGTGGTGGTTGGTGAGGTATGTCGGCCAATGAGTATGAGTAACAATGTGAGGAGGCGGGTTTGCAGCGCGACCACTAAACGCTAAGCTTGATTAGGACTGGCCGCTTTACAATACTGCCTAGCTCCATATACTGAAAGTACAGCACGACAAGCAACGACGTAGGCAGATAACTTAACAGAAAACACTCTGCCTCCGTAATGGAAGTACTTCTCCCATCGTTATTATAACACCCACCATAGCTTTTCCAAGCTCCACCTTCACTACCATGGCAGGAACCCCCACTGAGCACGTCCTGCGCATCCCCCGCACAGACAGCGAGGGCGATTACATCCTTCTTAACATCACACCCAGTGGACCTTCACCACTCGACCTCAGACTCCTCGCGACAGAAGGCCAACAGCCCTACATCACCACAAGTATTTCCGCCCTCTCCTCTCCCCCTAAACGTGTCTCAGCCCAAACTTGGACTGACCACTGATACATCAAGCCCAGTAAAACACGCCCAAATCTCCAAACACCGCGACAAGAAATCCCCGCAATCAGCAACAGAATGGGAGTCTCTCCTCCTCTACAGGCTCCTTCAGCAGCCCCTCAACACCACCGCCTCCATACCCGCCGAAGTCGAACCCGACACCAAACCCTCCCCCCCTTCAAAAATCTCCCTCACTTCCACCCCCATCTCCAACGCCCTAAACCTCGTCTTCCGCCGCAACATCTCAGGCATAACGCAACGCCTCGGCGAAATCTCCCTCCCCCTGGACGAAAGCCAAGAAATCGACACCGTGTCCTGGGCCCTGACCTCTCTCGCGCGGTCCGAAAGCCTCGAAGCCGATCTTAACGCTCTCACCTCCCGCTACGAAGAGCAAAAGACGCAAGTCGGCGCGTTAATGCGGCAGCTGGATGAGCTGATCACGGCGAAGGAGAAGCATGAGGAGGTCTTGTTTGTAAGGTTTAGGGACTTGTTGAATGCGAAGAAGTTGATGATTAGAGATCAGCAGAGGGTGCTTGCTGGGGCGAAGTTGGATAGGACGTTGGGTAGGGAGGTGAGGAGGGCAAGGAAAGAGGCAAGGCAGCTGGGGGTTGAGGGGGAGAAAAGGAAGATTGAGGAGGTTGAATTAGAAGAGGAGGAAGGATTTGAGAGTAGAGGGCCTGGGAGACGGGAGCGCCAAGAGACGGTGGATAGGTCGGACGAGGATGTTACTGAGGATGAGGATGAGGATGCGGTACTCGATAGGGTGAGGGCTGGTAGAGTAGAGAGGGAGGTGAAGAGTGAACGGATGCAGTTGGATACGCGGCCGCTAAGTAGGGAGACGGTCCTTGGGGGTGATGGTGCTGGGAGTCAACCAATTGCGCATGTTCCGCAACATTCTAGTTCAAATCATGAGGCGGGAAACGAAGAGGAGGACACCGAGGATGATGATGATGAGCTCTGAATCCGGTCAGTTGATGGGGGCAATTCAGCGAAAGAATTTTAGTGTCATTCAAGAAATGCATCGGCTGGATATCAAGACACGATGCCAAGCCCATGTCAGCTATTCTTACAAGTAACAATGCACGCTCCATGTGTCCGTGAACAGTGCCACCTCGGTCGTCACGAATTTTTCACATCGCTTTCGTCTACACTGGGAGGTTGAATTTCTTGCCTTGCAATACCCTATATCACGCACTTTAGCATTTCAGTCCACCAAACTCAAATCACCAAGCCCCCTAGATGTCTTCTTGACCTCCACTCGGGGAAAGGATATGGGTCAACCCACTTTGTATAATAAATCCAGAAAAAGTCCGAATACAGCACCGTCTGAATCAGCCCGGCGATCCAGGGAATCTGATCAACATACCCCTCGGCGAAATACCGATACAACCAATTCGGGATGTACAGCGCTCGATACAGCCCCAAAGCGAAGAGGTAGTGTGTGGTAATCGTCTCGGCCTCGCCTGTCCGCTGGAGCATGAAGAGCTGTGGCAGGATCGCTACAGACTCTAGCCAGATGGAGAACGCCCAGAGGATCTATTGCTCTTCATCAGATAGTGCCTTGCGGTAACAATGACTTTGCGCAGGGAAAAGGCGTACTTCAGTGATCTCGTAGCGGTAGGGGAAAAGCACTGCTAGTACTGCACTGCCACCGAGGAGGTATTCTACTTTAAACGTGTCGATGTTGGGATCGTGTGTTGGTTTGTAGTCGGTCAGCATTAGGTAGATGGTGTACGATTGCGCGGCGAGGAAGAGGAGTTTAAACGTTGTGTTGTAGAGGGAGCCCGTTGTTAGGGTCCAGAAGATGTCTGTTTGGGGGGAAACATGTCAGCTTGGAGGGTATGGGCGGAGGTTGAAGGGTGAATATATGATGCTGGAGGCGCCTGACCAAGGTAACGTGTGGCATAGACGATCAAGTATAGCGCTTGTGATTTAAATGATATTCCCGAGCAGCTCTGCGGACGGGGCATTAGCTAGGGGGGATTTGTCGGGATTGGCGAATTCGCGCACATGGGACGATTTCATTTTTTGAAGGAGGATGAGGATAGAGACGAGATGGGAGAGATCCGCTGTGCGATAGTCTGTCAGCCATGCCCTCAAATGCCACGTGGGATGCCAATGGGGCTTCAATGTTTAGATGTCGTACCGAGTATGCGGAAGATGTTCATGGTTGCGGTGGTGGCTGTTTCGGCCCCAGCTGCCTCCAGACAATTTCAAATTTCGAGTAGATCAGCAAGAAGACACAATCAAAGGTAGAAGTGCCATGGATTGAATGCGCTGCAACGATTGCATGATCTAAAATTCTGATTTGTTTCAATCCCAAAAGACAGATTTGGTACGTCGGCGACGGTCTTACATAATTCCTAGCGGTCGGGAGCGGCTCCAGGACCCCGTACTCATAAACTCAATTATCGTGATACTCGTTCTCGAGCCCCCAGCCATCTCTTTTCATTTTCCAAGTTTGCTTCTCCCCAACCACTTTTCCAACTCCCAGCCCCACGGCCGGCTTATATTCTAAAGACTTAATTAGGAGTGGCCCTCAATTGAGCGCCGCCCCGTCCATTCGTTTTAAAACTATACCATGTCCTCCTGGCTGCGCCGACTCTCACGAGACCGTTCTTCCAAAGCAGACCCAGATCTCGCCATGCCCTCCCGACCCTTCACCAACGACATTGACAACTCTCCACCCCAACCCTACAAAGACACCCAATACTCGTCCGGCTTCAATTCGCAAGACAAACTGCAAACCTACCGCCCTTCGACCGCCGGCGAGCCAACCTACAATGCCGCGCCCCGAGCTCATGCCGCAACCAACGACCCACCGCCCTCGGCGAACCGCAACATCACCTCCGGCTTCGAACCCACCCCGGACCCGCTCACAAAAGCCTTCAACGACGCCATCCGCCCGTACCAAGATCAAATCGACGAGCTGAGAGACAAACTCGAAGCCACGCAGTTCCAGGTGCAAACCCTCGAAGACGAGCGCGCCGACATGCACGCCTGGATCGACAAACGAGGCCTCCGAGCCGGTAAACCCCCATTACCCCTTCCCCAGTCCCCGCGCCCAACCAATCCCCCACTAACTTCACCCCCCACAAACAGACGTTCCCCCCTCCATCTCCAGCGCCATGAACGCCGACCCCACCTCAGCCCAGACCCTAAATTACCAACTCGACCGCAAAATGACAGTCCTAAACCACGACCTCCACCGCCTGCAAGATTCGCTCTCCTCGCACCTCCCCACGGCAACCTTCGCCTCCACCCTCGCGCAGCTAATCCCCAGCATCGAAGACCTCGCCTCCCTCCCCGGCGGCGCCCCCCTCGCCTTCGAACTCCTCATCAAGCTCGGCGGCAACCTCAACTCTCACGGCGGCGACGAGGGCTGGAACAACGACGCCGACGCCGCGAGCCGCGCCGAGTTTTATCGCAGGTTGGATGAGTGCATGCTCGATGTGGTTGGCATTCGTCTCGAAGGGGAGTGGGATACGAGGGGCGATGTGAAGCGCATGGAGAAGACCGCGGCGTTTTTGAGGAGTAAGCTGGGATTGAGGGAGTATTTTCCGCGGAGCTTGGAGGTTATGCGACGCGCGGAGACGGGCGGGCGGGCCGTCGCGGGCGGGGAGGTGGGCGTTAGTAGGGGGGGAGAGAATCATCGGGGCCGCTGAGTGGGTTGGGCGTGGGGGAGGGGATGGAGATGTAAGCAGCGTAGGTTGGGCGGGGGGGTTCTATCCCACGACATGATTGACGAGAAGTATGAAAAAGCGTTGCGGGATTGGATGTCAGAGCCACATAGCCCGGTCGCGTGCATACTTTTTCCTTCTTTATCTTCTTCTTCTTCTACTTCTGTCTGCACATAGGCGATCTGGCCTTGCGAAGAGACTCATACTTTAATGACGGCCACATCGGTAGATAGATAGGGGAATTCAAGGCTTGTTCTCGGGCACAAACCTCTGCAGCTCTTCAGAGAATGATTCATGTTGGCTTATCCACAATTACCCCTCGCCGTTCCGTGCACTCGAGATATCAAGAGGGAGTGCAAATTCATAGGGGCTTTCAATAGTGGGATCAGGAATACTAATGCCTGTAAGTCTGATGCAAAACGCCTGTATCATCCCCCTCCCTCACACACTCGCATCCGTCCATTCAGACTGTATCCGTCTGAAGAAGTGACCTCACGAACAACAAACGAACAAACCCCCAGCTCCGCCCATCATCTGAATGCCGGACTGAGTCGCTTCCACTGCCTCCGCTCGTACACTT
>JAABUQ010005671.1_pt1 | contig 19624 bp, 11 predicted proteins | sample 5560001 | NCBI WGS metagenome assembly JAABUQ01 (sample SAMN10711888, study PRJNA513371) | rock metagenome | isolation source: Antarctica rocks | place: Antarctica: Victoria Land, Finger Mt nord | collected 2015-12-18
GAGGTGGTCCATGGGCGGGACGATGCAAACGCAGGGCCACCCTCCTCCGGGAAGCAGCACGGCATGGGGTTTGCTTCATCCAAGCGGCACATCGAAGGTTCATGCCCAGTGGCGACGCGACAAATGCACCTGGGCGTGTTCGTGCTCGGCACCGGCAACCACATCGCCGGCTGGCGCTGGCCCGGCGCGTTCGACACCTTCGAGAGCCTGCCCGTCGTCCAGCAGATCGCGCGCATTGCCGAGCGCGGCCGCTTCGACTTGCTGTTCCTCGGCGACGGCCTGGCCGCCGACCCGACGCACCACCCGTCGTTCACCACCCGGCTTGAGCCGATCACCATGCTGTCGGCGCTGGCTGCGACCACGACGCACATCGGCCTCGGCGCCACCGCGTCCACCACCTACAACGAGCCGTTCACCGTCGCCCGCGCCTTCGCCTCCCTCGACCACCTGAGCGCCGGGCGCGCGGCCTGGAACGCGGTCACCTCGTCCAACCCCGACGCCGCGGGCAACTTCGGCCGCCAGCACCCGCCGCACGCGCAGCGCTACCAGGTGGCCGAGGAGTTCGTGGACGTCGTGCGCGGTCTCTGGGACTGCTGGGAGGACGGCGCCGTCGTCGCCGACCGCGAGACCGGGCAGTACATCGACCCGGCACGCGTCCACCCGCTGGACCACAAGGGCAAGTTCTTCGAGGTACGCGGCCCCCTCAACACCAGCCGCAGCCCGCAGGGCCGCCCGGTGGTCCTGCAGGCCGGCGCGTCCGACCCCGGCCTGGCGCTGGCGGCGCGGACCGCCGACGTGGTGTTCGCCGTGGCGCAGGACCTAGAGGAGGCCAAGGCAGCCTATGCCGGGCTGAAGGCGCGGCTGCCCGGCTTCGGCCGCGATCCCGGCGCGCTGTCGGTGCTGCCGGGCGTCATGCCGATCCTGGGCGGCACGCAGGCCGAGGCGAAGCAGAAGCTCGACACCCTGCAGGGCTTCGTCACGCCGACCAACGCCCTCAAAATGCTGTCCACCCGCCTGGGTCAGGATATGGCCGCCTTCCCGCTGGACGGCCCGGTGCCGGACCTGCCGCTGCCCGACACCTCGCACGGCTTCGCGCGCACCATGCTGGCCAAGGCCCGGCGGGACGGCATGACGCTGCGGGACCTGTATAACCTGACCGCCGCCGCCCGCGGCCACTGGGTGCTGTGCGGCACGCCGGAGAGCGTGGCGGACACCCTGGAGCAGTGGTTCACCGAGGGCGCCGCCGACGGCTTCAACATCCTGCCGGCCTACTTCCCCGACGCCTTCACCGAGTTCGTGGACCAGGTGGTGCCGATCCTGCAAGCCCGCGGCCTGTTCCGCCGCGACTACGAGGGCACGACGCTGCGGGCGCACCTCGGCCTGGAGCGGCCCGGCCGGGCCAGGGCCGGCCGCGGGATTGGCCCAGCCGTCTGAAGCTGGCACGGTGCCTCGATGCCTCCGCCCTACAATGGCCCGATCATCGACGCCCATCACCACCTCTGGGACCTGTCCGGTGGGCATTATCCTTGGCTGACCGCGCCCGCTGCGGCCATCGGCGCCTTGGGCGACATCAGCTATTTGCGCCGCGACTACCTGCCTGCGGACTACTTGGAAGACACGGCCGGGCAGGGCGTGGTGGCCTCCGTCCACGTGGAGGCGCTGTGGGACCCGGCGCGCCACCCGGCCGAGGAGACGCAGTGGCTGGACGCCCTGCCGCGCCCGCCAGGCATCGCGGCGCGCTACGTGGTGGCCGCCCCGCTCGCCGGGCCGGACGTGGCGCGGGTGCTGGACGCGCACGCGGCGTCGCCGAGGGTCGCGGCGGTGCGCGAGACCATCCGCTGGCATCCCGACCCCGCCAAGCGCTGGACCCGCCAGGGCCTGGTGAACGAGCCGGCGTGGCGGCGCGGCCTGGCGCTGCTGGCCCGGCACGGCTGGGCGCTGGACCTGCTGATGAACGCTCACCAGGCAGCCGAGGTGGCGGCCCTGGCCGCCGATACGCCGGGCCAGACCTTCATCGTCAACCACTGCTGCACCCCCAACGACCGCGACGCCGAGGGGATGGCGCGCTGGCGGACGGGGCTGCGCCTGATAGGCGCGCAGCCCAACATCGCCATGAAGCTGTCCAACTACGCCGCCTACGCGCCGGAGCGCACCCTGCACGCCGACCGCGACACCCTGCGGACCTGCATCGATGCCTTCGGGCCAGACCGCTGCATGTTCGGCAGCGACTATCCCGTGGCACGCCGCACGGGAACCTACGCCGCGCTGTGCAGCCGTTTCCGCGAAGTGGCGGCCGAGTATGCCGCCGACGAGCAGCAGGCGCTGTTCCACGACACCGCCGCCCGGCTGTACGGGGTGGCGCCATGACGCCCGAGGCGCTGGCCTTCATCGGCACCAGCGACCTCGCCGGCCTGGTCCGCGGCAAGTCGGTGCCGCTGTCCGAGCTGGCGGGGCGCATGGGCCGCGGCGTGGGCATCGCCCCCACCAACCTGATGCTGTCGGTGTTCGGACCCATCCACGAGACCCCCTTCGGCACCGCAGGGGACGTGACCCTGGTGCCGGACCCGGCCACCCGCACGGTGATCCCCATGCAGGACACGCCGGACAACTGCCTGCTGCTCGGCGACTTCCGCACCACCGAGGACGAGCCATGGGAGTGCTGCCCGCGCGGCTTCCTAAGCCGCGCCCTGGCGGCGCTGCAGGCGGAGGCCGGGCTGACCCTGCTGGCGACCTTCGAGCAGGAGCTGGTCTATACCGGGGTGGAGGACCGCCCGGGGTCGCCCTACACGCTGGACGCGCTGCGGCGGCAGGGCACATTCGGCGGCCTGCTGCTGGCCGCCATGCGCGGGGCCGGGATCACGCCCGACTCCTTCCTGGCCGAGTATGGCCCTCGCCAGTACGAGGTGACGGCCGCCCCTGCCCAGGGCCTGCGCGCCGCGGACGAGGCCGTGCTCGTGCGCGAGCTGGCGCGGGCCGTGGCGGCGCAACTCGGCCATCGCGCCATCCTGGCGCCGATGCTGCACCCGGACGGCACCGGCAACGGCACCCATATCCACTGGAGCCTGCTGGACGCTGCCAGCCGGCCCGCAACCTACGACGCCGCACGGCCGCATGGCCTGTCCGAGGCGGTGGAAGGCTTCTGCGCGGGGCTGCTGCACCACCTGCCGGCGCTCACGGCGGTTACGGCGCCGTCGGCTGCGTCCTACTTCCGGCTGCGTCCCGGCCGCTGGGCGCCGACCGTGGCCGACCTGGGCGTGCAGGGCCGCGGCAGCGCCGTCCGCACCTGCCCGGTGTACGCCGCCTCGCCCGACGCCGCCGCGCACCAGTTCAACGTCGAGTTCCGCGTCGCCGATGCGGCGGCCAGCCCCTATCTGGCCCTGGGCGCGCTGGCATGGGCCGGGCTGGACGGGCTACGCCAGCGCCGCCGCTTGGCGGACCACGTCCCCGCACCGCTGCCCGCCTCGCTGGACGCCGCGCTGGACGCCTTCGCCGCCAGCACCGCGGCAGCCGGATGGTTCGGCCCCGTGTTCCACGGCATCTATCTCAGCTTCAAGCGCGCGGAGCTGCGGGCGCTGGCCGGGCTGGATGAGGCCGCCATCTGCGACCGGTATGCCGCCATCTACTAGCTGTGATCACTGGGGAACACGCCATGCAGCTCAGCCGCGACGTGGAGATCGACCCGGGCCATGCCGCCCTGCTGTTCATCGACGTGCAGAACTATAACGCCGGGCCGGATGGCGGGGAGTTCTCGGGCATGGACCCGGCCGCACGGGACGAGCGCTACGGCTGGTTCTTCCGGACCATGCAGGCGACGGCGGTGCCGAACATGCAGCGCCTGCAGGCAGCCTGCCGCGGCGCCGGGATCGAGGTGATGTACACCGTCATCGAGAACCTGACCCAGGACGGCCGCGACCGCAGCCTCGACTACAAGATCAGCGGCCTGAACGTGCCGCGGGGGTCGTGGGACGGCCGGGTGATCGACGCCATCGCGCCTGCCGGGGACGAAATGGTGCTGCCCAAGACCTCGTCGTCCGTGTTCATCTCCACCAACATCGACTACGTGCTGCGGAACCTGGGGGTGCGGTCGCTCATCATCGCCGGGGTGCTGACCGACCAGTGCATCGACAGCGCGGTGCGCGACGCCTGCGACCTCGGCTACCTAGTGACGACCGTGACCGACGCCTGCGCCACCTTGAGCCAGGAACGGCACGACTGGTCGCTGCGCAACAACCGCGGCTACTGCCGGCAGGTGACGACCGCGGCGATGGTGGCGGAGATCGCCCGGCTGGCCGTGGCAGGCTGATTGCATCGCCCCTGGGACCGGCACCCGAGGTTGACGCATGTGCCGCAGGAACGCTGCCTGCTCGCGCCGTGTGCAATGGCCCTGGATCAGCACGAAGGATAGCCCGATGCGCCGTTGGCCCCTAGCCGCCCTGCTCCTGCACACCCTTCTCGCTCCCGCCGCCCAAGCCGCCGGCACGCTGCGGTTCGGGTTGGACTTCGACCTGGACACGCTCGACCCCGCCCGCAGCGGCTCGTATATCGAGCGTGCGGTGAATGCCTCCCGCTGCGACCAGTTGCTGAACATCGACGCAGCCCTGAACGTGGTGCCCGAGCTGGCGACCGCCTGGGAGTGGTCGGGGGACCACCTGGCGCTGACGCTGCACCTGCGCGGCGGCGTGCAGTTCCAGGACGGGGCGGCGCTGGACGCCGAGGCGGTCCGCGCCAACCTGGACCGCTACCGCAGCGCGCCCTACAGCCTGCGGCGCGGCGAACTGAAGCCGGTTGCCGGCATCGACGTGGTGGACCCGCAGACCGTCCGCATCCGCCTGTCCGCACCCTATGCCCCGCTGCCGGCGCTGCTGGCCAACCGGTCCGGCACCATGCTGTCCCCGCGCGTCCTGGGCGGCACGGCGGACGAGGTCGGCGCCAACCCGGTCTGCGCCGGGCCGTTCACGTTGCTGGAGCGCGTGGCGCAGGACCACATCACCCTGCAGCGCTTTCCCGGCTACTGGAACGCCGCCGCCGTCAGCCTGGACCGCATCGAGTTCCGCATCATGCCGGACAGCACCGTGCGGCTGCTGAACCTGCAGGCCGGCCAGCTCGACATCGCCAACCGGCTCGCCGCGACGGACGTGCCGGCGGTGCAGGCCAACCCCGGGCTGCGCGTGGCGACGTCGCCGTCGATCGGGTTCGAGATGCTGTCGTTCAACCTGGCGCACGGCCCGGCCGCCGACCAGCCATTCGGCCGCGACGTCCGCATCCGCCAGGCGTTCGCCAAGGCCATCGACCGGGACGGCATCAACCAGGCCGTGTTCGAGGGCCGGTTCATTCCCGGCAACCAGACCGAGGCGCCAGGGAGCCGCTTCTGGGACCCGGCGCATCCGGTGCCCGCGCGCGACCTGCCCGGCGCCAAGGCCCTGCTGGCCGCCGCCGGGGTGCCGCACCCGAAGTTGACCTTGAGCGTCGTGAACAACCCGGCCGACGTGCAGGTCGGCGAGGTCATCCAGTCCATGGCGGCGGAGGCCGGGTTCGAGGTGCAACTGCTGAAGGGCGAAAGCGTGTCGCTGACCGACGCCGCGGCCCGGGGGGACTACCAGGCCGCCGCGGCGATTTGGAGCGGCAGGCCCGACCCGGACGGCAACATCAGCATCTGGATGCGTTGCGGCGCCCCGTTGAACTGGACGGGCTGGTGCAACCCCGCCCTGGATGCCGCGCTGGACGCCGGCGCTGCGGCCCTGGACGAAGCCGGGCGGGTCGCAGCCTACCGGCGCGCGACCGACCTTTGGATGGCGGACCTGGCCTACTTGCCGCTGTACCATCTCACCTGGTTTTGGGGACTCAGCAGCAAGGTGTCGGGCTTCACGCCGCGGCCGGACGGGCTGGTTCGGCCCCTCGGCCTGTCATTGCAGCCCTAGACATCCGGAAAGATGCACCCAACGCCAGCGTGCTGCACCGCGCCATCACCCAAACCGCAAGCGACTGCCCGCATCATGACTTTCAGAACGGGCTTCAAGGCCGGGGAAGACCCGAGCGGCGCTGATTGCCCAGGCCACCGTTTTAATAATCGTTTAAGGTGCATTGCATAGAACGCCTGCACGCTGCAATACCTCCTAGGCAAGGCCAAGATGCTGACGCGGATGTTTAATCCCATCCTTCTGATCTGGGCTACGCTTTGCCAAATGGCCGCCCGGGCAGACGAGGCAAATTCGTCACACTGGATGGTGAATGCCGACCTGACACATGTTGGTATAAATGCGAGTGCCTCCATAGCGCTGGCAGGCGACAAGGTGCGGGCGCATCCATTGCTGCCAGGGGCTCTTGGGTTGCGGCGCAGGTGGAGCGCTGCCGCGGGCGGCGCGTTATTCGCTTCGGCTGGCCGTCCACCGGTGTTGGCTGCTGTCTGCTTCGGCCTGATGATCGCCACCTGCGCAGGGCTGCTAGTGCTTCATTTACGCAACCGTGCGCTGGAGACCAGCGGCCAGGAACTGCAACGCATGGCACTGATGCTCGCCGATCAGGCAGAGCGGGCCTTTCTGGCGGTCGACCAGGTCCAGGACAGCGTGATCGAGCGGTTGCAGACCGGCGGGGTGAGAACCGCTGAGCAATTCCGTCAGGCCGCAACCGGCAAGCCCGTCTATGAGGATCTGCGCAGCCAGATCCGCGTCCTGCCGCAACTCGATGCCATCACCGCAATCGATACCGACGGCAATCTCGTCAACTTCAGTCGTTACTGGCCGGTTCCGCCCGTCAATCTGGCGGACCGGGACTATTTCAAGGCGCTCAAGGCCGACCCGGGGCTGATGCGCTTCTTCGGGGAGCCGGTGATCAATCGTGGAAGTGGAACGCTGACCCTTTATCTCGCCCGCAAGGTATCTGGGCCTGGCGGCGAGTTCCTCGGCCTGATCCTCGGCGCGGTGCAGCTTGCCTATTTCGAGAAGCTGTATGAGGCCGTGTCCTTCGGTCCTGACAGCAGCATCCTGATGCGTCGCGACGATGGCAGGCTGCTGGTCCGTTTCCCGCCGGTCGATGCTCGCAGTGGACCGCAAGTCAACTCCGCAGAGCCTTTTCAGGCGATGCGGAGGGGCGCCAAGGTCAGCAGCCTGGAACATCGCATCAGCTCGATCGACGGCCGGGAAAAGCTGATCGCCTTTCACCTGCTGCAACACTATCCCCTGGAGGTGGGGATAACCGTAACCGTCAAGAGCGTCCTCTCGGAATGGCGGAAGCAGGCGGCCTACCTGATCGGGGCCACGCTGCTGCTGGAAATTGTCGTGCTCGGCATTGGCGTCCTGATAGCACGCAGCATGGAGAGCCAGAGACGCCTTGCCGAGGAGCACGCTGCCCGGCAGATGCCCGCCTCGGTGCGGCGCTCCGCAACATGTCCCAGGGTCTGTGCATGTTCGACGCTGACAATCGGGTCGTGGTGACGAACGACCGGCTGAAGACGATGTTCGGCTCCCCAGAGGACGTCGATGCGGTCGGGCTCCATTTCAACGATCTTATCGACGCCAGTGTAGCCCAAGGCAAGCTGACCGTCGCGACGGGCGAACAGGTGAAGACAGAGACCATGGTCCACGTCGCCAGCCGCAGCCCGGTATCCTATGTGCACGACCTGCTGGACGGCCACAGCATCGCAGTCTGCATCACTCCACTGGAGACGGCTGGCTGGCTCGCGACGTATGAGGATATTACGGAACGCCGCCAAAGCGAGGCGCGGATTGTCCATATGGCGCGCCATGATGCGCTGACTGGCTTGCCCAATCGCGTGCTCTTCCAGCAGCGGCTGCAGGAGGCGCTGGAGCGCTCCCGCCGCGGAGAGGCCTTCGCCTTGCTGTACCTCGACCTCGATGGCTTCAAGATGATCAACGATACCCTTGGCCATCCGACCGGCGACAAGCTGCTGCAGGCGGTCACCACCCGGCTGCGCGATGAAATGCGCGGGACGGACACCGTCGCAAGGCTCGGCGGCGATGAATTCGCCATTATCCAAACAAAAATAGAGCACCCGGCCGGAGCCACCGTCTTGGCGGAGCGGCTGGTTGCGCTGCTTGCGGAACCCTTCGAACTCGACAGCCGTCACGTTGCAATAGGCGTCAGCATCGGCATCGCCATACTGCCCGGCGGTGGCGGAGATGCCGAAACCGCGCTGAAGAGTGCCGACCTGGCGCTGTATCGTGCCAAAGCCGATGGGCGCGGCGTCTTCCGCTTCTTCGAACCAGCTATGGATGCTGCGATGCTGCAGCACCAAGCGCTTGTGCAGGACCTGCAGCTGGCTATGGAACTCGGACAATTCGAGGTGTTCTACCAGCCGATCATGGACGTGGATGCGCTTCAAATTCACAGCCTTGAGGCGTTGATCCGTTGGCGGCACCCCGAGCGCGGGTTGGTGCCGCCATCTGATTTTGTTTCCGTTGCGGAGGAGATCGGCCTTATCAGGCCCCTGGGTGCCTGGGTGATGGCCAGAGCCTGCGCCGATGCCATGCGGTGGCCCGAGCACATTGGGGTCGCCGTCAACCTCTCCGCAATACAGTTCGTTAACGGCAATCTCTTGCAGCACACCCGGGACGCGCTCGCCGCTTCCGGCCTGCCGCCCCATCGCCTCGAACTCGAAATCACCGAAACCGTGCTGATCGAGGATACCGATGCGACGCTGGCGGCGCTGAATACGCTGAAGGCACTCGGCATCAGCATCGCCCTTGATGATTTCGGCACCGGCTATTCTTCGCTGAGCTACTTGCGGAAGTTTCCCTTTGACCGGGTCAAAATAGATAAGTCTTTCGTCGATGACATTGGCGTTTCCGGCGAAGCGACCGCCATTATCGGGGCGGTGACCAGCCTATGCCAGACCCTCGGCATGGCGACCACCGCCGAAGGCGTCGAGACACCGGAGCAGTTGGCAGGGTTGCAGGCCAGCGGATGCACAAATGTGCAGGGGTACTTGTTCAGTCGGCCGGTGCCGGCGGCAGACCTGCCCGCCCTCTTCCACGCTCTCGAACAGACCAAGGCCTGACCAGCCTCAATCGGGTTCTCATTGATCTGGCATGAGGTTGCCCTGTTCTCGTGGATAGTTTGCAGGCTTGCGGGCTACGGCTCGGTCAGGGCGGCCTCCATCTCCAGGCCGGTTGCACGGGCCTGACGGTCGGCAGGCGGACAGGACTGTGACGGGATGGTTGTCCTCAAGCTCCTATGAAGCCAGCGCGAGGTGGTCGAGGACTACACCAGCACCGGGCTGAGCCTGCGGCGGCACCCGGTGGCCTTCCTGCGCCGGGACCTCAGCCGCCGGGGCATGGTGACCTGCCGCGACCTGCTGCACCTGCGCGACGGCCGGCGCGTGGTGGCGCCGGGGCTCGTGCTGGTACGGCAGCGGCCCGGCTCGGCCAAGGGCGTCATGTTCATCACCGTCGAGGACGAGACGGGCGTCGCCAACCTGATCCTCTGGCCCGACCGCTACTTGGCGCAGCGCCGGCTGGTGCTGTCGGCCGCCATGCTGGCCTGCCACGGCCGGGTGCAGCGCGAGGGCGAGGTGGTGCACGTCATCACTGACCGCCTGGAGGACTTGACGGACCTGCTGCGGGGCGTGGGCACCAGGGATGCGGCCGACTGACGGGACATGCGGCTTGGCTAGGCCCTGGAGCCAGACCAGCACAACATCCATATGGCAGCGTGAACATAGGAACACCGTCATGGTGCAGACAGCCCGCAAGACCTTGGCCGACGACATGAAGGCCCTCATGGACTTGGTCAGCCGCAACCCGACGCAGGCTCGCGTGACGATGCACATGGAGCGGCTGCTGGCTGGCTGGCGCGAGGCGCTGGACTCGGACGCCTACCAGGAGCGCCTGGACGCCTTGCAGAGCGGACTGGCTGAGGGCATCGAGCAGATGGCCGAAGCCGCCGCAGACGTGGACCCGGCGTCCAAGGCCGAGGCGCGCAACGCCGCCGCCGCCGTGGAAACGATGCGGACGGCACACCGTGTGTCGATGGCGGGCGGGGTGGCGCCGGCCTGACCGGCGCGCACCGGTCGGACCGGCTTCCACCCTCTCGCCGCGTTCATCCCCGGATGCGTCCCCTCCGGCCATCGTCTGCTGTCAGGCTAGCGTTGAGGGACGGGCAGGTGCGGCGTACACACGATGCCGCCGAACTCGGCAGCTTCGATCCCACTGCCCGCAGTGGTTCAGGCTGTCCGCCAGCGCAGCGCATCAGCATCCGCCATAGCCAGGGACCCATGCCCGACCCTTGGCAGGGCTGACGGAGAACGACGATCCATGCCTGCCTCTGACGTGCCCCTGCCCCAGAGCGACGACGCCAACGACGCCAAGGCCAGATCGGAGGAGGCCCCGATGCGCCTGTCCCTGGAGAAGCTGGGCGCCAGGAGCAGCCGACCTGATCGCGAGGGAAGGGGGCCGGCAAGCCTCACGGCTGCCGCCCCGGACGGGCATCCTGTCGGGTCGCGAGAACCGGCTGGCGGCCCCGGCCACCGGGTCCAGCGTAACCCGCGTGCACGAGATGATTGACCCGATGCCCTGCCGGATTTGGGCCGGGCACAACCGCGATTATGGGGCATTGAGCGAGATCGCCTGCGCCGACCTGATCGAAAGCCTGCGCACCCAGGGCCGGCAGGAAGTCCCCGCGATTGTACACCGCGTCTCCGACGACCCAGTCAGGCCATTTCCACCACGTTCGCGATGCCACCTGAGCCGATGCTTTAGCCACGGTGTCTGCCGGGCGGGCAATTGATTCCAGACACTGGCTATGCGGATTCGCTCCACTGCGCGGTTGCGCCGGCTCCTATGCTTCGGGATCGTGACACCGGTCAGGGGAGAGCCATGCCATGCCCGGTGAGAGACGTCATGTGGTCGAGGGCGCTCGTCGCCCTGGCGCGCGGCCACCGGGTCCAGCAAGGCATCTTCCAGCCGACGACCGGCGGTCAGGCGCTGCCGGGCGGCGTGTTGGAAACCAATGGCGGGTTGGCCGTCGTCCTTCTGGAAACGGTCAACGACGCGATTGCGGCAACCGTCAGCGCCGGGGTTGCGGCTGACGCCGCTTAGGCCGGCGACGCAGGACAGCCCCGCCGCTCCTCGTCTGCGATGCCGCTCCATAAGGGACTGCCCATGAATGATCTTGTCACGGCGCCAAAAGCGGTTCGCCCGGCCATCGCGGACGCTCAAGGCAAGCCTGGCGCGCCGCCGCAGGCGGATGCCTCGCATGGGTTGACCACCGCCGAAGTCGATCAGCGGCTTGCCCAGGGTGGCCGGAACGCCATCGCCGATGTGTCGCAGCACCCGGTTTGGCAGGCGTTGCAGAAGCTTTGGGCGCCCGTGCCGTGGATGCTCGAGGCAGCCATCGTGCTGCAGATTTGGCTGGGGAAGTGGCCCGAGGCTGGCGTGGTGGCGTTGCTGCTGCTGTTCAACGCCGGACTCGGGCTGGTCCAGGAGAGCCGGGCACAGGCGACGCTGAACGCGCTGAAATCCCGCCTGGCGCTCGTGGCGACGGTCAAGCGGGACGGCAACTGGGCAACCGTTCCGGCGTCCGGCTTGGCGCCGGGCGATGTGGTCAAGCTGTCCTTGGGCGGCGTGGTGGCGGCGGACGTGCACCTGCTCAGCGGGTCGGTCCTGCTCGACCAGTCCATGTTGACCGGGGAGTCGGTGCCCGCCGAAGCCGGCGCCGGGTCGGACGCCTATGCAGGCGCGCTGGTCCGGCGTGGCGAGGCCGTCGCGGCCGTCACCGCCACCGGCGAGCGCACCAAGTTCGGCCGCACGGCGGAGCTGGTGCGGACCGCCAAGGTGGAGAGCTCGCAGCAGACGGCCGTCCTGCGCGTCGTCCGCAACCTCGTGCTGTTCAACGGCACGGTCACCGTCTTCCTCGCGGCCTATGCTTTTTGGGTGCGGATGACCCCCGTCGAGATCGTCTCCCTGGTGCTGGTGGCGGTGCTCTCGTCGATCCCGGTTGCCTTGCCATCCATGTTCACCCTTGCAGCGGCCATCGGCGCGCGCTCGCTGGCTCGCCGCGGCGTGCTGCCGACGAGCCTGTCCGCCGTCGAGGAAGCCGGCGGCATCGACATCCTGTGCGCCGACAAGACGGGAACCCTGACGCTCAACGAACTGACGGTCACGGCCGTCCGTCCCCTGCCTGGCTTCGATGCGGCCCACGTGCTGGCCTTGGCGGCGCTCGCCAGCTCCGACGCCGGGCAGGACCCGGTCGATGCCGCCATCCGGGCCAGCGCCGCGAAGGCGCCGGTCGCCGACGCCCCGGCCCTGCTGACCTTCGTGCCGTTCGACCCGGCGCTGAAACGGGCCGAGGCCACGGTGCGGATGGTGGACGGCAGCGAGGGGCGCGTGGTGAAGGGCGCATACGCCGTCATCGCGGCGCTCTGCCAGCCCGCGCCGGACAGCCCCGCCATGGCGGACGCCCTGCAGGCCAAAGGCTTCCGGGTGCTCGCGGTGGCTGCCGGGCCGCCGGGCACCCTGGTGCTCGCGGGGATGCTGGCGCTGAGCGACCCGGCAAGGGGCGACTCAGCCGCCCTGGTGGCGGAGCTGGACGGGCTGGGCGTACGCACCATGATGGTGACCGGGGACGCAAGGGCCACAGCCGAGGTCGTCGCGGTGGCGGTCGGGATCAAGGGCGCGGTCTGGGCCACTACACCCCTGCCCGACGAGCTTCCCGCCGCGGATTATACCATCTTCGCCGGCGTGCTGCCGGAGGACAAGTCCCGGCTTGTGAAGGCGCTGCAGAAGGCCGGGCACAAGGTCGGAATGTGCGGCGATGGCGCCAACGATGCCCCGGCGCTGCGCCAGGCCCAGATGGGGATCGCGGTCTCCACGGCAACGGACGTGGCGAAGTCGGCCGCCGGGGTCGTGTTGACCGATCCGGGCCTGGCCGGGATCGTGGCCACGGTCAAGGAAGGCCGCAAGACGTTCCAGCGCGTGCTGACCTACGCGCTCCGCTCGATCGTCCACAAGACGGTACAGGTGCTGTTCCTGGCCGCGGGCCTGGTCATGACCGGGCATGCCATCCTGACGCCGACGCTCATGGTCCTGATGATGGTGTGCGGCGACGTGCTGGCGATGTCGTCCTCGACGGACAACGTCCGCCCGTCGCCGATACCCAACCGCTGGCGCATCGGCAGCCTCACCATCGCCGGCCTGGTGATGGGGGCGGCCGACCTGGCGTTCTGCACGGCCTGCCTGGCGACGGGAGCGTTCGTGCTCGGCCTCGGCGCTGCGGCCATGCAGACGACGGCGGTGGTGACGCTGGTGTTCAGCGGCCAGGCCGTCTTCTACGTGGCGCGCGAACGCCGGCACGTCTGGAGTTCCTGGCCAGGGCGGTGGCTGATTGCCTCGTCGGTCGTGGACTTGGGCATCATCGTGACCCTAGCCAGGACGGGCGTTCTGATGGCGGCCCTGCCGACTGGCATCCTGGCCGGGCTGTTCGTCGCGGCGGTCGCCTTCACGTTCGTCCTCGACACCGTCAAGCTCGCCGCGTTCCGCAGGCTGCAGATCGCGTGAGTGGCCCTGTTCAACCTCATGTTCGTCGTGGTCCTGGCGCCGGGCGCACCAAGCCGTCGCACAACGCTTGCATCGGAAACAAAAGCAGCAATTGTAATGCTAGGCCAAAGGCTGGCTCGGGGCAGCCAGGTGGCACGGCCCGCCGAGGACCGGACAGGCAGGCCGGTGAAGCCCGGATGTTGAAGCGCATCCGAGACCTATAAGCTGCTGCTCTCGGACATCGAGGACAGCGGCCCGCCGCCCGGCACGCGCCTGCGGGAGGCGCAGCGCCTCGCCATCAGCCGGACGCCCGTCCGCAAGGCGCCGAAGCCGTTGGAACTGCAAGGCCCGGTCCCGCACCGCATGTGGCCGCCGTGCACCGCCTAGTACTTCAGGAACGGCAGCCCCCGCGTCAGCACCCGGCGGGCCGGCAGGTCGTCCGCGGCGAACCCCCCGCCCAACGCCTGCACCAGCGCCACGCTCGCCACCAGCCGCTGCTCCTGCACCGTCAGCGCCGTCTCCTGGTTGGTCAGCAGCGCCGTCTGCTGCGTGATGACGTTGGTGTAGGCCTGCGTCCCCGCCCGGTAGGTGTTCAGCGCGATCTGCACGGATCGCTGCGCCGACTGCACCGCGGTCGCGTTGGCCTGGCCCTGCTGTTCCAGGATGCGCAGCGTCGACAGGTTGTCCTCGACCTGCTGGAACGCCGTCAGCACCGTCTGGCGATAGGAGGCGACGCTCGCATCATACGCGGCGCGGGCGAACGCGACCTCGGCGCCACGCAGCCCGCCCTCGAACAGCACCTGCGTCGCCTGCGCGCCCAGCGACCACACCCGGTTGGCGGCCTGGATCAGCGACCCCAGCGGATTGCCGGAGTAGCCATACAGTGCCGACAGGCTGATGGTCGGATAGTACGCCGCCACCTGCACGCCGATCAGCGCGTTCTGCTGCTGCATCACCCGCTCCGCCGCCGCCACGTCGGGCCGCCGCTGCAGCAGCCCTGCCGGCACCGTCCCCGGCGCCACCGGCACATCCGCCATCAGCGCCCCCGGCTCCAGCGTCAGCTCGGACGGCGACACCCCGGTCAGCACGGCGATGGCGTGCTCGTACTGCGACCGCAGCACGCCGACGTTCACCAGCAGCGCCTTGGCGGTGTCGAGCTGCGTCTGCGCGGCCGAGTAGGCGGACGGATCGACGGTGCCCGCCTGATACTGGTTGCGCGTGATCCGCAGCGCGTCGGCATAGGCGGCGACCGTGTCGGTCAGCAGCTTGTCCAGCGCGTCCTGGCCCCGCATCAGGAAGTAGTCCGTCGCCAGCAGCGCCTGGGCGGACAGGGTGGCGTTGACCAGGTCGGCGGCACTGACCTGCGCGGCGGCCACGTCGCTCTCGACCTGGCGGCGGATGCGGCCCCATACGTCCAGATCCCAGTTGACGCTGCCCTGCACCGAGTAGGTCGTGATGGTCCGGCTGCCGCTGGTGGTGCCCAAGCTGACACTGCTCCCGGTGGTGGTCGTGCTGCCGGTGCTCGTGGTCGTGCCGGTGGTGGTCCCCGTGGCCCCGGCCACGGAGTTGGTCGCCACGCTCCCCGCCGTGCTGCCCAGCACCGACGAGGAGCTGCCGCGCGACGACCGCGTGTCCCCCACCGACAGCCCCACGGTGGGGAATAGCGCCGAGCGCGCGATATCGACCGTGGCCGCTGCCTCCCGGTACTGCGCCTCGAACTGCTGCACGGTCTGGTTGGACACCACGACCTGCCGCTCCAGCCGGCTGAGCAGCGGATCGTGGTAGATCTCCCACCACTCGCCCTTCGGCGCGTCGTCCTGCGGCTGCGCCACCGTCCAGCCCGGCGGCGCCTCCTTGAATCCGCCCGTCACCCCCACTGCGTACGGCCGATGGTAGTCGGGTCCGACGGTGCAGGCGGCAAGCAGGACCCCCAGCAGGAGGGCAGCCCTCATTCCGCCGCCTTCAGTGCGGGTGCGCGGCTCGGCCGCAGCCGGTCCAGCACCAGGTAAACCGCCGGGGTGGTGTACAGCGTCAGCACCTGGCTTACGATCAACCCGCCGACGATGGCGATGCCCAGCGGCCGCCGCAGCTCCGCCCCGTTGCCGTAGGCCAGCGCCAGCGGCAGCGCCCCCAGCAGCGCCGCCGCGGTGGTCATGGTGATGGGGCGGAACCGCATCAGGCACGCCTGGAAGATGGCATCCCGGCTGGAGGCGCCGTCCACCCGCTCGGCATGCAGCGCGAAGTCGATCATCAGGATGGCATTCTTCTTGACGATGCCGATCAGCAGGATGACCCCGATGACGGCGATGAGGGAGAACTCGGTGTTGAACAGCATCAGCGCCAGCACCGCGCCGATGCCGGCCGACGGCAGGGTGGACAGGATGGTGATGGGATGCACGAAGCTCTCGTACAGCACCCCCAGCACGATGTACACCGCCAGCAGCGCGCCTGCGATCAGCACGGCCTCGCTGTTCAGGGACTGCTGGAACACCTGCGCGGTGCCGGCGAACGACCCCTGGATGTCTGCCGGCATGTGCAGCTCCGCCACCGCGCGGTCGATGGCGGCGGAGGCGTCCGACAAGGAGCGGCCCGGCGCCAGGTTGAACGAGATCGTGGCCGCGACGAACTGGCTCTGGTGGTTCACCGACAGCGCCGTCTTGCCCTGGCTGAACCGCGCCACCGCCGACAACGGCACCATGGTCTCCGCCCCCGTGCTGACCGCTGCGCCCGCGGAGGCGCTGCTGCTGCCGCTCGCCGCGATGGCGTTCTGCGCCGCGTTGCGCTGCGAGTTGTTGCGCCCGTTGGCCGACGCCGCCGCGACGCTGGTACGGCTGGTGACGGTCCCGGCCGGGGCGTTGCTGGTGGCGGTGCCGGTGGCGGACCCGCCCGCCGTGCTGACCCAAATCTGGTTCAGGATGTCCGGGTCCTGCCAGTACCGCGGCGCGACCTCCATGATGACGTGATACTGGTTCAGCGCGTTGTAGATCGTCGAGACCGCCCGCTGGCCGAACGCATCGTAAAGCGTGTTGTCGATCTGCTGCGCCGTGATGCCCAGGCGGGACGCGGTCGGCCGGTCGATGGTCAGCACCGTCTGCAGCCCGGCCTGCTGCTGGTCCGAGTTCACGTCTGTCAGCGTCCGGTCGTGCTGCAACGCCTCCAGCAGCTTGGGCGCCCAGGTGAACACCTCCTCGGTGCTGTCGGCCTGCAGGGTGTACTGATAGGCCGCGTTGCTCTGCCGCCCGCCAACGCGGATATCCTGCGCCGGCACCAGGAACAGCCGCCCGCCCGGCACGCGCGACAGCTCCCGCCGCAGCCGGGTCGTGATCACGTCGAGGCTGTCGCGCTCGTTCTTGGGCTTCAGCAGCACGTAGACGTTGCCGGTGTTGGTCTGCCCGCCGCCGCCGCCGCCGCCCGCGCCGGTGGAGCCAACGACGTTCTGCACCGCCGGGTCACGCTGCACGATGGCCATCATCTGCGTGAGCTTCTGGCTCATGGACTGGAACGAGACGCTCTGGTCGGCCTGCAGGCTGCCGATCAGCCGGCCGCTGTCCTGGACCGGGAACAGGCCCTTGGGGATCACCATAAGCAGCACGACGTTCAGCACCACCGTGCAGGCCAGCACGACCAGCACCAGCCCATTGTGGTTCAGCGTCCAGGACAGCGTGCGGCCATAGAACGCCTGGGCGCGCTCGCCGAAGCTGCGGCGGCGCAAGGGATAATCGGCCGGCGGCGGGGTGGGCCTGAGAAAAAGCGCACACAGCATGGGCGTGGTGGTCAGCGAGATCGCCATCGACACCAGGATCGCCAGCGACAGCGTGACCGCGAATTCTCGAAATAGCCGGCCGACGATGCCGCCCATCAGCAGGATCGGCAGGAACACCGCAATCAGCGACAGCGTGATGGAGACGATGGTGAACCCGACCTCCTGCGCGCCCTTCAGGGCCGCCTGCATGCGCGGTATGCCGTCTTCCATGTGGCGGGAGATGTTCTCCAGCACGACGATCGCATCATCCACGACGAAGCCGGTGCTGATGGTCAGCGCCATCAGCGAGAGGTTGTCCAGGCTGTAGCCCAGCAGGTACATCGCGCCGAACGTCCCCACCACGGACACCGGCACCGCCACCATCGGGATCAGCGTCGCCCGGATGTTGCGCAGGAACACCCACACCACCAGCGTCACCAGCCCGACCGCGATCAGCAGCGTCGTCTCGGTGTCCCGCAGCGAGGCGCGTATGCTGATGGTGCTGTCGGAGGCGAACTGGATGTCGATGTCGCCCGGCAGGGCGGCGCGCAGCTTGGGGACCGTCGCCTTGATGGCGTCCACGGTGCTGATGACGTTGGCGCCGGGCTGCTTGAACACGATCACCAGGACAGCCGGCTTGCCGTTCGCGAGGCCGAGGTTGCGCAGGTCCTGCACGCTGTCCTCGACCGTGGCCACGTCGGTCAGCCGCACCGCCCGGCCGTTGCGGTAGGCAACGATCAGCGGGCGGTAGTCGGCGGCGTGGCTGGCCTGGTCGTTGGTGTAGATCTGCAGCCGTTCCGGGCCGAGTTCGACGATGCCCTTGGGGCTGTTGGCGTTGGCCGAGGCGAGGGTGGCGCGGATGTCCTCCAGGCCGATGCCGTACTTGAACAGCGACTGCGGCTCCAGTTCGACGCGCACCGCCGGCAGGGCCGCGCCGCTGATGAGCACCTGGCCGACGCCGGACAACTGCGACAGTTGCTGCGACAGCACCGTGCTGGCAGCGTCGTAGATCTGGCCGCGGGTGAGCGTGCTGGAGGTCAGCGAGACGATCAGGATGGGCGCGTCGGCCGGGTTGACCTTGCGATAGACCGGGTTGGACAGCAGGTTGGTCGGCAGGTCCGCTCGGGCGGCGTTGATGGCGGCCTGCACGTCGCGGGCGGCGCCGTTGATGTCGCGGTCCAGGCCGAACTGCAGGTTGATGCGCGCCTGGCCGACTTGGCTCTGCGAGGTGATCTCCGACACGTCGGCGATCTGGCCGAGGTGGCGTTCCAGCGGGCTGGCGAGGCTGGTGGCGACGGTTTCCGGATCGGCGCCGGGCAGTTGGGCCTGGACGGAGATGGTGGGGAAATCCACCTCCGGCAGCGAGGCGACCGGCAGTTGGAAGAACGCCAGCGCCCCGGCCGCCAGGATCGCCAGCGTCAGCAGCGTCGTGGCAATGGGGCGGAGGATGAACGGGCGGGAGATGTTCATGCGGGCGTCATTCTGCTGGGGCCGCATCGCCCTGGCGGCGGTTGGGCCGGGTGCCCGTCAGCCGTAGGGACAGGCGGTCGAACATCAGGTAGATGACCGGCGTCGTGAACAGGGTCAGCACCTGGCTGACCAGCAGGCCCCCCACGATGGCGATGCCCAGCGGCTGCCGCAGCTCCGACCCTGACCCGCCGCCCAGCATCAGCGGCAGCGCGCCCAGCATCGCCGCCAAGGTGGTCATCAGGATCGGGCGGAACCGCAGCAGGCACGCCTGGAAGATCGCCTCGCGCGGCGGCTTGCCCTCCACCCGCTCGGCGGCCAGCGCGAAGTCGATCATCATGATCGCGTTCTTCTTCACGATGCCGATCAGCAGGACGATGCCGATGATGCCGATGATGTCCAGGCCGTGCCCTGTCAGGTCCAGGAACACCAGCGCCCCCAACCCAGCGGACGGCAAGGTGGACAGGATCGTCAGCGGGTGGATGAAGCTTTCATACAGCACGCCCAGCACGACGTACACCGCGACCAGCGCCGCCAGGATCAGCAGCAGCTCGTTGGACAGCGACGACTGGAACGCCGACAGCGCGCCCTGGTAGGCCAGGGTGAAGCTGTCCGGCAGCCCGATGTCCCGCGCCGCCGCGGCAATCCCTGCCACCGCGACATCCAGCGACGTGCCCGGCGCCAAGTTGAACGACACCGAAGTCGCCGGGAACTGCCCGAGGTGGCCGATCTGCAGCGGCCCGTTGCGGGTGGACAGCCGCACCATCGCCGCCAAGGGCACCTGGCCGTTGGTGGCCGTGGCGGATGGCAGGTAGATCGCGCCCAACGCCTGTTGCAGGCTCGCCTGGTCCGTCACGTCCGCCTGCATGATGACGCGGTACTGGTTGGACTGCGTGTAAAGCGTCGAGACGATGCGCTGGCCGAAGGC
>JAABUQ010005672.1_pt1 | contig 19621 bp, 19 predicted proteins | sample 5560001 | NCBI WGS metagenome assembly JAABUQ01 (sample SAMN10711888, study PRJNA513371) | rock metagenome | isolation source: Antarctica rocks | place: Antarctica: Victoria Land, Finger Mt nord | collected 2015-12-18
TTAGCGAATCAGCTAAGTTTAATAATGTCATCGTATTTATTAAGATTTGTGTGATTATGCTGTTTATCTTTTTTGGCATTTCTCACATAAATCCTCAAAACTTAACGCCATTTATTCCTCCGAATACGGGTGAGTTTGGACATTACGGCTGGAGCGGAATTTTACGGGGGTCAGGAGTTATCTTTTTCTCTTATATTGGCTTTGATGCGGTTTCAACGGCAGCCCAAGAAGCACGAAACCCACAGAAAGATATGCCAATTGGCATTCTCGGTTCGCTGGTAGTTTCCACGGTGCTTTATGTCGCTGTTGCATTAGTGCTGACGGGAATTGTACCGTTTCAAAAGCTGAGTGTTCCTGACCCAATCGGTGTAGGTGTTGATGCCGCTGGTGCCGCGCTACGCTGGCTAAGACCTGTGGTGAAAATTGGTGCGATCGCGGGCTTGAGTTCGGTTGTTCTAGTGATGTTGATGGCGCAACCCAGAATTTTTTACTCAATGGCAAAAGACGGCTTGTTGCCACCTCGATTTGCGGCGCTTCATCCCAGGTTTAAAACGCCCGCAACAACTACCATCGTGTCGGGAATCGCCGCGATGATCTTTGCTGGCATATTGCCCATTGGTGTACTAGGAGAGTTGGTGTCCATCGGCACCTTACTTGCCTTTGTTATTGTTTGTACTGCTATACCGGTTTTGCGCCGAAGCAGACCTGAATTGCCTCGGCCCTTCAAAACGCCACTGGTGCCCTTAGTGCCGATTCTAGGCGCATTAGTATGTCTGGCGCAGATGATTGCTCTCCCTGGTGATACCTGGCTGCGATTGTTTGTATGGCTGGTGATTGGTTTAATTATCTACTTTACCTACAGTCGCAAACATAGTACAGTACAACTCCAAACGGCCGAGCAGCGTGATCTCCAGGATAAATAGCTGACTGAATCCTATAGTCCGCCCCTCAGACTCGCCATGCCTTAGTATTCTGTAGTCAATCAACTGTAAAGGAGCAGATTGGCTAGTTTTGAGGGTATTGTAAACTTAAGCCAGCGTTGACAAGATTAAGCATGATACTAAACTCCGCTTGATGGCTGGCGTTGCGGTTTTACGTAGCGCTTAGGTTTGAGTTCTTAGCCATTGCCGTAAAGAGCGAATTACACTGTTGTCGTCCTCAATCTCCGCTCGTTGCAGAAATTGCTCCAATACCGCTCCAGAAATCATCGTCTCCGTTTACTCATATTTTATTTCGGGTAGCGGGTTGAAACTGGTCATACTTTGCAATTGGTTTGTGCTCAGACTGTATTGAGATCTTCTCCCAAATCCCGTAGGCGAGCCGCTAGCCGCTCTGCCCGTTGTCGCTCCTGCTCCGCCTGCTGTTGTGCCGCTTCTGCCCGTTGTTGTTCCTGTTGTGCTAATTCTCCCGGCAGCAAGACCAAATTCTCTTGGCGATCATAGAAACGCAACCACTGACAGGTTCCGTTTGGCGGTTCACGCCGGATACTACCTGACCAGGTTCCCAGCCATAGTTCTAATTTCTGACACCACAACCAACCACGCTCGTTTGCTTGGAGCGGCTGATACCTCTGAGAATCGTTTAAATGCCACCCTTGCAGAGATTTTGGCTCAAATGGGTCGTAAACATAATAATCCGCAGTGTGAAACGTCCGCTCATACAACTCCTTCTTTACACCCTTGTCAACATGCGCTGTGCTGGGCGACATCAGCTCGACAATAACATCTGGATACCGTCCGTCCTCTTCCCATAAAACCCAGCCCTGGCGCTCACGGTTACCATCTACATTCAAGGTCACAAAGAAGTCTGGTCCCCGGAAGTCTCGGTTCATTGCCTGAACTCGGCTGTAGTAGACAAACATATTGCCACCTACAAAAAAATCTGTTCGCTGGGCTAGCGCACTCAGAGCGGAATCGATCAGAACATTCATCGCAATCCGGTGACGATTCGTTTCCAAGGGTTCTCCATCATCAAATATCAGGTCAGTCGGCGGACTAGGCGGTGACCAAATTGTCCCCTCATCTAAGGGTGTATCCTGCTCAGTCGTGATTTCGGTAGACATAGCTTCCTTGGGGTGAGTAACTGTTAGCTAATTTCTGAACAAATCTACCCATTGCTTCCTGTTTGACCAGATTCTTCAATCAGATGAGCGACGAATTCTCTAAGCCGTTCTTTCCAATCAGGGACGGCTTTTAGTTTTTCTCTCACACCTTGTCTAACCTTAAAGCAAACCGGAGTGCGATCAAATGGTTGATCGTTGAGCGGTTTGGCACCTAGTTTATGTTGTTTTTGAAAAGGCATAATAAACCTCAAATATATTAGTATACTAGTATATAAGATACATTGAGTCGAATCAATGGCATAAATGAAAACTTACGCAACCGATAACCTACCTAACATTCTGCAAAATTTCATAGCTGATTACAGCAAGGTCTATCGGTCTGCATTGGTCTTTGCTGTCAATCAACGGCTTGCAGGATTCAGTGATAAATCAAAGCTCAACACACTGATTCAGCAGACATTCAAAATTAATAAGCGTCAGGCAGGTGCGGTAATCGCAGACGCAGACGGCAAAATTGATTCGGTGGCATTATGTCGCGCTAATCATATCAGACAGCTTGATAGCAAGCTTAAATCTGCGTGCTGCTGGTTGCGCCAGACTGAGAAATCATTGAAAGATGCCCGTAAACATTACTCTGGTAGGTGGAAAGACAAGAAACAATCCACAAATCTAAAAATGTTTTGCTACCTGGACACGCGCCAAACCTCATGGCAACGGAAACGTTTTGCTATTCACCACAAGAAACGCTACATCGCTCATCTAGAACGCCAGATTGCCTCTCTCAGACTTGCACCGTTGCGCGTGACTATCAGTAAGCAAGGTGAGGCTTATTTTGTTGGCTCTAAGGGTGAAACCTGCGGCAACCAAGTTTTTCAGTTCGATGGTTCTGCTCTCAAGATTCGTGTTCCTGAATGTCTAGAACACAAGTACGGTGAGGTGTTGGAATGTCTTGTCAATCCGTTTCCTTATGGTCAGGACAATCTAGAGAAATCGCTGTCAACAACCGGATTCACCACGAACAAAAAGACAGGTGAGCAAACGCCAATTCGGTACGGGTTGGCAATGGCGCATCGCTTCTATGCGAAAGACTTTCGCGCTTTTCTGGGCAGTCACGGTTGACCTGAGCGCGACCAAGCGAATCACGCGCCCCAGACAGTATGGCTGTATTGGTATTGACATCAATCCTAAGTCGATTGGTTATGCCGTAGTAGATCATGATGGCAATTTAGTTGCCAAAGGTAGAATTCCGTTCGACGTTAGCTCTAAGCGTCGTGGTCAGACGTTGGCAGTCATCGCCAATATCTGTAACTCTCTTACCAATTTAGCGGTGTACTATGGGATGCCTATTGCGTTTGAGCACCTTGAATTCGCAGCCAAGAAAGCACAGCTAAGAGAACGTGGCAGAAAGTATGCTCGGATACTGTCTAACTTTGCTTACAGTCGATTTGTCGAGCAATTGATACTGCAATGCGGTAACCGAGGCATCGAAACTATCCAGCGCCATCCTGCATGGTCTAGCTTTCTCGGACTAGTCAAGTATTCCAGAATGTATGGCATGGGCAGTGATGAAGCTGCTGCAATGGATAAGAGCGCGTAGAGCCATGAATCTCTCAGAACGATTACCCCGCTCTATAAACGCTTTGTTGGGAATGAATCCCCGCAAACACGTATGGAGCGGGGTCAACCAACTAAATAAAATCCTCACGCTCTTTGCCGCGTCACGGCTATTTCAGTGTCTCTAACTGGGAGCTTAAGGTCAAGCCTGGGAATTGAGTCTACTGCGGTAGATCGAGTCAAAGGCAAGCTGTAAAGCACTTTGAGTAGGTATAGCATCTAGCCGCTAGGATGCAATATGGACAGTTTTTCTACTTTTGGGTAGCTTTGTTCATACATGAATGAGCAGCAACATGCCAATCAGCTAACGAACTTGAGTTGAAACCTCAAAGCGATCCGCATTGGACAACTTATGCTTTCAGTTTTAACTATATTTATTACCCACTCTGTGTAAAATCAAGAGTCATTACCTTCGATATTAATCGTTACTAGACAGCCGGATAACTCCAGAACCTTTATTAGTTCTGGAATTGTCGGCAGATTACTTAGGTTTGAAGGTAAAATCCGGTTTATTTATGATTGGAAAAATCGGCTTTTGCCAACCACCGCTGCCTCTCCAACCAGGTGATTTACTGCGGGTAATCGCTCCCAGTGGCGCTTTACGAGAAATGGAAGCGTTCGAATTGGGTGTCGAGATTTGGCGATCGCACGGCTACCGGGTAGAACTGAGCGCCGTTGTGAATGCTCAGTGGGGCTACTTGGCTGGGACAGATAGCGATCGCCGCAGCCAACTGCTTAGCGCTTGGAAAGACCCAGATTGTCGCGGCATCCTCTGTGCTAGAGGCGGTTATGGCAGTGCCAGAATCCTGGAAGACTGGGTTTGGCCCCCAGAGAACTCAAAGTGGCTGATTGGCTTTTCTGACATTACTGCACTCCTTTGGAGCCTTAGTTTGAAGGGTATTTCAGGCGTCCACGGTCCCGTGCTAACTACCCTAGCATCTGAGCCAGATTGGTCAATTCAGCGCTTGTTCGACAGCGTGGAAGGTCGCCCGCTTGCCCCTCTTAATGGCACAGGCTGGGGTGGCGGTATAGCCACTGGCATCCTGCTACCGGCCAATCTCACCGTTGCCACCCATCTACTCGGTACCCCCATCCAACCCCAGATGGATAGCGTCATTCTCGCCCTAGAGGATGTGACAGAGGCTCCCTACCGCATCGACCGGCAGCTGACTCAGTGGCGTTTGAGTGGTGCATTGTCAAAAATCAGAGGTATTGCACTGGGACGCTTTAGCCGCTGCGAACCGCCGCCGAATATTCCTAGCTTGACCATTGACGAAGTACTGCGCGATCGCCTGGGTGATTTGAACATTCCTATTGTCTCAAACCTCCCCTTTGGTCACGACGGCCCCAATGCCGCTTTACCCGTCGGCGTCTTGGTTCAGTTAGATGCAGACAAAAGTATATTGACCTATTACGACCAATACGATGCAGTGCGGGAGTTCCGCCAAGCCCTATGATTGCAGGAACATTAGACAGATCCACAAACCCTAGTGGTAGCAACACAAAGGGCAACTTTAGAGTGATAAGCTAACAAATGCATAAAAAAACAAATTTAAGGTGAAGAGTTAAATGACCGTTTCAACCCAGGTTCCCTATCTGCTGAGGGCAGCTCGTGGTGAAGTGTTAGACCGACCGCCCGTGTGGATGATGCGGCAGGCAGGACGCTACATGAAGGCTTATCGGGAATTACGGGATAAGTATCCTTCGTTTCGCGATCGCTCGGAAAAACCAGAAATCGCTATCGAAATTTCGCTGCAACCCTTTCGCGCCTTTGCGCCAGATGGGGTAATTTTATTTTCGGACATCTTGACGCCGCTGCCAGGAATTGGCATTCCCTTTGATATCGTTGAAAGCCGAGGTCCGATAATTGAGCCGCCAATCCGTAGCCAAGAGCAGATTGACCAACTGCACCCGTTAGAGCCGGAAGTATCACTGCCGTTTATTCGGGAAATTTTGCAAGCCTTACGGCAGGAAGTGGGCGATCGCGCTACCGTATTGGGTTTTGTCGGTGCGCCTTGGACGCTAGCAGCTTACGCCATAGAAGGCAAAAGCTCTAAAGACTATACCATCATCAAAAGTATGGCTTTCTCGGAGCCAGCCATGCTGCATCAATTTTTAGGCAAACTTGCAGACGCGATCGCGCTTTACGTCCGCTATCAAATCGATTCCGGAGCCCAAGTAGTACAAATGTTTGACTCCTGGGCGGGGCAACTCAGTCCCCGAGACTTTGAGGAATTTGCCTTGCCTTACCAGCAGCAGGTAGTGAAACAGGTAAAGGCGACGCACCCAGATACGCCCTTGATCCTTTACATCAACGGTAGTGCTGGATTATTAGAGCGGATGGCACAAACAGGTGTAGATTTCGTCAGTGTGGACTGGACAGTTGATATGGCAGAAGCAAGGTCAAGGTTGGGTGCCAATATTGGGGTGCAGGGAAATCTAGACCCATGTGCTCTGTTTGGTTCCAAACAGTTTATCCGCGATCGCATCCTCGACACCGTTCGCAAAGCTGGCAATCGGGGTCATATTTTAAATCTTGGTCACGGCGTTTTACAGAACACCCCAGAAGAAAACGTCGCCTTTTTCTTTGAAACCGCGAAACAGCTCAAGACAGGTCTGGGTGGCGAGTAATGAAGCGGATCTTAGTAACTGGTGCAAGTGGCTGCATTGGTCACTATGTGACTGAAGCGTTGATTCAGGAAACTGAACACGAGCTGTATTTGCTAGTCAGAAACCGCAATAAACTAAAATTGGATACTCAGTCTCGCCCTGGCATCACCATCTTGGAGGGTGACATGCGAGAAATTGGGCGCTTTGCTGACTTGCTAAAAACGATAGATAGCGCCGTGCTAGCAGCCACAGCTTGGGGCGGTGAAGATTTGTATGAGACTAACGTCCTCAAGACAATCGAATTGCTAAACCTGCTCGATCCAGCCGTTTGTCAGCAGGTTATTTACTTTTCCACCGCTAGCGTCCTGGATCGCCAAAACCAATTGCTTAAGGAAGCAGGTGAAATCGGCACTGATTACGTCCGTTCTAAGTACGACTGCTTGCGCCAACTATCGAAATTAGCGATCGCCCCCCAGATTACCGTTCTGTTCCCCACCCTAGTGTTTGGAGGCGATGCCCAAAAACCCTACTCCCATGTCTCATCTGGCTTGCCAGAGCTGTTGAAATGGATGGATCTAATTCGCTTTTTCACAGCAGACGGTAGTTTCCACTTCATCCACGGACGAGACATTGCCCAAGTGGTACGATACCTGATCGACCATCCAACTCAGGGCAATGAGCCACGCCAATTAGTTTTAGGTCAAGATCGGTTGACGGTGAACCAAGCAATCGAAGAGATTTGTGCCTATTTAAACAAAAAGATCTACCTGCGCATTCCCTTGTATCTATCACTCGCCAATGTATTTATCATTTTGTTCCGGCTTCAAATGGCTGCTTGGGATAGATTCTCCCTGCGCTACCGGCATTTCTCTTACGAAAACCCAGTCAATCCAGCCAGCCTTGGATTACCGAATTACTGTGCCACGATCAGCGACGTCCTAAAAATCGGCGGTATTCCCCGTGGAAGGCAAACAACAGCTCAGCCACAGTAGGGTGGGCAGTGCCCGCCATGCTCTCAATTGGTGGGCACTGCCTACCCTACATTTACAGCAATATTTTTAGGTAATCTTCCAGCAGGAAGGGAGCAAGGAAAATCAGAAACTATTTAAGTTTGGCAACGTCAGTTAGTTAAAAATAAGGTCAAGAAGAGGATTTAAATTAAATGCGAGTTTTACTGGTTTATCCTCTGTTTCCCAAAACCTTTTGGTCTTACGAAAAAATCCTGCAATTAATTAATCGTAAAGTTCTGTTACCGCCACTGGGTTTGGTTACAGTCGCTGCTATCTTGCCTCAAGAGTGGGAGTTCAAGCTGGTAGACCGCAATATCAGAGCGGTGAGCGAGTCAGAGTGGGAATGGGCAGATGTGTGTATCTTCAGCGCCATGATTGTCCAGAAAGAAGACCTCTTAGACCAAATCCGGGAAGCAAAACGACGTGGCAAGCGGGTGGCTGTGGGTGGTCCTTATCCCACCTCTGTGCCTGAAGAAGCGTCCTTAGCTGGGGCAGATTATCTGATTTTGGATGAAGGGGAAATCACACTGCCAATGTTTATGGAGGCAATTGGGCGGGGGGAGACCAGTGGAATTTTCCGCTCCAACGGCGAAAAACCAGATGTGAGCACAACCCCAATCCCGCGATTTGATTTATTGGAATTCGATGCTTATGACTCGATGTCGGTACAGTTTTCGCGCGGTTGTCCCTTCCAGTGCGAGTTTTGCGACATCATAGTGCTCTACGGTCGTAAGCCTCGGACCAAGACACCAGCACAGCTGTTAGCAGAGTTGGATTATCTTTACGAGCTAGGGTGGCGTCGCGGTGTGTTCATGGTAGATGACAACTTTATCGGGAACAAGCGGAACGTTAAGTTATTGCTCAAAGAGCTAAAAGTCTGGCAAGCACAGCACCAGTATCCCTTCCGTTTTAACACCGAAGCTTCTATTGACTTGGCTCAAGACTCGGAACTGATGGAGCTGATGGTGGAGTGCAATTTTGACGCCGTGTTTTTGGGGATTGAAACGCCAGATGAAGAAAGCTTGCAGTTAACAAAGAAGTTCCAAAATACCCGTAGCTCTTTAAGTGATTCCGTTGAGATGATTACGCGAGCTGGGTTGCGACCGATGGCTGGCTTCATCATTGGCTTTGATGGGGAAAAATCAGGATCGGGCGATCGCATTGTCCGATTTGCCGAACAAACAGCGATTCCCACCACCACCTTTGCGATGCTGCAAGCTCTGCCTCATACGGCTTTATGGCATCGGCTGGAAAAAGAGGGACGTCTGCAAGCCAAAGATGGCAACATTAACCAGACGACTTTGATGAACTTTGTGCCAACGCGACCCCTAGAAGACATTGCCAGAGAATACATCGAGGCATTCTGGGAGTTATATGATGCTGATCGCTTTCTAGATCGCACCTATCGCTGTTTTCTGATGCTAGGTGCGCCGAAGTGCAAAGCACCATTCAAGCTACCTACTTGGGTGGATCTGCGAGCGTTGCTGATTGTTGTTTGGCGACAGGGGTTAAAACGCCGAACGCGCTGGAAATTCTGGCACCACCTGTTTAGCATTTTCAAACGCAACCCAGCTGTGTGGGAGCATTACATTACCGTTTGCGCCCACAACGAGCACTTCTTAGAGTATCGCCAGATTGTGCGCGACGAGATTGAAAGCCAACTGACTGAGTTTCTGGCAAAAACAGAAGTGCAAACTCAGGATAAGGAGGTGGTAGGGGCACTCAGCTTATAGTTAAACAGAACATGCAGATCCAAAGGCTTCTATAGCAGTCCTATTTGATTTGTGAATAGTATCTCTAAATAAACAAACCACCAAGACGCAAAGAACGCCAAGGAATTTTATAACTCATTAGGATTGCTATAGAAAAGCTAACCTGAAAGTACGCTTGCGCTTATTGGTAAGCTTGGTGTTTCAATTTCAATCGTGTCAGTGTGCTTCGAGTAGTTGTCAATAGTGATACCAACAACTTCTCCATCAACGCCAAAGTCAACAATTAGATCGTCGGTAACTGCCTCTGATTCTGAGCTGGGCTTAGATGTCAAGCTAATGTACAGTGTATCTGTTGTTGGAAAGTACTGAATTTTCATATCGGTTCTTCGCCTCTTAGTTGCCGTTTGTAAAAATTCCGGTCAAAGAAAGCATTGTGAACAGTTTCTCCATCTGTCAAAGTAATCACTCTCAGAACTCTACTGCCCATCTCTGATATGTTCGCCCAGAAAGATATCCGTCCGTTCAACTGAACTTCTTTTTTGACTGGATTGGCTAACACTCGCTCGATCCATTCCCTATGGACCTCTGGGTGTTTGACAAACACCACTTTATCGAAATACTCAGTTGTCTTCATATTACTATGGAAATCCTTAAATTTGAGATATAATTAGAGACTGCACGTATACGGCGACCGCGGATCATGAGCAAAGGGACACTGTTTGACAAAGTTTGGGACTTACATACTGTAGAAATTTTGCCTTCCGGACAGACTCAGCTATTTATTGGTCTACATTTGATTCACGAAGTCACCAGTCCTCAAGCCTTTGCTATGCTCCGGGAGCGAGGACTAAAGGTACTGTTTCCCGAACGGACGGTGGCAACTGTAGATCATATTGTTCCTACAGAGAGTCAAGCTCGTCCCTTTGTTGATGGCCTTGCAGAAGAGATGATGCAAGCCTTGGAGCGTAATTGCCAGGAATACGGCATTAAATTTTACAATGTTGGCTCTGGTCATCAAGGAATTGTTCATGTGATTGCTCCAGAACAGGGCTGGACCCAGCCGGGAATGACTGTAGCCTGTGGAGATAGCCACACTTCCACCCATGGTGCTTTTGGAGCGATCGCCTTTGGGATTGGCACTTCTCAAGTACGGGATGTATTGGCTTCCCAAACGCTGGCGCTCTCTAAACTCAAAGTCCGCAAGTTAGAAGTGAATGGGGCATTGCGCCCTGGTGTGTATGCCAAGGATGTGATACTGCATATCATCCGTACCCTTGGCGTTAAAGGTGGAGTGGGATATGCCTATGAATTTTCTGGCACCACCTTTGATGCGATGAGTATGGAAGAACGGATGACAGTGTGCAATATGGCAATTGAAGGAGGTGCGCGTTGTGGATACGTTAACCCAGATGCTGTCACATTCAAGTACCTGCAAGGCAGAGAATTCGCGCCCCAAGGTGCAGACTGGGACAAAGCTGTAGCTTGGTGGACAAGCCTTCGCAGTGATGCTGATGCGATTTACGACGACGCGATCGCATTTGATGCTACTAATATTGCTCCGACGGTGACCTGGGGAATTACCCCTGGGCAGGGCATTGCGGTGGATGAAGTGGTTCCCGTTGCTGATGCCCTGCTCGAAGCAGAAAGACCAATTGCTGAAGAAGCCTACCGTTACATGTCTCTTACCCCTGGGTCGCCGCTCCGAGGGACTAAAGTAGACGTGTGCTTTATCGGCAGCTGTACCAATGGCAGACTCAGCGACCTGCGTGAAGCCGCAAAATTTGCTAAAGGACGGCATGTGGCTACGGGTGTCAAGGCATTTGTGGTGCCTGGTTCGGAACAGGTTAAACAGCAAGCCGAGGCAGAAGGACTGCATAAAGTCTTTTTAGAAGCAGGTTTTGAGTGGCGAGAACCCGGTTGTTCGATGTGTCTAGCTATGAACCCTGACAAACTGCAGGGTAGCCAACTGAGTGCTTCTTCTTCAAATCGTAACTTTAAGGGTCGTCAGGGTTCTGCCACTGGGCGCACCCTGCTGATGAGTCCCGCGATGGTGGTAGCAGCGGCTGTTACAGGTGAAGTTTCTGATATCCGCGACTTGCTGTAGGTGAAGTGATGAGTGAAGTGAAATCAATCGCCGGACGGGGAATTCCTTTAGTTGGTAATGACATTGATACAGACCGAATTATCCCAGCCCGTTTTTTGCGCTGTGTAACCTTTGACGGTTTGGGAGAACAGGTGTTTGCCGATGACCGGACTCAGGAAGGACAACATCCCTTTAACCAACCCCAATACCAAGGAGCCAAAATTTTGGTAGTCAACGGCAATTTTGGCTGTGGTTCATCACGGGAGCACGCACCTCAAGCACTAGCAAAATGGGGTATTCAAGCGTTAGTCGGAGAGAGTTTTGCTGAAATCTTCTTTGGCAACTGTGTAGCTATTGGTATCCCTTGCTTTACAGCTGATTCAGCAACGGTGAAGCATCTACAGGCGGCACTGGCAGCGACACCGCTAACCCTAATGACTGTAGATTTAGAATCGATGCAAGTTCGTTTTGAAGACTTTTGTGCTTCTGTAAGCATGGGCGAGGGGTCGCGCCAAATGCTTATGAAAGGCACATGGGATGACTGTGGACAACTAGTCACCCAAGTTAATCAGATTCGGGCTACGGCATCAAAATTGCCTTATCTCGCTTGGAGCGAGAAAGGGTAAGGGCAGGGGAAGCAGGGGCGGCAGGGGCGGGAAAGAGTTAATACTTTCTTAATGCCACAAGGTTGGAATCAGAGCGGATTCATCCATGGAAAAGAAAATATTTGTGCCAAGATTGCTTGCAATGAGGCACAAGGTGTCCGCTCTTCTTGCCCCTGCCTTCAGGTATGGGGTTTGCCCCCCCTGCTCTCTTCTTTGACCCACGTAGACGGTGGGGATACGCGAACCCTCATCGGTCTATGCGGTGAGGTAGTTTATATTAGCTTGACAGCTCGAAGACCGAAAAGCAGTCCTACCGCAACGCCAAAGGCTCCACCTAAGATCAAGATATAAGATATTACTCCAAACATTAATTGGTTTTCCACGATAGTCACTAAAACCATTGAAACATTATCTGGAGTAAAATACAGCGGAAGGGCGCTTGGGAAAAGGGATTTTGGCGATGCATTCAGTCATTGACTCTGATATTGACCTGGTTTTATCCGAGGAGCAGTTTTACAAGATTGCGATCGCAGATAACAACCTAGAGCAGCTAGGTCGACGGATGAAAAAACTTGAGCTGGGCAAGAAAGTCCTGGTGGTTTCCAATCCAACCATCTTTGACCACTACGGTCAGTCTGTGAAGGATTCCCTCAAATCAGCTGGGTTTGAAGTTGCCGAGCTAATCATCAACGCGGGTGAGTGCTACAAAACCCTGGCTTCAATCGAAGAAATCTACAATGCCGCCCTAGCGAACTTCCTAGAGCGCTCTTCAACCCTAGTTGCTTTAGGTGGAGGTGTGATTGGCGATATGACAGGCTTTGCCGCTGCCACATGGCTGCGGGGCATTAACTTTGTGCAAGTGCCAACCACCCTGTTAGCGATGGTTGATGCTGCGATCGGAGGCAAAACTGGGGTTAATCATCCCAAAGGAAAAAACTTAATTGGGGCTTTCTATCAGCCGCGACTAGTTTTAATTGACCCACAGGTGCTGAAAACTCTTCCCGACCGAGAGTTTCGGGCTGGAATGGCAGAAGTGATCAAGTACGGTGTCATCTGGGACGCTGAGCTGTTTGCTCAGATGGAACAATGTCAGCACCTGGATCAACTATCCTCCCTGGATGAAGGTCTGTTGCAAGAGATCTTGAAGAGTTCAGCTCAAGCTAAAGCTGATGTCGTCAGCAAGGATGAAAAAGAAGCAGGACTCCTCCGGGCAATTCTCAACTACGGTCATACCATTGGTCATGCAGTTGAAAGCTTAACAGGTTATAGTTCGGTCAATCATGGTGAAGCCGTGGCGATCGGGATGGCAGCGGCAGGTCAACTAGCTGTTGACATCGAGTTTTGGCGGCAAGTAAAGCCAGAGCATCAGCTGAATCTCCAGATTTGGCAGCAAGAAGCGCAAGATCGTCAGCTGAATCTGATTGAAAAAGCAGGGCTTTCCACCCAACTGCCAAGTGAAATAGACATTGAAGATATTATAAAAGCTCTACAAACGGATAAAAAAGTCAAAGACGGTCAAGTGCGCTTTGTCCTCCCTACCGACATTGGCGCGGCAATGGTGACAGATCAGGTGCAGTCAGACAACATAAGGCAGGTTTTAGGGAAAATGCAATAAGCTCAAAGCATCTTCTCCAAAAACTGCTTGGCGCGATCGCTCTTCGGCTTGCTAAAGAACTCCTTAGGCGGTGAATCTTCAGCTAGGCTCCGCCATCTAAAAACAAAATGCGATCAGCAACTTCCCGAGCAAAGCCCATTTCATGAGTCACAATCGCCATCGTGATCCCCGTTTTAGTCAGTCCTTTCATCACCTCTAGAACTTCTTTCACCATTTCTGGATCAAGTGCAGACGTGGGTTCATCAAACAACATTGTTTCTGGCTTCATTGCTAGGGAACGGGCGATCGCTACCCGCTGCTTCTGTCCACCTGATAATTTAGAAGGATAGACATCCGCCTTATCTGACAAACCAACTTTTGCCAGCAGTTCCAATCCTTCTCGCCGCGCTACTTCCTGAGAAACGTGCTTCACCGTCATCGGTGCATACATCACATTTTTCAAGGTGGACATGTGAGGGAACAAATGGAAATGCTGAAACACCATGCCGATATTCTGGCGAATCTTCATGATGTTAATTCTTGGCGAAGTGATATCTACTCCACCGATGTAAATCTTCCCGGAAGTCGGAACTTCAAGTAAGTTCAGGCAACGAAGAAAAGTTGACTTGCCAGAGCCAGAAGGGCCAATTATTGCAACAACTTCCCCTGTTTTAATCTCGGTAGAAATGTTTTTCAAAACCTTGAGTTTACCGAAGGATTTATCTAAGCCTTCAACTTTAACTGCTAGGTTCAATTCATTTGGTCGCATAGTCTCATTAACTGCTCCGTTGGAGTCTTCGTTCAAGGACATATCCCCCCCAGGTCAAACTCATAACCATCAAATAGTAAACAGCACCGGCGAACAAAAGTGGTTCAAAATAGACATATTTTTCTGCTCCCACAATCTGAGCACGGCGCAATAAGTCAGCTACACCAATTGTTGAAACTAAAGCTGAGTCTTTGAGCAGGGCAATACTCTCATTTACCAGCGCTGGCAAAATGTTTTTTAACGCCTGTGGCAAGATAACATCTGACATCATTGGCCTGTAAGGAACACCCAGTGACAAAGCCGCTTCCCGTTGTCCTTTGTCAACTGCTAAAATTCCAGCGCGGATTGTCTCAGAGATGTAAGCTCCTGAGTTGAGAGTAAATGTGATGACACCTGCTAACAACGCGGAAATATTATAGCCAGTCAGCTGGGGCGTTGCGTAATAGACTAAAGCTATTTGCAACAGCAGTGGTGTACCTCGGAATATAGACGTGTAGGCTGTCGCAAACCAAACTAACGGCTTGATAGTGGAAATCTTCAGCAGAGACAGTACTGTACCCCAGATAAATCCTAGCAAAGCCGATATAGCGGTAAATTCTAACGTGACTAATATTCCTTTAAGGATGTAAGGAATATTGGGCGCTATCTTCGCAAAAGATAAGTTGTTATTGCTGGCATTTGGCGTATTGCTAGCATTTTCAGTTTTTCCTTTGTTCTCAAACCATTTTTTCACCAATTTTTCTAGTTCACCGTTATCTTTCATTTGCTTAAGAACACGGTTGAAGCTAGCAACTCGCTCTGAACCTTTGGGAAAAGCAATAGCAGACCCAGCTGCTTCTGTATTAGGAATGATATTAAATTCTAAATCTGGATTGCTTGCTATAAACCCCTGAGCAATTGTGTTTTCGATAATTGCGGCATCAATCCGTTTGGACTTAATCTCCTCGATAATTTCACCAGTTTTATTAAGTGATTCCAGATTGGCACCTTTAAACTTTTTAGCTGCTTTCTCCTGAATTGAACCCAACTGTACGCCGACTTTTTTACCAGCTAAATCTTCTGGCTTTTTCAGGTTGCTACCTTTTCTAGCAACAATTGTGTTTTTCGCCTCGTAGTAAATATCGGAGAAATCCACATTTTTTTTGCGCTCTGCTGTAGGGGTCATCCCAGCCATAGCTAAGTCAGCCCGATGCGACTGCAAGGCAGGAATTATGCCATTAAAGTCTGTATCTTTAATATCAAGTCCAAGCCCTAGCTCTTTGGTAATGTATTTAGCAATGTCAATGTCAAAGCCAATGATTTCATCTTTACCCGTAGCAGTGTCTCGATACTCATAAGGTGGGTAGTCAGCTGAGGTAACCATGGTTAACTTTTGCTGAGCATTTCCCGATGATTGTGCTGTAGCTTTGTCGGTTCTTAGACCCCCGATTAGCACAGTTCCCGCCAGCATAGTGGAAAATAAAATGGCAAATAGCCATTTCCTTTTTGGCATGGCAACTAACTCCCTAAGTTTTCCTAATTGCTTCACACTACATCAGTAATATGATGATAATGTGACAAATTATACCGTCAAAGCTAAGTTTTTTGAGCAAAAGTTAGAAACTCGTAACATTCTTAGGTTGAAATCTTTGACCGAGAAAGTGCTGAGGACTGAGGACTCACTACTCTTTTTGACCCCTCACCCCTTTATCGAGGCTAAATTAAAATTAGCATCTGCATTGCTGTCGTTAGGTGGAAAGACTATGAGTTTATCGTTCAAACAGCTGGCCCTTTATCTCACCTTACTCGCGATTGGTGGCGGTGCAGGATGGTTGGGCGGTCGCTATTTCCCGGCTGAGAATGATTCGGCTGAGCGCTTAACAGCGGTGCCAGTGGCACTGCCGCCAGCAACCGGGCGGTCATTTTCATCTAGTGGCGCAACTGAGGGTACGACTGAGCGCAAAAACCTCAACTTTATTGCCCTAGCGGTAGAAAAAGTAGGACCGGCAGTGGTGCGAATTAATGCGACGCACAAGGTAGCTAATCAGATTCCAGAGGCTTTTAATAATCCTCTATTTCGCCGGTTCTTCGGCTCAGAGCGCCCCATTCCGGAAGAACGCGTCGAGCGCGGTACTGGTTCTGGGTTTATTTTGAGTCAGAACGGTGGCTTGCTCACCAACGCTCATGTGGTAGCAGGAGCAGATAGAGTTCAAGTTACCCTCAAGGATGGTCGGAGTTTTGACGGAAATGTGGTAGGAGTAGATCAGGTCACTGATGTGGCAGTCGTCAAGATTAAAGCTGCGGGTTTGCCAACGGCGAAGCTAGGCAACTCCCAAAACCTCGTACCAGGACAGTGGGCGATCGCTATTGGCAATCCTCTCGGTTTGGACAACACTGTAACAGCGGGAATTATCAGTGCTACTGATCGTTCCAGCGCTGAAGTGGGTGTCCCTGACAAGCGGGTTAACTTTATCCAGACGGATGCTGCCATCAACCCCGGCAACTCTGGCGGTCCTCTCTTAAATGCACAAGGCGAGGTCATTGGCATCAACACCGTCATTCGGGCTGATGCTCGGGGACTAGGTTTTGCGATCCCGATTGAAACCGCCGCACGGATAGCCAATCAGCTTTTAGCCAAAGGGCGTGTTGAGCATCCGTTCCTAGGCATTCAAATGGTAGACCTCACTCCAGACACAAAACAAGAAATTAATCAGGCAACAAACCTCAACATTAAGCAGAACACTGGAGTTTTGGTTGTTCGAGTCATAGAAAAATCCCCCTCAGACCAAGCTGGGCTACGCGAAGGTGACATTATTCAAAAAATCAACGGGACACCAATCAAAAAGTCTTCAGAGGTGCAAGAGCGCGTGGAATCTACTCCGCTCGGAGCAGTGCTAGAAATGCAAGTGAATCGTAAGGGTCAAATTCAGTCTCTTCCGGTGAAGCCGGGAGCTTTTCCTGATCATGATCTGGGCTAGAGAGCAATGCCCCCCTGGCTCAAGGCGAGGAATCCGTAGATTGTGAGTTGCCACCATCTTGAGGTATTGCTGCAGAGCCTGCTAAATTTTCCTCTAGCTGCATCCGTTGTTCCATCTGGCGCAGGAAATAGCCGGTCATCATCGCAGAGGCTAAAAGACCTGCCAAGTTGTCCCGATCAGTTGTAACTTGTACGTTGAAATTCTCTGAGGGCAGCATTCCAACTAGCCCTTGAACGTTCTGAGAGATAATTTGTTTAATTTCGGGACTAGCGGACTTGGCAACGCGGGCTAAAACTTCAGGTGATTGGTGCTGGAGATAGTTCAGGAGCAGGTTGGCTTGATCCTCTTGGGCGTTGTCACTCTCGAAATCAGGATGAAATACCATGGGCACTCTTAATAGCTGATTTGCTTAACTCTAATTTAATCCATAGTAATAGGGTGGCAACTACTCTAAGTTAGGGATGGGGAGTGGGGTAGGGGCGGTGCCTTGTGCCCGCCCGGGGCAGGGGAGACACTTTTTATCGGGATTTGGGAATGAAACCTCTATAGTAGAGATATTCTAGAGCTCTCCCAACACACTGTTCTATAGTTTCCTGGTGAGGTTTGAGCGTTACATCTGGGTTTAAGGGACTTTCATAAGGGGAAGATATTCCTGTAAAATCAGGTATCTCTCCAGCTAAAGCTTTTTTGTACAACCCCTTTGGATCTCTTTCTATACAAACTTCCAATGGACAATCGAGATAGATCTCTATAAAATTCGGCAAATAAAGCCTAAGTTTTTCACGGGCATCTCGATAAGGAGAAATCAAAGCCACGACTGTACTTATACCATGCTTATTCAACAGACCACAAACAAACCCAACTCTTGAAACGTTGGTATTTCTGTGCTCACGAGAAAAACCTAATCCCTTGGAAAGATTAGTTCGTATGATGTCGCCGTCTAGACGCTCACAAGGAATTGACATCTGATCCAGAACTCTAGCAATTTCTATTGCTAATGTTGACTTGCCTGCTCCTGACAATCCAGTCAACCAGCATGTGAAACCTAACGATTTAAAGCTACTCATCGTTATTTTTTAATCGAGCTGAATCGATTTTACCTTTTCACCCGCCAGTCGCACAGAAGTCATTTTGTCTCCTTCTAGCGACAGACGCCTTTACTCTGTCCCATAAATAGGCTTAGATAAAATGTACCCAAAGTACTATAAAGCACTCGAATAACCGTAGTAAGATAAAAGGCTATGTTGGCCTGCAGGAACTACAAGAAAAACGGGATGAGTGCCAACGGCTGAATACCACGTACTACATTTAGCTTTTTATCAGGTGGAACGATGCGGATTGCTCATGATGTAACGGAACTAGTTGGCAATACGCCGCTAGTTCAACTCAACCACATTCCCCAAGCAGAAGGATGTGTGGCGAAAATTGTTGTCAAGCTGGAGGGAATAAACCCCGCTGCTTCTGTGAAAGACCGCATCGGCGTGAGTATGATTGCTCAAGCTGAGGCGGATGGCCTGATTCAGCCAGGAAAAACTGTTCTCGTTGAACCCACGTCCGGCAACACTGGCATCGCCCTGGCAATGGTGGCAGCGGCTAAGGGCTACAGCTTGATTTTGACAATGCCTGACAGCATGAGTCAGGAACGACAGGCTATGCTGAAGGCTTATGGTGCAAAACTGGAACTGACCCCTGGAATAGAGGGTATGAGAGGGGCGATCACCCGTGCAGAACAAATTGCCGCCACAACTCCCAATGCTTTCGTGCTGCAACAGTTTCGCAACCAAGCTAATCCTCAAATTCACCGCGAAACGACAGCGGAGGAAATCTGGGCGGACACTGACGGTGAGGTTGATTTCCTGGTTGCCGGCGTGGGAACCGGCGGCACGCTTACTGGGGTTGCTGAGGTGATAAAAGCACGAAAACCCAGCTTTCGGGTTGTTGCTGTCGAACCGGTTAGTAGTCCAGTTATTTCTGGAGGCAAGCCGGGAGCTCATAAGATTCAGGGGATTGGTGCCGGATTCATCCCGGAAGTTCTCCGAAGAGACCTGATTGATGAAGTCATCACTGTCATGGATGACGAGGCGATTGACTACGGTCGTCGTTTGGCTAGAGAAGAGGGCTTATTATCCGGTATTTCTTCCGGGGCAGCTCTAGCTGCTGCAATCCGGGTAGCAAGACGGCCTGAAAATGAAGGTCGTTTGATTGTCATGGTGCAGCCCAGTTTTGGCGAGCGCTACCTGAGTACGCCGTTGTTCCGAGACTTGGAACAGCCACAAACTCTAGCTCTAGTTTAAATGGGGGAGTGGGGAATGGGAAAGCCCCTACTCCCCATTCTCTTTTTTATGTCACGCACCTATTGCTAATATCTTCATCCCTTATTCAGTTATTTAATGAACGGGGTGTTGTTGCCATAACCAGCATCAATTAAGGTCACACCGAGTCGAGTGCCACGCTTTAAGCATTGGTCTACTAGTTGCAGCTGAGTTGTTCAGCTATGGACTGCTGCGAGGCAGCTTTATTCCACCCTTGCCTCAACGGGAGCTACGTGACCTGACGCGGCAGCGCACGACGCTGATTCGGGAACGGGCAAGTGTGATTAATCGCT
>JAABUQ010005673.1_pt1 | contig 19620 bp, 17 predicted proteins | sample 5560001 | NCBI WGS metagenome assembly JAABUQ01 (sample SAMN10711888, study PRJNA513371) | rock metagenome | isolation source: Antarctica rocks | place: Antarctica: Victoria Land, Finger Mt nord | collected 2015-12-18
ACGCCTGCCCCCACCCCCGCCGCCTCCTCCCTCACCCTCGATCTTGTCCTCGATCGCCTCCAGCAAAACGTCCTCGAGTACTACAGCTCCATCCCCAGCTTCTTCTGCTCGGAGCACGTCCTCAGCGAAAGCGAGCACCCCGGCTTCCTCAACGGCTCTGTCCACCAGGTCAGCGACTCCCAGTTCCGGCTTCGCCGCAAGGTCATGCCCACCCAGCAGGTCACCCTCGAGGAGTCCCGCGTCGTCGAGACCGTCAACGGCAAACCCCTCCCTGCCCGGCACGAGGAGACCCCCGACCTCAGCGGCCCAAGCCTCCTCATCGGCGGCTTCAGCGAGTCCCTCAAGCTCGCCTCCGCGCTCGGTCGCGCCTGCTACGCCTATCGCCTCGAGCCCGTCCGCCCCGGCCACGAGAGCGACCCGCTTCTGCTCGTCTTTACCAATCTCCCCAAAAAGCTGCGCGGCCCGGCCTGCCCGCCCTACGCCGACATCAGCGGCCGAGCGATCATCGACCCCACCCTCATGCGCGTCCTCCACATCCAGCAAACCACCCGCAACCACGAGATCGTTCCCTCCCTCTTCGGAACCTGGACCTGGTCCGTCGATTACAGTCGCGTTCTCATGGGCGGCAAGCCCTTCTGGCTCCCCACCAGAACCGAGTCCTACTCCTTCGCCGACCGCAACTCCGCCCGCTGGCGCTACACCGCCGCCTACTCCAACTGCCACAAGCTGGAGGTCACCTCCACCATGCTCCCCGGCAGCACCCCCGTTACCGCGCCCGCCTCTTCCCCAAACCCCGCCCCAACCCCGCCTCCAACCGATCCCACCTCCCTGCCCGCACCGGCCCCGCCCCACCCCTAAATCCCTTGTGCAGCTTTAACTTCGCGGGGAGGGCAGACCCGATCCCCTGCACTCCTCCACCCCGAAAGGGAAAACAAATCCCAGCCCATTGGACAGCCGGAACGCCCGCACCATAGAATCGCGCGGGCACACGGCTGCCTCGATCCGCGCCGCCAACTCTGCCCGCTTCAGGAGCTCCCCCCATGCGTGACTTCCGCCTTCTGCTCGTCGCCGTAGCTGCTCTCTGCCTCTCCAGTGTGTCCCCCCTGAGAGCCCAGACGCCCGCCCCCATCCCCGCCAACGACATCCGCATCCACTACAACCGGCCTGACTCCACCTACACCGGTTGGACCGTCTACGCCTTCGGCAACACCACCGAGGACCAGAGCAACTTCCCGAGCGGCCCCGTCCAAATCTCCGGCACCGACAGCTTCGGCGTCTTCTTCGACGTCGGCATCACTGCCGGCGCAACCGACGTCGGCATCATCGTCCACAAAGGCGATATCAAAGATCCTGGCCCCGACGAACACGTCAACCCCTCCACCCAGGGCCACGAGTTCTGGCAGCTCTCCGGCTCCGTCGGCCTCTCCACCACACGCCCCCCGACATCCTCGCAGAAGAACCCCAACATCCCCGCCAACGTCGCCCGCATCCACTTCTTCCGGCCCGATGGCGTCTACACCAACTGGACCACCTACGCCTTCAACGACACCACCTCCGACCAGGGCAACTACCCCGGCGGTCCCATCCAGGTCACCGGAACCGATGCCTACGGCGTCTTCTACGACGTTCCCCTCTCGGCCAACCCGCACGACCTCGGCTTCATCGTTCACAACATCCAGAGCGGCGCCAAGAACACCCCCGCGGACCTCCACCTCAACGTCGCCATCTACAACGAGGCTTGGATCATCTCCGGCGATCCCACCGTCTACCTGACGCAACCCACCGCCGCTCAACTGCTCAACGCCAACTTTCTCAAACTCCAGGCCTTCTGGATCGACCGCACCACCATCGCCATCCAGGCGGGTTACCTCCAGACCAACGGAACCTACGCCCTCTTCAGCGATCTCGCGGCTGCCCTCAAGCTGACCCCCAACGGCATCACCGGCGGCACGTCCATCCCCCTCACCGCGGGCGGCTCCCTCACTGCGGCACAGCTGGCCCGATTCCCGCAGCTCGCCACCGGCTACAGCACCCTCCATCTGCCGTCGGACCTCAAGCCCGGCGTCTACAAGACCCTCCTCCAGGGTCAGCTCGGCGTCTCCGTCCTTCACGCCGCCGGTACCCTCGCCTACGCTACCGGCGTCCAGGACGCGGGCGTGCTCGACGACCTCTACGCCTACACCGGCAAGCTCGGCGTCATCGTCCGCCACGGCTCCTCTGCAGCCGACGAGGCCACGGACGGCCGGGACGATGCCTCCGCCGTCACCGTCAAGGTCTGGGCCCCGACCGCGCAGTCCATGAACCTCCAGCTCTTCACCAACGCCGCCGACACCACACCCGCCAAGTCCGTGCCCATGAAGGAAACCGCCGGCGTCTGGAGCGCCTCCATCGACGAAGCCTGGATCGGCCACTTCTACCTCTTCGACGAAAAGATCTACGCCCCCAGCACCCGCTCGGTCGTTGAAAACTTCGTCACCGACCCCTACTCCATCGACCTCGCCCTCAACGGCGTCAAAAGCCGCCTCACCGACATCGATGCCGAGGTCAACAAGCCCGCAGGCTGGGACGGGGACGTGGCCCCAACCCTCGCCCGTATCAACGACCTCAGCATCTACGAGCTCCACGTCCGCGACTTCTCGGTCGGCGACGCCACCGTCCCCGCCGATCACCGCGGCACCTACCTGGCCTTCACTGACACCGCCTCCGACGGCATGAAGCACCTCTCCCAGCTCGCCGGCGCCGGCCTCAAAGCCATCCACCTCCTCCCCACCTTCGACTTCAACAGTGTCAACGAAGACAAAAATACCTGGAAGACCACCGGCGACCTCAGCATCTACCCACCCGACGGAACCCAGCAGCAGGCCGCCGTCGCCGCCATCCAGGGCGCCGACGCCTACAACTGGGGCTACGACCCCAACCACTACCTCGCCCCCGAGGGCAGCTACGCCCTCAACCCCGACCAGCGCATTAAGGAATACCGCGCCATGGTCCAGTCCCTCCACCGCTCCGGCCTCCGCGTCATCCAGGACGTCGTCTTCAACCACACCTCCGGCTTCGGCGAGGCCCCCAACTCCATCCTCGACCAGGTCGTCCCCAACTACTACAACCGCCTCGACAACGACGGCAGCCTCGAAACCGGCTCCTGCTGCGCCGACACCGCGACCGAGCACTTCATGATGGGCAAGCTCCAGCAGGACGCCATCGTTTTCAACGCAAAGAAGTACAAGATCGACGGCTTCCGCTTCGACATCATGAGCTTCACCTTCGTCAAAAACCTCCAGGCCATCCAGCAGGCCCTCAACCAGCTTAACCTCCGTAAGGACGGCGTCGACGGCTCCAAAATCTACATCTACGGCGAAGGCTTCAACTTCGGCGAAACCGCCAACAACGCCCTCGGCGTCAACGCCTCCCAGCTCAATCTCTACGGCAACGGCATCGGCACCTTCAACGACCGCATCCGTGACGGCGTCCGCGGCGGCGGCCCCTTCGACGACCTCCGCATCCAGGGCTTCGCCACCGGCCTCTTCACCGACCCCAGCACCTACACCACCCAGCACACCGCCCCCCTCGACCAGAAAGCCACCCTCCTCCATCGCTCCGACTGGATCCGCGTCGGCCTCACCGGCAACCTCCGCGACTACATCTTCACCGACAGCACCGGCGCCGCCATCACCGGCGCCCAGCTCGACTACCAGGGCCAGCCCACCGGCTACACCGCCACCCCCATTGAAGCCGTCAACTACGTCTCCGTCCACGACAACCAGGACCTCTTCGACACCGTCCAGGTCAAATCCGCCGAAGGCGACTCCTCCGCCGTCCGCGCCCGCCGCCAGGTCCTCGCCATGAGCCTCGTCGCCCTCGGTCAGGGCGTCCCCTTCTTCATGGCCGGCGACGATCTCCTCCGCTCCAAGGACATGGACCAGAACAGCTACGACTCCGGCGACTGGTTCAACAAAATCGACTGGACCGGCCAGGGAAACAACTGGGGCATCGGCCTCCCCATCGCCAGCCAGAACCAGAACCAGTGGTCCTTCGAGCAGCTCCTGCTCGCCAACGCCGCCCTCAAACCCACACCCGCCGAAATCCAGTCCACCACCGCCGCATTCCAGGAGTTCCTCCGCATCCGCGGCAGCTCAGACCTCTTCCGCCTCGAAACCCTCCCCCAAATCCAGAGCCACCTCCACTTCCTCAACACCGGCGCCTCCCAGACCCCGGGCCTCATCGTCATGGAGCTCAGCACCGCCACTCCCAGCGCGAGACTGCCCATCACCGCCGCGCGCCCCTACCAGCACATCGTCGTCCTCTTCAACGCCACCAACACCCAGCAGAGCTTCACCGCCCCGGCCCTCGCCGGCCTCAACCTCCGCCTCCACCCCATTCAGCAAAGCTCCGCAGACCCCATCCTTCGCAGCTCCAGCTTCGATGCGAAGTCCGCCACCGCCATCGTTCCCGCCCTCACCACCGCCGTTTTCGTCAACTCCGAATAACCGGCATCCCCAACCAGGCAGCAGCACCACCATGGGCGGCAGAGGATTCTCTGCCGCCCATCTTTTTGCCTCCCGCCATCTCCGTGTCCGACCTCTACCTGCCCAGCCTCGCGTCGAAGAACCTCGCCATCAGCTCGTGCGCCTCCCTGGTCTCCGGCAGCGAGGGATCATTCCAGAACGCATGCGGCAATCCCTCAAACACCACCAGCTGCGCCTCATCCCCCGCTCGCAGAAACGCCCGGTGAAGGATCGTCGTCCCACTCAGCAGCAGGTCCCGTCCGCTCGTCAGAAACAGCGTCGGCGGCATCCCCCGCAGGTCGGCAGACACAATCGACAAGGTCGGATCGTTTACCGCCGTCTTCCCCACATACGCCCCGTTTCCTGTTCCATCCGCCCGCGGAACGTCCAGGTGCCCCGATAACCCGTTCAGCGCATACATCGCGATCGAGTTGCCGCTCTTGCTGAAGTCCCCCATCCCCGAAAAAATTCCCAGGGCCCCCGGCAGCGGCAGCCCCAGATCCCGTATCCGCACCGCCGCCTCGCCGGTCGGAATCGCTCCCGCCGAAGTCCCGAAGATCCCGATATCCTTCGCCCTATGCGTCTTCAGCACCTCGCGATACACCGCAACCGCATCGTCCAGCCCCGCCGGAAACGGATGCTCCGGAGCCAGCCGGTACAGCACCGCGATCACCGTGGTCCCCGTGAGCGAAGCCACCGGGATCGACTCCGTCAGCGATCCCGAGTCTGAGTCGAACCCGCCCCCATGGAGGTTGATCAGCACCCTCCCCTTCTTCGCCTCGGCCACCGTCCCCGGCGTCACCACCCGCGTCGGCACCCCCGCCATCGTCCTCGGCATCACCGTCGCCGGATACATCCGCCGAAACGCCTCCCCCGTCCGGTTCTGCCACTCGTCCGTGTGCACCCGCCGCATCTCCAGCGTCTCCGGCGCCGCCGCATCCGACGCCAGCCTACCCAGCATCCTCTGCGCCTCCGGGCTCACCGTCTTCGGCACCGGAACCACCCGCGTCACCACCGCCGTCCCATCCGCCTCGATCCTGCTCGAATTCCCCATCGCTCCCCCCGCCGTCTGCGCCCCACACCCGTGGCCCACCAGCACACCCGCACCCAAAACGCCCGCAACCGTCACCACCCCAAGTCTCCGCATCCCATTCCACCTCTGCTGTTGCATTAGAAGCGCACCATAGGCTCAACGGCCAGCGCAGAATTCAGAGTCAACGGCCCGTCCCCCAAAAACCAGCCCAGACCAGCCTGGGCCGAAGCCCCAGAAATCTCAGGCAAACGGAAGCATAGGGGCTGAAGAGACTGCCGAAAGCCAGCTTTGCTGGAAGGCACGGCTTCAGCCGTGCCGTAAGTGCTGATCTCGAAGACGGCTTTAGCCGCTGGGGTATGCCCGTGCTGCCACCTGCCGTAAGCCGAATGCCTGTTCGCCTGTTCCTTCAACACATCCGGCGGAAGCGCAGCGACTACAGCACGGACGCCAGCTGCGGTCGCAGACCGGCATGGTTGCTCTCATACAGCGCCAGCAGCCGCTGCCGCATCAGGTAGTACGCCGCGGAAGCCTCCTGCACGCTAAACGGCGCCAGCGCCGCATACCTCTGCGTCAACGTCGCCATCTCAATCTTCCTGGTCGCCGTCCGCAGCCGAACCGCGTCGCGACGCATCATCTCCGCCACCACCCGGCCCTCGGTCGGATTCCAGCGCTGGACGTGCCGCGCCAGCTCCAGCATCGCCTCGGCGTTCCCGCGCATCCGGTTCAAACCCTCATACCCACCGATCAGAGCCCACATCTCGGCAGGCTCGATCCCGAGCTGGTCCTTGCCCGGATTCAGGTAAGACATCGCCAGCCGTTCCATCTGCGGCATGTCCAACGGCTGAATTCCCGCCACTAGCGCAGACCAGGGTCTCAGCTGGCGACCCTCCCGAAAAGCAAAATAGGCGTAGTAACAACCCAACGCCAACACACCGAAACCAAGAATTGCGACAGGGATCATGGACGGGAATCTCTCCTGCTCAGGGCGGTTCCATTCGCCTGTATTTGTATCAGATCGGCCCCCATCGCAGGGGAAATTTCCCTCGGGGGGCGCTCGGGTAGCCATAACGTCACCGCCCAATACATCACCGCCCCCACGTAAACCCACTGTCTCGTATGCTCTAGCGCCGTAAAGTAGGTCACGTCGCCCCAGTAACTGTGGAGCGTATCGATCGCAAACGCCGCAAACGACCAGGCAATCAGGCCATATCCGAGCCGCATCACGTGTCCCCTCCACACCAGCCCCAACCCCTGCGACGCCAGCATCACCCCCGTAAACGTGCAGCAGATCAGCATCGTCGAGAACAGTGTCCCGCGTCTCTCCCACATATCCATCGACCCCGGAGTCGTCGGCGCGATCCACCACGCCATCAGTCCCGCAAACAAGGCCCCCGCGGCCCCCGCGCCATAAAAACGAGCCCGCGCGCCCTCCGCCCACTCCCCATGAACACGCAGCACGATCCGCGCGACCTCAATCACCAGAGCGATCTGCAACACGAAATCGATCAGCGCCCCAGACCAGTACAACCCCGCATACACCTCGCGCGACCCCCACCGGAGCCCCCCGTACAGCATCACCGTGGCCAGCACCTGGTACCCAATCCAGGCCGTAAACCATGGAATCAACCTCCACCGGCGGCAACGGATCAGCACCAGCAGAAGAACGGAGTTCGCCACGAACCCCGTTCCCCAAAGCACCGTATCCATCAGCGAAAGATGCATCAGTCCACTATCCGTCTTCCGCTGTCTCTCTGCAACGCTAGAAGCCCAGGTAAGCTGTTACGACCGAAAGAAAATCGCTCCAGCCCGCCGGTCGCGGATATGGATTGGTCCCACCAACCGCCCGCGGCCGTGGATACGGGTTCGTTCCCCCAACCGCCTGTGGTCGTGGATACGGATTGGTTCCGCCGACTGCGTTCACGCCCGCCTGTCCATAGCTGCTCGTGTTTCCTGCAAAAACAAGGGAGGCGACGATAGCCACACGAAGTATAGATTTCATTCTGGAGTGCCCTCAAAGCGCAGATGCGCTAGAAAGAGCCTAGCCGACGAAGGATCGAGCTTCTATAACACGGATGACGGAGGTCACGTTACATCCGTGTGCGTCCGCATCCCTGGACGCTTTCACCGCATCCGCGTCCGTGGTACACACGCCCCACCACTCGCACCTTCGTGAACGCCCGGCACAGAAACCCAGGGTCCCTGGGAGCCACCCTCCGGCACGGGGCAGTACGCTCTCCTGTCAACGCCCAAACGCTGAAACATGATGGAAAGCAAGCTCTTACCCGTGGCGCAACTCGCTCTGTCCGACCTCTATCATGGAAGAGCAGGAGACTTTGCTCACCCGGTGGTGCTCGTCTGATCGAGCTAAGTCTAATGACAAAAAGACTTTGCCGACAAACGCTTCAGATTGAAGACTTTAGCGTGTAGCTTGATTCCAAGCTCAACAAAGGAGAGACTTTACGGAAAAGTAGGGGGAGGGGGGGGGCCAACCTCTTGCGACCGCTCAGGAACGCTCCGGACCCTGCTTGCCGGCTCTAGCCTGACCTTCAGTAGTCCAGCATGTGCGGTGCAGGATACGTAAGCGTTCCGTCCTTGCGCTCGTACCACATGAACACCTTATGATCCCCGTTCACGCGCACCGCGACGATGATGCCGCTCCCAAACGCACCCGTGCCGTCCGTCTTCGAGATATCCACATGGTGCGCCGTGATCGGTCCCAGGTCGCTCGCCGTCGTCCAGTCCTCCGTGAACCGCTTCAGCGTGTAGTCATACTTCTGCGGATGCTGCTGCCACCCCGCATCGTTCATCCAGATCCCATACGCCTGGCCGTAGTCCTTCGCCTCCAGCGCCCCAAAGAACCGGTCCACCCGGTGCTCCGCCCCAAGGTTCGAGAAAAACCAGCCGTGGCCCAGCAGAAACCCGCCGACGCCCGCCAACGTCAGCACCGCAACCAGCACACCGACACTGATGAGCAGGCCCAGCTTGCGAGTCTCTCCACGCTCGTCATACTTCGGTGCGTTCAACAGCGTCATCGCTTCAAGCTCCCTTACCGTATTAGACACCGAAACGACCCCCGAGGAGCCAGCCCTACCCCCACCCAAACGCCCCCCGATACACCTCAAACTCCGCCCTGCCCCCGTGAAGATACACCGTAACTACGTCGAACCGGACCGGGATCTCCCCACGCCTCTCCTCCGGAAAGCCCCGGAGATACGCCTGCCCCATCCGCCGCAGCATCTTCCGCTTCTCCTCGTCCACCGCCCCCTCAGCCGGCGTCACCTCCCGCCGCTCCGACCGCGTCTTCACCTCCACAAAGCACAGCCACCCACCCTCCCACGCCACCAGATCCAGGTCCCCCTCAACTTCGAACTCTTCCACCGCCGGGCGACGACCGTGTAACCCCGCCGCCGAAGCTCAAACAAAGCCTCCCGCTCCCCCCTCAACCCCACCGCAAGATGCGGTGCGATCCTCGGCGCACGCCCCGTTCGCGATGCCAGTCGCCCCAGGAACTCGACCCCCCACCCCTCCATATCAATCCAGATCTTGCTCGCCATCGGCCCACCACGCAAAAGATACCTCCACCCTCGGCATTCCGTTGCCATTTTTCTCATCACAGCGGCGTGGCAACCACTCGCATCTTACACAACATTAGCCGATGAACTTCAGCCCAGCCAACATCGTCGCTCTGATCACCGCGGCCAGCTTCGCCGCCGGTTTGAACCTCTATGCCACGATCCTCACCCTTGGCCTGCTTGCCCGATTCCGCTGGGTCGACCTTCCGCCGGGCCTCGATTCACTGGGTCACAACTGGGTACTTGTCGCCTGCGGAGCCTTGTTCTGCGCCGAGTTTGTGGCCGATAAAGTTCCCGGCCTGGATCTCATCTGGAATGGCCTTCACACCTTTGTCCGCATTCCGGTGGCAGCGCTGGTCGCTTACCACGCAAGCTCGCAGCTATCCCCGTCCATGCAGATCGTGGCAACAGCCATCGGCGCCGCCGTTGCGTTGGCCGCTCACGGCTCGAAGACCGCGGTTCGTGCCGCGGTAACGCCCAGCCCCGAACCCATCTCCAACATCATCCTGAGCACGACCGAGGACTTCGCCGCCGTTGGCCTGACCTGGCTCGCCACTCACTACCCTATCCTGGCCTCATCGCTGGCAGCAGCACTCTTCGTGATTGCCATTCTGGTCGCAAGATACCTTTTCCGGACACTGAGGCATCTACTCTCATTTAAGTGTCCTGGCAGAGCCGTGGAACTGCCTCCTCCAGCTAGCTGACTTCACTGGAGTCCCCTCAACCATTGCCTCCGCATGCGTCCCCTGCGATACTTAAGTGTGCTAACAACGCACGGCCAATCGAAAAAAACTGGATGAGCGGAGGCGGAGATGCCAGCGAAGTACATCTTTGTAACAGGCGGCGTCGTGTCTTCACTCGGGAAGGGACTTGCGGCTGCGTCGATCGGGTGTTTGCTCGAGTCGCGTGGCCTGCGGATCAATTTGATGAAATTTGATCCGTACCTCAACGTGGACCCAGGGACAATGTCCCCATTTCAGCATGGCGAAGTGTTCGTGACAGATGATGGGGCAGAGACGGACCTTGATCTGGGGCACTATGAACGGTTCACCCATGCTCGCCTCACCCGTGACAATAATCTAACTACGGGTCGCATCTACGAGCAGATCATCACCAAAGAGCGTCGCGGAGACTACCTTGGCAAGACTGTTCAGGTGATCCCACATGTCACCAACGAGATTAAGAACGCGATGCGCAAGGTGTCAGCAGGCGTTGACCTTGCGATTGTCGAGATTGGCGGAACTGTCGGTGATATTGAGTCACTTCCCTTCCTTGAAGCAATCCGACAGATGCGTCAGGACCTGGGACGCGACAATACACTTTTTGTTCACGTCACTCTAATTCCATGGATCGCCACTGCGCAGGAGTTGAAGACCAAGCCAACGCAACACTCCGTGAAGGAGATGCTATCGATTGGCATACAGCCTGATATTCTTCTGTGCCGCACCGATCGATCTGTTCCTCGCGAGATGCGGGACAAGATTGCCGCCTTCTGCAATGTGGAGGAGTCTGCGGTGATCGCAGCACGAGACGTCGAGAGTATCTATGAGGTGCCTTTGAACTTCGCGCAGGAGGGTGTGGACTCTTTGGCGCTGAAGTACCTGAAGATCGCTTCACCTGAACCAGACCTTTCCCGGTGGCAGGATCTGGTACATCGCGCCTATAACCCAAAGGCTGAGGTCTCGATCGGCATCGTAGGAAAGTATGTGGAGTACGAGGACAGCTACAAATCTCTCAAAGAAGCTCTCGTTCATGGAGCGCTGGCTCATAACCTGAAGGTTCGCGTCACCTGGATCGAAGCTGAGGGTCTCGAGACGATGGATGAGAATGGATCGTCTACGCGAGACTACGAGCAGCAACTCGAGAGCTTCGACGGCATACTCGTACCCGGAGGGTTCGGAAAGCGCGGCATTGAGGGCATGCTCAACGCGATTCGCTTCGCTCGCGAGACGTACACACCTTACTTCGGCATCTGCCTGGGTATGCAGACCGCCTGCATTGAGTACGCTCGCAACGTTTGCGGACTTGCCAAGGCGAACTCTGGCGAGTTCGATCCAGCGACGCCGTACCGCATCATCTACAAGCTACGTGAACTCACCGGTGTAGAGGAGATGGGTGGAACGATGCGGTTGGGGGCATGGGACTGCGTGATGGAGCCAGACTCGATGGCTGCTCACGCTTATGGGAAGACAGAGGTCTCCGAACGTCACCGCCACCGGTATGAATTCAACCGCGAGTATGAGCCAATCCTGACGAATGCTGGGCTTCGCCTGACAGGAACTACGCCTGATAAAACGTACGTAGAAATTATCGAGATTCCGACGCATCCATTTTTTATCGGATGTCAGTTTCATCCGGAGTTCAAATCGAAACCTCTCGAGCCTCATCCGCTCTTCACTGAGTTTATTGCTGCCAGCTACCAAAATCGTTGCTCGATCTCCGATCCACTCTATCTTCGTGAGGAGCAACCGGCCGATGCTCACGGTTGACCACTGGCGGTCGCCAACTTCACTGGAGCCTCTGAGTGTTTACGCGAGCATTCAATGGGTGCTCCCGCACTTCCCAGCGTTCAGCGCAGTGACATCTCGACTGTAAGATGGTCTAGATCCTGCGAGCGGCTCTTACCTTTCATGACGACTCAATACACCTCCGGACGATCTTCTTCGGGTTCTCTCTTCGCCATCGTCCTGTCTATCCTGCTCGGCGCCTCGGCTGTTGTCGTCTTTGTACGCCAAGCAACCTCAGGTACTCCCGCGAGGCTCTCTAACCTGATTACTGGACGATCAACCACCTTTGACGCGTCGGTTCCTTCGGTCGTTCAGAAGATACAGCGGCTTAGCCGCCTTGAGACCGTCGTTTACTCCCTTGACACCGTTGTAGAGGGTGCCCACTCGAGCCCTGTCCTCCCGGATCTGCTGGCGGGAGATCGTCTGCTTCTTGTTGTTCATGGTCAGTCGGTTGCGGGGATTGACCTTTCGAAGCTTCGCGGCGAGGACGTCCACATCGATTCCGCTACACACGTTATACGGGTGACGCTGCCTCCCTCACAGCTCTTCACTACCAGCCTGGACAACCAACATACTCGTGTTTACGCCCGTTCTACGGGTCTGCTCGTCCCAGTCGATCAGAATTTGGAATCTGAGACCCGAGCGAAGGCCGAGGATCAGCTCCAGAAGGCCGCTCTTGAAGACGGCATCCTCGATGTAGCGCGCAAAAACGCCCGTGCAACCATCTCCACGCTTCTCTATGGCTTGGGATTTCAGCAGGTGGATGTCACGTAATCCCTCAACTCCCTGCCTAAGGCCGTGGATCTGCCATCCGTAAGAAAGCTGAGCTATGATAAGTGCTCATGGGTTCCGTGCTCAAGTTCGCCCTATTCGGCAAGCAACCTGCGGAAGTCTGGATGTCGACTACTAGTCCCTCTTTGCGGGAGAGTACCTTCCTCAGAACACTTGGCTGGCTCTCCGCTGGCGCAGGCGCACTCACCCTAGGACTGTTTGTCGGCCGTGAGCTACGCTCAAGGTATAAGTTCAATCGCCGCACCCCGTATGACTTCTATGCGCATTCGGGAGATGCGCGTGACCTCGAATGCGGCGTAGGGATCTAGTTGAGCTTGGCCCGGACTGTAGGGGCAAGCACGCTCGAGACTCGACTTTGCGGGCTTTCCTCTCAGCAGTGACCTTCGTTTACTATAAACTCGATGATCAAAATAGCCTATCTCTACCCTGGCCAGGGCTCTCAGACCGTCGGAATGGGCCGCGACGTTTATGACCAATTCCCTATTGCTCGATCGGTGTTTGAAGAGGCCGATGACACACTGGAATTTGATCTATCGGGTCTAATTTTCAACGGTCCTGAAGAGCAGTTGAGATTGACGGAGCATACACAACCGGCAATTCTCACTGTCTCTGTTGCGGTTGCCCGAGTGCTCCAGGAACGGCTAAAAGGGAGCGAGTTTGGAGCGGCATTCATGGCCGGTCACTCCTTAGGGGAGTATTCCGCGCACGTCGTTGCGGGAACGATCAGTTTTGCGGATGCCGTCCGGACCGTGAGAAGTCGCGGCAAATACATGCAACAGGCGGTACCGGCAGGACAGGGCGCCATGGCTGCGATCCTTGGCCTGGCCTCGGAACGGATCAATGACATCTGCGCGCAGGTCTCGGACGAGATGACGGAGACGTCACAGAATCCGGCAATGTCGATCAACCCCAGTGACTCGGAGGAATACCGTGCCTTCACCGCAGCGTCCATTGTTGCTCCCGCGAATCTGAACTCCCCCGATCAGACCGTGATCTCCGGCGCAGAGACGGCGGTGCAGCGAGCTGCCGAACTGTGCAAGGAGGCCGGTGCCAAGCGCGCAGTTCTGCTGCAGGTGAGCGCGCCTTTCCACTGTGCGCTGATGCAGCCGGCGCAGGAACTGCTCGCGACGGACCTGGAAGCCCTAGTCTTCAACGATCCATCTGTGCCAATTATCGCCAACGTGGATGCTCGCGCCATCACGCGGAGATCTGACGCGCGGGACTGCCTCATTCGGCAGGTCACCGCCCCTGTGCGATGGGTAGAGTGCATCCAGCTCCTCATAGAGGAGGATGTAACCCACTTCATCGAACTTGGTCCCGGAAAGGTCCTCAGCGGTTTGCTTCGTCAGATCGACCGCAACAAAATTGGTCTTAACATCGAGGATAACGGGTCGCTTGATAGGACTATTGATGCGCTTGAGGCCACTCTCAAGCGCGAGTAGGACGCGGTAAGTCAGCTATGTCTATTGGAGAACTGATGGAATGCAACGACGTTGTTGAAGATTTTACGCTCCAGGATCAGGACGGCCACTACATCTCACTCTCTGATTTCAGGAGCAGTCCCGTCGTCCTGTTCTTCTATCCGCGTGCGGATACGCCAGGCTGCACTCTCGAAGCATGTGGCTTCCGGGATAGCTTCGAAAGCCTGGAAAAGGCAGGTGCTATCGTTTTGGGGATCTCGCGCGATACGGTGAAGGCGCAGAAGAAGTTCGGGGAGAAATACGACCTGAACTATCCCCTGCTCGCTGATCCGAACGAGACGGTCTGCAGCTACTTTGGAGTGATGAAGCCAAAGAATATGTACGGAAGGCTGGTCAATGGAATCGAGCGGACTACGTTTGTGATCGCTCCTACAGATACCAACGGTTATCAGCGCATCTCACACGTATTCGCAAAAGTTAAGCCGGAAGGGCATGCGGAAGAGGTTCTTGCGCTGCTTCAGCCGGTGAGGTAAGCCGAGGTGTCCTCTGTCCGCCCAACGACCGTCGCGGTCGCCGCGACGGCAGGTTTGCTCATGGGAGGAGTCGCCTACGCTGCGCTCTATCCTTCCTCTCAGATCTTCGGACCCGTCCTGGTCGCGGGAAACGACCCGCGGGAGCTCGCACTGACGTACGACGACGGGCCAAACTCAGCTGTGACTCCCAAGCTCCTCGAACTGCTGGCAGCTCATGGCGCGAGAGCGACCTTTTTTCTGATCGGTCGGTTTGTGCAAAGAGAGTCTGCGCTAACGCGCGAGATTGCGACTGCCGGACACCTGATCGGCAATCATACGATGACCCACCCCAGGCTGGCCTGGCAATCAGCGTTGCGGATCCGGCATGAGATTCGGGAGACGAACAGCATTCTTGAGGATGTGCTCGGGGCGCCCGTGCGTCTCTTTCGCCCACCGCACGGGGCGCGAAGGCCTCTTGTTATCCAAGTAGCACGAGAGCTTGGTTTATCGACCGTGCAATGGAACGTTACGGCGGCAGACTGGAAGCCGATCGACGCGGGCGCTATCGCGCGCAACGTCGAGCGCGGTATCACTCGCAATCAACGGAGGGGCCGTGGTTCGAACCTCCTTTTCCATGATGGAAGCCATCATGGCCTGGGCGCTGACCGCTTGGCGACCATCGCTGCAACCGCATCCGTACTCAGGAGCCACATCCGCGATCACTTCGTTACCGTCGACGTTTGGGAGAAGGCACCCACGGGTGATGATCTGGATCGCTTTCACTCCCGCAGACAGCGCCTGAGCCACGTGCGCCGTTCACCCGCATAGTGCGACCCGCGCAGCCTTCAAGATTGCCTCAACCTCCCGCGTTCCATGCGCCGAGGAGACGAACGCGGCTTCGAACTGACTAGGGGGCAGCCATACACCCGCTTCCAGCATCGCCCGGTGAAACAGAGCGAATGCTGCCGTATCGCTTGTCAATGCGCTCTCGAAGTTCGTCACGGCTTGGGAAGTGAAGAACCAAGTGAACATGGATCCAACACGATTGACGGACAGCGTGATACCTGCCTCTCGCGCAAGTTTCTCTACGCCGCTCGCAATCGCTTTTGTAGTGGTATCGAGCTCCGCGTACAGATCGTTCCGGCGTGCGATCAGTTCACGCAACATCGCGACACCTGCCGCCATGGCCAGTGGATTTCCACTCAGCGTGCCTGCTTGATAGACCGGCCCAAGCGGCGCAAGGTAGGACATAACATCTGCACGTCCGCCAAATGCGCCGCACGGCAGGCCTCCACCGACGATCTTTCCCAGCGTCGTTAGGTCAGGCTGGATACCGTAAATCTCTTGCGCACCTCCCAGTGAGAGGCGGAAGCCTGTCATCACCTCATCAAGGATCAACAAGGCCCCGTTTTTAGACGTCAATGTGCGTAAACCTTCAAGGTATCCGGGAGCAGGAGCAATAGTCCCGGCGTTCCCGACAACTGGCTCTACGATGACGCAGGCGATCTGCTCTGGATGAGCCTCAAACGCCGAGTGCGCCGCGAGGAGGTCGTTGAAAGGAAGGGCGAGAGTGTCCCTTGCGGTGTCCGCGGGAACACCGGCCGAGCCTGGTATACCAAGAGTGGCAATGCCAGACCCCGCCTTCACAAGCATCGCGTCGGAGTGACCGTGATAGCAACCCTCGAACTTGACGACGATGTCCCTTCCTGTGAAGCCGCGTGCCAGCCGCACGGCCGACATACATGCTTCGGTTCCGGAGCTGGTGAAGCGGAGCCGTTCCACCGAGGGGAAGCAGTGCATGACCAGTTCAGCTAGATCGCCCTCAGCCGCAGTTGACGCGCCGAAGCTCGCGCTTCTTCCAACGGCTTCCCGCACGGCCTCGACGACAGGAGGAAAGCCATGACCAAGAATCATTGGACCCCAGGATCCAAAGAGATCGATGTAGCGGTTCCCATCCGCGTCCCACAGGTAAGCTCCCTCTGCGCGCTCAACAAAAGGCGGGTCTCCGCCTACGGCTCGAAAAGCGCGCACTGGAGAGTTCACCCCTCCGGGCAAGAGCGATTCTGCCCGGCGCTGCAGATTGCGAGATCGTTCCATTCTCCTTGACATCGCTCAAGTATAGAAGTTGGTTGCGGGCGCCTGACCTTCACAGACCGGAAGAAGTCTCCTGCTAGACTGAAAGTTCTTCCCGAGCAGAAGGATGGTGCACGAACTTGCCTGACGAGACTCTCCCCGCGTCCGCGAACGAAAGCGAAGCTCCAAGAACCGCAGAAAGACCAGGAGCCGGATCGAAAGCCGAGAGCTCGCCCAGGCCTGCGGCTCGCACAAAGTCCGGATCGAGCAGAGCACCTATGAGCTATGCCGATGCTGGTGTCGACATCACCTCCGGTGACCGCACGAAGCAGCGCATCAAGATGCTTGCTCGTAAGACCTTCAACAAACAGGTGCTGAGCGAAATCGGTGGTTTCGGAGGGCTCTTCGCCTTGGACCTGGTTCGATTCCCGAATCCTGTTCTCGTCTCCTCGACTGACGGAGTGGGGACGAAGCTCAAGGTAGCCTTCGAACTCGGAATTCATCACACAGTCGGGCAGGATCTCGTGAATCACTGCGTGAATGACATCGCCGTGCAGGGTGCCACGCCCTTGTTCTTCCTCGATTACCTCGCGACAGGCAAGCTCGACGATACCACTGTCGAGACTGTCGTGCGTGGTCTCTCGGAAGCGTGCCGCATCAACGGCTGCGCTCTGATCGGCGGTGAAACAGCGCAGATGCCGGGCTTCTACGCGGATGGTGAATACGATCTCGCAGGTACCATCGTTGGCGCCGTGAATCGCGACAAGATTGTCACGGGAGAGAAGATTCAGATCGGCGATGTCCTCATCGGCTTACCTTCGAATGGCCTTCATACCAACGGCTACTCCCTGGCGCGCAAGCTTCTCTTTGAGATCTCAGGGTATGGAGCAGACCAGTACGTTAACGAACTTAAGGATAAGACGGGCGCAGCTCTCATGCGAACTCATCGGAGCTACCTTTCGGTGATCAAGAAGCTATACGGTGCGGAGCTCGTGACCGGGATGGCCCACATCACAGGGGGTGGCATCACCGACAATCTGCCACGCATCTTGCCCAAGGGGATCAGCGCGATTGTGGACCTCGCAAGTTGGCAGGTTCCGCCAATCTTTGAGCACCTTCGCCAACTCGGATCAGTAGAGCAGGAAGAGATGATGCGCACCTTCAACATGGGGATCGGCCTCGTATGCGTCGTTCCCGCCGATCAAGTCAAGAAGGCAAAAGCTGTTCTCAACCGTGCGAACGAGCGGCATTGCATTATCGGGCGCACGATTCGTGGCGATCGTAAGGTGCTCTATCAATGAGAGCGGAGATTGGCTGATGGTACGGATTGGCATTCTGATCTCTGGTCGTGGATCGAACCTCCTGGCTATTGGGCAAGCGATTCGCGACCGGCGTCTGTCTGGTGCAGAGATCAGCGTTGTTCTCTCGAACCGCGAGGACGCGACCGGAGTTATGGCCGCACGTGAGCTAGGCATCCAGGTCGAGGTGGTTCCCTCAAAGGGTCGCGAGCGCATGGAGCACGATGCGCAGCTCATTGCGCTCCTCCGTCGGCACAGTGTGGATCTCGTCTGCCTTGCGGGCTACATGCGTCTACTCTCACCGAGCTTCACCCAGGCGTTCCCTGAAAGGATCCTCAACATTCATCCATCGCTGCTTCCGGCCTTTCCGGGACTCGAAGCGCAACAGCAAGCTTTGCAGTATGGCGCCAAGATCACCGGATGTACCGTGCACTTCGTGGACGAGCACCTCGATCATGGTGTGATTGTGGCGCAGCGGACCGTGTCCGTGGAGGACGATGAGACGGTGAGTACGCTATCTGCCCGCATTCTGGAACAGGAACATATTGCCTATCCTGAAGCTATTCAGCACGTCATTGGAGGTCAGTACGAGATCCATGGTCGAACGTACCGGCGCAGATCGACCGAAGTTACATAACACGACCCGTGTTGTGACGGAGGCCGGTTACGGGATCTCTGGTGCAACTGCTAATGGCGGGCATGTCCAACATGGTGTGAGGTAAGGCATGGCGACCGGGAAGGCCAGTTCGGACGATCGAAAGACGGGCAGCAAAGTAGCCAGCAAGATCACGGCACAGCCGGTCAAGAAGCAGCGACGTACCTGCAGCAAAGACAGGCTCGGCTGAAATGAAGGGGCACACTACGCAAGTACTCGCCCGATGCGAGCAAGAACGTTGAGCGCGAGGTGAAGGCGATGCACGAGGGAACGCTCACGAGCGGCCGGAGCGGAAAGAAGGTCATCAAACCTAAGCAAGCGATCGCAATTGGCCTCTCAGAGGCTCGCCGGGCCGGGAAGAAGGTGCCACCGAATTCGAAGGCTGAGCGCTCAGAAGGTTGAATGCATGTTAGCCAAGGTTCCCTTCCGCTAGGCGGTATCCACATATAGTCTTTTCTGCTGGTCGGAGGTTTGTTGCACTTGGGTTGTGGCGAGTCGATATGAGTTGAGCGAAGTGCAGTGGGAGCGGATGAGGCATACGCTTCCTGGGCGGGTGGAGCACGTTGGACGCACGGCGGCGGACAACCGTCAGTTCGTCAACGCTGTTTTGTGGGTGTTGCGGTCTGGAGCGCGCTGGCACGATCTGCCGGAGCGGTACGGCAAGTACAAGAGCGTGCACACGCGATTCATGCGCTGGGCGCGGGCCGGCGTATGGGAGCGCATCTTCGACGACCTGGTGGCAGACCAGAAGAACCAGTACCTGATGATCGATTCGACCATCGTGCGGGCACACCAGCAGGCGGCCACGCGCCGCAAAAAGGGGGCTCCGGCGACCCGGCTCTGGGGCGTTCCAGAGGCGGACTGAGTACCAAGATCCATCTGCTGGCCGACGAGGCCGGGTTGCCGGTCGCCTTCCGCATCACGGCGGGCCAGACCGCCGAATATGCCCAGGCGATCAGTCTGCTCGAAGGTCGACAGGCCGATGCCGTCATCGCCGACAAGGGCTATGACTCCGCCGAGATCGTGGCCAAGGTCGAGAGCCTAGGCGCGGTGGCCGTCATCCCGCCCAGGCGGCACTGGAAAAAACCACGCAGCTACGACCGTGAACTCTACAAACAGCGCAATCGCATCGAACGCTGCTTCAACCGACTCAAACACTTCCGCCGCTTCAGCACACGATACTGCAGATCCATCGAAGCCTTCCGCTCCTGCACCGCCCTCGCCTGCGCTTGGCTCAGACTTCAGCTATATG
>JAABUQ010005674.1_pt1 | contig 19619 bp, 19 predicted proteins | sample 5560001 | NCBI WGS metagenome assembly JAABUQ01 (sample SAMN10711888, study PRJNA513371) | rock metagenome | isolation source: Antarctica rocks | place: Antarctica: Victoria Land, Finger Mt nord | collected 2015-12-18
CGGACGAGGTTGGGCTGGTCGTCCAGGGTGCGCCGGGTGACGCACAGGATGAGCTCGGGGTAGGCCGGAGCGCCATAGGCGTCGACGCGGAACTCGCGCGTCCCCGGCTGGCGGGCGTGGAGAGCGACGCCCTCGACATCCCAGAACGCGGTGACCGCGGCGACCCGGCCGCTGAGCAGGGCCGGCACGGCGTCGAAGCCGATGGACCTCGTGCGCACGCGCGCTGGGTCCCCGCCGGCGCCGGTGACCACCGAGCGCAGGACGGCCAGGTCGGAGGGCGCGCCCGTGACCCCCACCCGCTGCCCCTCCAGCGCACGAGGTGTGGCGAAGCCTGGGGCCGCCTCGACGGCCGCCAGGGGATGCTGGACCAAGGCGAGCACGCCGACGACGTCCTCGCCGCGCTGCCGGGCCAGCGCCAGGTCATGGATGTCCAGCACGGCAAAGTCGACCCGGCCCGTGCTGAGCAGGCGGGCGCCGTCGGCCGACGCGCCGGGCACGCGAATGTGGAGGGTGACGCCCTCGGCTTGGTCATAGCCCCGCGCCACCGCGCTGTAGATGCCGGCGTGGATCGCGTTGGGGGTGAAGTCGAGCAGGACCGTCGCGTCGGTGTCGGGACTCGAGGACGCGTCGCTCCCGCAGCCCGCGGCCCCGACGAGCACGGTCACGAGGGCGACGATGGCCAGAGCCAGGCGCAGCGGGCTGGTTCCACGCGCTGGCGGCCGCGGCATCGAGCGCCACCCTAGTGCGCGCCCTCTGGCCCACCGGTGCCGAGCGCCGTCAGCCGCGGACCAGGACGAAGGTGGAGTGGCTGACGCTGGTGCCGTAGGCAAAGCCGTTTTGGGCGATGACCAGGGCCCGGAAGCGGTAGGCCGTGGTCGGGCCGCGGGAGAAGCGAAAGCCGGCGTCGAAGCGTCCGGTGGGGCGGGTGCGCACGACCCGGAAGGTCTGAAAGCCAGCTCGTGCGCGTAGGACCTGGAGGGCGACGAGCAGCTTGACGCCGCTCACGCCCACGACTTGGCCGCGGAAGTGGACGCTGCGTCCGCCGCGCACCACGTGGGGTGCGACGGCGAGGCGAATGGTGGTGGCCTCGCGCTCGCGCAGGGCGTTGGAAGTGAGGTAGGCCGTCGAGATGCTGGTCGGGTAGTAGACGATCGCGACGGTACGGCTGGTCCCGGGGCGCAGCGGAAAGGCGAAGTGACCGCGGCTGTCGGAGCGCACGGTGCCGGCGACTGCCGCGGCCGGCTGCCCGTCGAACTGCACGACGATGACCAGCACCGCCCCGGCGACTGGGCGGTGTCGGGGATCCTGGATTGTTCCGCTGACCAGCGCCCGGCGGGTGGGCAGCACGTTGACCTGGCTGGCCGGGCGGTGCCCGCCGCGTACGAAGCGGACACGCACCTGGGCCGCCGCGGAGGCGTTGGTCCCGTTGGCCACCGGCCGAGGACTGGCGGCCAGGGGGTTGACCAGCCCGATCACCGGGACCGGCGCAGCGACGGCCGGACCGGCGGCCAGCGCGGCGACGGCCCCCGTCAGCACAAGGGTGAGCGTCGGCTGGCGTCGGCGAAGGGCCACGGCGAGGGTCCGGGCGGTGCGCGTCAGCAGGGCGGGAACGAGCACTGAGCCGCCGGAGCCGACATCGCCGCGCGGTGGTAGGCGGCGGTGCGCTGGGGAGCGGTGTGGGCGGTGCTGGCGCTGCGGTGGGCGTGCCCGGCCGAGGTGTGCGTGGCGCGAAACGCCCGCAGGAAGGTGCGCAGGGTTGGGCGGGGCGCGTGGCGCACGATCACGGCGGTGCGATGGTGGGGGCCCCGCGGCGCACCATGGAAGACGATGAGCGGCAGCGGGGCGGCGGCGGGAGCTGGCAAGGGCAGCGCGGGCGCGCCGGGCAGACCGAGCGGCGTGAGCGTCGGGCTCGCCGGGACTGAGCCCGGAGGCGCCGGTGCCGGGACGGGGGATTCGGCGGTCGGGTCGGTCGGGGGGGCGGCGGGCGCCTGCGGGGCGGGCGCCGGAGATCCCGGGGTGTCCAGGGGGCCGGTGCCGACCGGGGGCCCGCCCGTGTCAGCGGGGCCGCCGGTCCCGGAGGGCGTCTGGTCGGGCTCGCTGGGCGGGGCGGGCGGTGGCCCGGGAGCCGGGGGCACGGTGCTCACCGTGGAGCAGGGGGGCTCAACGCCATACCTGGACTTCGCGGTCATCGGGCTCGTGCACGCGTTGGTGCTGTCCATGCTCGTCTACACCCTCGGCGGAGCCAGCGGCGCCCACTTCAACCCGGCCGTGACCACCACGCTGGCCGCTCCACGCAAGATCGCGCCGCTTGACGCCTTCATCTACATCGTCGTGCAGCTCTCGGGCGCCATCCTGGGAGCCTTTCTGTGCAAGGCGCTGCTCAACGGCCCGGTCAGGACCCGGTGAACTACGGCGCCGTCGGGGTGTCCAAGCTCCTGCACGGCAGCGCCGGCCTGGCCCTGGTGGCCGAGATCATCGGCACCTTCGTCCTGATGTGGGCGATCATGGGCATGGCGGTCAACCCCCGCGGCGAGCGGGCCCTGGCCGGCCTGGTCATCGGGTCCACCCTCGGCTTCGCGGTGATGGCCATCGGGCCGATGACCGGCGCCGGCTTCAACCCCGCCCGCGCCCTGGGCCCCGCCCTGGTGGCCAACCACTTCGGACCGGCCGGCACCTGGCTGCTGGCCTACGTCGTGGGCCCGGTGATCGGAGCCGGGCTGGCCGGCGCGCTCTACACGCTGATCGTGCTCGGACCCCCAGCATCGGGAAGGGCGCCGCTCCGGTCGACACCCTGCCTCGCCCGGCCGACAGCCCGGCGCCCCTGCCGTGACCGACCGCGCGTCCGGGTGGGTCCGCCTGCAGGATCTCGCCAGGCCGGGATGTCGGGGAGGGTGGCGAGGCGATGCAGGCCTGGGCTGCGGGACCTCGCCAGGCCAAGATTGTCGGGGAGGGTGGCGAGGCGATGCAGGCCGGGGGGACCCCGGGCACCCGAGATCCCGACCCAGGCAGTCCTGGGCGGGCGCCGTAGACTCCTATGGCGATGCGGCGCCGCGTCACGTTCTCGCGCAACCTGACGCTGTCGCTGTCGCGGACGTGCACGTGTCACTGCAAGTACTGCGCCTTCGCCACCCACCGCCCGCACCTCCACCAGCCCGAGGAGGTGCTGGCCCTTGTCGACCGTGCGGCCCGTCGTGGGGTCAAGGAGCTGCTGGTGCTCACCGGCGAGGCACCCGATGCCCATCCCGGCGTCGTCGAGCGCCTGACCGCGCTGGGCCACCGCGACTTCACCGCCTACGTGGCGTGGACATGCGAGCGCGCCCTGGAGCGCGGACTCCTGCCCCACACCAACGTCGGTGCCCTCGACTCCGAAGACCTGGCTCGGCTGCGCGAGGTCACCGCCTCCCAGGGGCTCATGCTCGAGAGCGTCTCCGAGCGGCTGATGGCCACCGTCCACGCCGGGTCTGAATCCAAGCACCCGGCCCGCCGGCTGGCCACCCTGGCGGCGGCCGGGGAGCTGCGCATTCCGTTCACCAGTGGGATCCTGGTCGGCGTCGGCGAGCACGAGGACGAGCGGATGGCCTCCCTCGAGGCCCTGGCCGCCGTGCACGCTGAGCACGGCCACCTCCAGGAGGTCATCCTGCAGAACTTCGTGCCCCACCGCCGCTACTACGGCGAGGAGCCGGCCGTGATCGCCACCGAGGCGGCCGAGCGCTACTGGCGTAGCGGCCTGTCGGCCGGCCCCGAGCAGCCGTCGCCGGACTGGGCGACGCCGATCGCCCTGGAGGACATGGTGCGCCTCGTGGGCGAGTGCCGCCGACTCCTGCCCGACGTGGGCATCCAGATCCCCCCCAACCTCGCCGACTGGTGGCCCGACCTCGTGCGGGCGGGAGCCAGCGACCTGGGTGGGCTGTCGGCCAACGGCGACCACATCTCGCCCGAGCATCCCTTCCCGTCGCCCGCGCAGGTGCGGGGCCGGCTGCGAGCTGACGGCGTGACCGTAGGCGAGCGCCTGTGCGTCTACTCCCGCTACATCGATCCATGGTGGCTGGCCCCCCGGGTGCTGGAGGCCATCGAAGCCCACCACCCGTCCTTCGTCCCGCGGGACGCCACAGCGAGGAGCCGTGCCCTTGGCGGACGTGGGCCGGGGCCCTCCGAGGCGTCCCTGGCGCCGCGGGCGATCGACCGTGCCGTGGCCGGCCGCAAGCTCGCCTCCGGCGAGGTCGAGGCGCTGTTCGCCGATCGGCGCCCGGCCGTGGTCGAGGCCCTGCGGGAGGCAGCCGACGCGTTGCGCGCGGAGCTGGCGGGGGAAACCGTGACCTTCGTGGTCAACCGCAACATCAACGTGTCAAACGTCTGCGTGGTCGGCTGCGCGTTCTGTGGGTTCGCCCGTACGCGCCGTTCTCCCGAGGCCTACGAGCATTCGCGCGAGACCTTCGCCGCCAAGGTGGCCGAGGCCGTCGACTACGGGGCCACCGAGCTGTGCATCCAGTCGGGCATCCACCCAGACTGGACGCTCGCGGACTACGAGGGTTGGCTGCGCCTGGCCCGTGAGCTGGCGCCCGAGCTGCACCTTCACGCCTATTCGGCGATGGAGGTCGACCACATGTGCAGCGTCTCCGGCCTGACCCCCGACGCCGTCTTCGCGCGTCTGCGCGAGGCGGGCCTGGACTCGACCCCGGGCACCGCCGCCGAGATCCTGGACGACGGCGTGCGGGCACGCATCTCGCCGAACAAGCTGCCGGTCGCGCGCTGGGTCGAGATCATCGAAGCCTCCCACCGGGTCGGGCTTCGCTCGACGGTGACCGTCATGTTCGGGCACATCGAGCGCCCGCCCGAGCTGGCCGAGCACATGCGCGTGGTGCGCGAGCTCCAGGCGCGCACCCACGGCTTCACCGAGTTCGTCCCCCTCTCCTTCGTCCCCTACGACACCCGACTGGGACGGACCCACGGCGTGCAGGAGATCTCCCGCGAGGAGAACCTCCGCCACACCGCGGCCTTCCGCGTGGCCCTGGGCCGGTCTATCCCCAGTCTGCAGGCCTCCTGGGTCAAGATGGGCCTTGATGCGGCAACCGAAGCACTGCGCTGGGGGGTCAACGACCTCGGCGGGACCTTGATGGAGGAGTCGATCAGCCGCATGGCCGGTGCCGACCATGGGGTACGGCTCGACCCGCCCGAGCTGATCGCCGCCGCCCATGCGGCGGGGCGCCCGGCGGCGGAACGCACGACGCTGTACCGGATCCGGCGCGAGCACCCGCTGACCGTCGCCGCCTGACCGGCGTTCCCGGCCTGGGGGTCGTTGAGCCCCGACAGCACCGGCTCGGACCCTCGCTGTGTGCGGGTTACGCCGAGGCGGTGGCGATCGGGGTCGGCGGCCCGAGCGCGGCGGGGCGGGCGTCAAACTCCACGCGGGCCGACTGAATGTGGTCCATGTGGGCGTAGGCCCACGTGCGCAGTCCGTCGACGGCACCGGCGAGGCTGTGGCCGAGGGGGGTGAGGGTGTACTCGACGGTGACCGGGACGGTGGGGAAGGCCTGACGGGTGACGAGGCCGTCGCGCTCGAGGCCGCGCAGGGTCTGGGTGAGCATCTTCTGGGTAATGCCGCCGATATGGCGGCGGAGGTGGGAGAAGCGACGCGTTCCAGGCTCAAGCGCACAGATGACGAGCATCGACCACTTGTCCCCGATGCGCACGAGAACTTGGCGGGTGGGGCAGGCAACGTCGAGGACGTCGAACGGGTCCGGGTTGGTTTCCATGAGGTACCTATACCACTCTAGGGTGCCATCTATCCGTAGGGCAGCAGGTTGCGTAGCGTCGCCGATATGGACCAAACCACTGCTGCCATAAGCACGATCACTGCCTTTGTGCCCAGCGACCGCGCTGACGCGCGGGTCGCGCTCGCGGAGGTGCCTGAGCCCGTCGCGCGCGAGGATCAGGCCCTCGTCACGGTCGAGGCCTTCTCGATCAACCGCGGCGAGACCTTCCTGCTCGAGCGTCCCCGCGACGGGTGGCGACCCGGGCAGGACGTCGCCGGGCGGGTGCTCGAGTCCGCCGCTGACGGCTCGGGGCCGCTGGCGGGCACGCGCGTCGTCGCTCACGCATGGGATGGCGGCTGGGCGCCGCGCGTCGCGGTCGCCACCGACGCGCTGGTGGCGCTGCCCGACGCGATCACGGCGACGGTGGCCGCCACCCTGCCTCTCGCCGGCCTGACGGCCGTGCGGCTGCTGCGGGCCGCCGGGTCGATGGCGGGCCGCCGCGTGCTGATGACCGGCGCCTCGGGCGGTGTCGGGCACTTCCTCGTCGAGCTCGCGGCTGCGCAGGACGCACGGGTGACGGTGATCACGCGGACGGCCGAGCGCGGGGACCGCCTGCGCGCGCTCGGCGCGCACCACGTCGTGGGCAGGGTGCAGGACGCCGTCGCCCCGTTCGACGTGGTCGTCGAGTCCGTCGGCGGCGCGTCGCTGAGCGCGGCCGCCGAGCGCCTCGCGCCGTGCGGGATCGTGTGGTGGTTCGGCCAGGCCAGCCGCGAGCCGGCGACGCTGGACTTCTTCTCGCTGCCCGACCGCGCCGCGGTCCGGCGCTTCACCTACTGGCCCCACGACGAGCCCGACCGCGTCGACCTGCAGGTCCTCGTAGACCTCGTCGCCACAGGCCGCCTGCACCCGGAGATCGGGCTCCTCGCTGACTGGCACGAGACGCCGGACGCGCTCGTGGCCCTGGCTGAGCGCCGGGTCCGCGGCAACGCTGTCCTCACCATCCCGGCCGCGCAATGAGCGCGAATGCCGACCCCGTGTCTCGCGCTGTGGACGCCTCGATGCGCGCTGTGGTCGTCGAGGAGCTCGGCGCCGCCGACGTTCTCGCCATGCACGACGACTGGCCTGTCCCGGAGCCCGGGGCCGGGGAGGTCGCGATCGAGGTGCAGGCCGCTGGCGTCAACTTCGCCGAGATCATGAGCCGGCGCGTCGGCTACCTCGGGGTCACCCCCCCGTTCGTCCCCGGCCTCGAGGTCGCTGGGACGGTGGGCGCGATCGGGAGCGGCGTCGAGGACATCTCGGTTGGTGATCGCGTGTGCGCGCTGACGCTCACCGGCGGCTACGCGGACGTGGCGCTGGCCGAGGCGCAGACGACGTTTCCGCTGCCCGTCGAGCTGGACTGGGCGGTGGGGTCGGCTCTGCCGACGATCGTTCCCACGGCGTACGCGCTACTTCATCCCCTTGGCCGCATCCGGGCCGGCGACCGCGTTCTCGTCAACGCGGCGGCCGGTGGGACCGGGATGATCCTCGGGCAGATGGCCAAGCACGCCGAGGCCAGTCGGGTTACCGGCATCGTCTCTTCTCCCGCGAAGCTCGCCACCGCCCGGCAGTACGGGTTCGACGATGTCCTGATCGCCGCTGACGCCGAGTCCGGCGCCATCGCCGACGCCTCGTTTGATCTTGTCCTTGAGTCCGTCGGCGGCCCCGCGCGGGAGCTCGCGCGGCGAGCGACGGCGCCGCTGGGCCGGCTGCTCCTCTACGGCAACTCCGGTGGAGCTCGTGAGGTGGAGCTCACTGCCGCTTCGCTGCGCAACGACAGCGTCCTCATCGGCGGCTGGAGCATCACGACCCTCGCGCGCACCTATCCCGCCCTGCTGCGGACGATCAGCGCCGACGCGTTCGCCTTGGTAGCCAGCGGGGCAGTGGCGCTTGACGTCCGCCACGTCTTTGCCCTGGAGGACGCGGCCGAGGCCCACCGTCTGGTGAGACCCGCGAGTCGACCGGCAAGGTCGTTCTCGATGTCGCTCGTGGGCGCCGGCCTCGTCCAGCCGAGTGACTTGAGGGGTGAGCGCTACGGGCAGACCAGCTCCGCGATCCGGGCCTGGTCCTCGGCGGCGGGCGCGAAGGGGACGAGCTTCTGTTCGGGCTCGTCGGCGACCTGGAGGACGACGTGGCGCAACTCGAGCTCGCCGAGATAGCGCGCCACCAGCGCAGTCGCCTCGCGCTCCCATTCGACGAAGACATTGCGGGCGTTTGGGTCACTGAACATGCAGTACGTGCGGCACTTGTCGCCGAGGTTGAGTCAGAGGCGAAGCGGGGAACTTCGGACGGGATTTTCTTGAGCCGTAGACGACGAGTCCGTAACAGTTCAGGCGAGTTGCTCTTGAAGGAATTCTGCTGCGCGCGGCAGCCACTGCCAGCGGAGGTTGCCGACGAGGTGGTCACCGCCGGGGACGAGCAGGTGCTCGCCGCGGGGCGCGAGGGCGGCGAGCGGCTCGCCGTTGACGACGCCGGGGATGACGTCCAGCTCGCCGTCGACGACCAACAGCGGCTGCGTGATCGTCGGAGCGATGTCGGCCAGGTCGACCTGCGCCGTGAACGTGTGCGCGACGTCCTCACTTCCGGCTCGAGCGGTGAGGATGGCTTGCAGAAGCGGAGGAAGCTGCTTCCAGTCCAGACGGGAGGGGCCGCTGACGGTCACGCCAGCCGCCAGCCGCGGCTCGCGGGCGAGACTAACGGCGCCGTAGAAGCCGCCCAGGCTGAGCCCCATGAGCCCGATCGCGCGGGGACGCAGTCCGGTCGCCAGGGCAGCGTCGAGCGCCTCGGCGACGATGACCTCGTAATCAGCCCGCATCACCGTGCGCGTGGCCAGCGCACCCTGGCCTGGCCCGTCGATCGTCAGGGTGGCCAGTCCGCGGCGACGGAGCGCGACGGCGTTGGCGTGAAACTCGACCTGGCTGGAGTCCAGGCCAGGGACGATGACAACCAGCGGCGCGTGGAGATTGTCGGGCTGGGTGAGCAGCACGCCGCAAAAGCTCGGGCCGGCAAGCTGCTGGAAGGTGGGCTCGAGCAGCGTCAGAGCGTGCCGCATGGCGTCGGCGGCCTCCTGGTCGCCGACGCGGTCGGGTGTCGGGACGGTGGTCGCAATGTGAGAGCAGGCCGCCGCCGCGAGGTAGGCGTCGCCGGCGGTGACGCGATGGCCCGCCTGCTCGGCGATCTCGGCCAGCGTGCGATGCGCGGCGCCCGCGCGCCGGAAGGCAGCAGACCACTCGCTCGCCGCGTTCAGGCTCGCGCAGATGGCGTCGTACTCGTTGGCGTCGACGCCGGCGGCGATCGCACGCGAGCGGCCGGACCTAACGAGCGGATCCAGCAGTTCGGGCAGGTCGAGAAGATCGGTCACGAGAAGGCTCCATTCGAGTCGATGGTGAGGACGGCGTTGCCTGGATTCGACGACCGAGCAGCGCCTCGATCGCTGTGGCTGTCCTCATCCACCCGTCGATGAGGCCGATCTCGACGGGAAGGCGGCTTGTGGCGGCGGACGGAGTACGACCACCTCATCTGCTTCGGGCTGCGGCACGGCAACCCAGCCGAGCCGGATTCGTTCGGGCGCCGCAGAGTAAGGGAGCATCGCGCGCTTCACCTGGGACATATTGAAACCGTAGGCGAGCAGCTCACAAAGCGGAAGAAGGCACCCACCAGTGGTATAGGTACCTCAGAGTGGCCACGGCTGGAACCGCTGGGACGCGCTCAGGCAGCATACGTCCGGGCCCCGCACGGCAACCGCTATCCTGCCGCGCTTCATAGCCGAGTCCCCGGAGCCCACGGCTTCGGGGAACGGGGGAACCACTGGGCCGGCCACCACCGGCCCCGGGGCGAATCGCCGCTCGTCGGAGCCATCCGGCGGTCAGCGGCGTAGCGCGGCCTTTCTTCGCGCGAGCCCGTCAGCTCACCCCGTAGGCGCTGACGAGAAAGGACCCGAAGACCGTGACGTCGAGGCTCTGGCCGCTGGCCGCATCCATCTGTCAAACCCGGCGCGCGCCGTTCGGCGCCGTCGCGGTCGTGCTCGCCGGCGGCCTGCTCGCCGCCGGACCCGTTCCCGCCGGCGCGGCCAGCGGCGGCGCCGGCCTACCGAGCTCGACCTCGGGCCATGGGCAGCCACCGTCGTCGGCCCGGGCCCACCGGGCCCACCGGGCGCGGCACGCGCGCCGGGCGTCCTACTCGCCCTCTCCGCTCGCCGGCATCCAGCGCATTCTCGGCGTCACGGCCGATGGGGCCTGGGGCCCGCGCACCGCGCAGGCGCTCCAGCGCTGGCAGGAGGGCCACGGGCTGCCGGCCACCGGCGTGACCGACCTCGCCACCGTACGCAGCCTCGGGCTCGATCCGTCGAGCGATCCCCCCGTGCCCGCACTGACCTCTCCCGCCCCGGACGCCGTGACCGGGCCACCCCCCGCCGTCGGAGCCGAGCTCGCGAAGATCGCCCAGTGCGAGTCCGGCGGCGACATTCACCAGCTCAGCTATCACGGCACCTACCGGGGCAAGTACCAGTTCGACATGGAGAGCTGGTTCCGGGCCGGGGGCCTCGTCGACCCCGCGCAGGCCCCGGAGTCCGAGCAGACCCAGCGCGCGGCCTGGATCCTGGCCACCCAGGGCCGCAGCGCCTGGCCGAACTGCTCGTGAGCTTCCGGGGGGTCGGACGCCCGACCCCCCCGGAGCTCGCGGCGTGTCCCTACGCGGTCCCCAGCGCGGGCGCGGGCGGCCTCCCGCCCGAGGGCGCGTCCTCGGCCGTGAGGGGCTTGGCGATGTCTTCCAGGCTCTGACCCTCGGCCTTGACGCCGAAGATCAGCTCGACCACGCCGCCGATCATCATCATCACGGCGCCGAGGATGAAGCCCTCAGCGGTCTGGGTGAAGCTGCCGGACTTGACCAGGGCCGAGAACAGCAAGGGGCCGATGATCCCTCCCAGGCCGGTGCCCACCGCGTAGAACACCGCGATGCACAGCGCCCGCGTCTCCATCGGGAAGATCTCCGAGACGGTCAGGTAGGCGGCGCTCACGCCGGCGGAGGCGAAGAAGAAGACGATGGTCAACGCCACCGTCAGGCTCGTCGCGGTCAGGTGGTGGCCCCGGAACAGCAGGGCGGTGATGATCAGCAGCGCGCCCGAGAGCAGGGTAGGTGCCGGCGATCATCGGCTTGCGCCCCACCGTGTCGAAGAGCCGAGCCAGAAGCAGCGGACCGGCCAGGTTGCCGATGGCGAAGACGGCGAGGTAGTAGGGCGTGCTGCTGCTGGATACGTTGAAGTACGTTCCCAGCAGGGTTCCCAGCCCAAAGAGGATGGAGTTGTAGAGGAAGGCCTGGCCGATGAACAGGGCCAGGCCGAGCACCGTGCGTCTTGGGTAGAGGGTCAGTACCGAGCGGACGGTCATCGATAGGGGGATGGTCTTTCGCTGGCGCACGGTCATCTCGCCCGCGGGCTCGGGCAACTCGCCCCCCGTCGACTCGCGCACCTGGCGCTCGATGTCGGACACGACCTTCTCGGCTTCCTCGTTGTGACCGTGGATGAACAGCCACCGGGGGCTCTCGGGGACGCTGCGGCGCACGAGCAGCACGCCCAATCCGAACACGGCGCCCAGGGCAAAGCACAGCCGCCAGCCGACGTTGACCGCGAACAGGCTGGTGTTGAGGGCGAGCACGGCGAGCAGGGCACCCCCGGCCGCCCCGCCCCAGTAGCTGCCGTTGATGGCGACGTCGACGCGGCCCCGGTTCCTGGCCGGGATGAGCTCGTCGATCGCGGAGTTGATGGCGCTGTACTCGCCTCCGATCCCGACCCCGGTGAAGAAGCGAAAGACGTAGAACCAGAGGGGCGAGAACGAGAACGCCGTTGCCGTCGTGGCGGCAAGGTAGACCGCCAGGGTGATCATGAACAGCTTCTTGCGCCCGAAGCGGTCGGTGAGCTGACCGAAGAACAGGGCGCCCACGCAGGCTCCGAGCACGTAGAGGGAGGCGGCCAGCCCGGAGACGTTGCTGGCCGCGATGCCGACGCCGGCCCCCTTCTCGCCCGACCCGGCTGGAGATGGAGCCGACGATCGTCACCTCGAGCCCGTCGAGGATCCACACGGTGCCGAGGCCGATGATCACCTTCCAGTGAAAGCGTGACCACGGCAGGCGGTCAAGGCGCGCGGGGATGGCGGTGCGGATCGTGCCCGTCTGGACATCGCTGCTCATCGTTTCCCTCCTTCAGTTGCCGCCCCCGAGACGGGCGTGGCGTGGATGTACCCCGCCGCTGCCCACGCAATCCGTGGCCTGGACGCGTCTACCGGAACAGATCCTGCTCGGCCGGCCGGCGCAGCGCAGCGGCTCCGGGGCCGTTGTCGGGCGAGACGAGGTGGCCGACGCCGCGCACGACGACGGCCGGCTCGCCGGAGTCCTTGCCCCGCGCCAGATCGGCGGCCGCGGCCAGCTCGTCGGCGACGGCGATCCAGGTTGCGCGAAGCGGGCGCCCGGCCCGGTCGACCCGGCCCCGCCAGTCCTCCATCGGCCGGATCCCGGCGCAGCCGATCGCGACGTCACACTGCCCGATCCGCCATGCCCGGCCGAAGGAGTCGGCGATCACCACTCCCGGCGCCACCCCCAGCCGGGCGCCCAGTCCGGAGCGCAGAGCCCGCGCCGAGCCATCGGGATCGACCGGGAGCAGGACGACGACGTCCTCGCCCGGGGCATTGGACGCGTCAACCCCGGCGTTGGCGCAGACCATTCCGTGCCGGGTCTCGCAGATCAGCACTCCCGACTCGGCGCGGAGCACGGCCCGGGACTCGTCGAGCACCACCTGCACCAGCCGAGGGTCACGGTCCAGCTCGACCCCGAGCGATCGGGCCCGCTCGCCGGGCTCGACCTCGCCGAGCGCCCGCACGGCGCCCTCGCACTTGGAGACCACCTTGTGCGAGATCACCAGCACGTCTCGGGCTCGGATGCCCTCCCGCTCGAGCGGCCGAGCCAGCACCGCGGCCAGGTCGTCGCCGGGACGCAGCTCGGGCAGCTCGGGGAGGGCCCGAAGCTCGATGGTCATCGGGTCATTCGGGCCAGCCGCGCCGGCCCCAGCAACGGCTCCCACCCCCGCGCCTCCCGGACTCCAATCAGGCCGCCGGCGCCACGCCGACACGATCGGCGCGGCGCAGGATCCCGCGCGTGTGCGCGGCGCCGCCGCGACGCTGCACCAGCGCGGCCTCGAGGGCGGAGACGTCCTCGCGGGTGTCGACGTCGAGCGCGAGCGAGCTCAACCGACGCACGCGGAGGTCGACACCGGCGTCCGCGGCGCGCTGCTGATGACGAGCGAAGGAGTCCGGGCCGAAGGCGGGCGCCAGCACGTCGGGCGGGCGCAGCAGCAACGCGTTGGTGCCGGTTCCGTGGCGGTCGGCGACGATCGCCGCGTAGGGTCGAGCGCCCGAGGGCTCGGCCAGGAGGCCGGCGAGCTCGAGCGGATCCAGCGCCGGGCAGTCGCCCGGCACCAGCAGCACCCGCTCGCAGCCCTCACGCGCCGCCTGCTCGAGCCCCACCCGGGCGGCGGCGTTCTGGCCATCCTCGAGCATGTCGGCCAGCGTCTGGGCGCCGTGGCCGACGGCCAGATCGGAGGCCCGGCGGTCGGCCGTGACGACGATGGTGCAGTCCACGCCCTCGGTCCGCCGGAGCGCGATGAGCACGTCGGTGAGCATGGCCTCGCTGAGTGCCTTGCGCCACGCTCCGCCGGCCCCGGAGCGGTTCAGGCGCTGCTTGGCCTGCTCGAAGCGCTTGACCGGAAGGATGGCGAAGGTGCGCACGAGCTCCGAGACGCTACCGCGCCGGCCCGAGGGAACCGGCCCGGAGCGGACGGAGAACAGGCCCAGAAGCGGTCAAAGCGCCGGGCCCCCAGGTTGCGCGCCGCCCCCGCGCGCCGCCCCGGCGCCTCGGCTCACGCCCCGCCCGCCCTCTCAGGGCCCGGCGCGTGCGTTCCGGCCCGCCGAGCCGAGCGACTCCGCGAAGGCCAGCGTCTCCTTCGCCAGACGCCGGCGCCCGGGGCCAGCGGCCATGAGCACGTCGGTCTGGAGGGTGGGCAGCGACGCGCACGGCTCGTCGGCCACCATTCCGTCCAGCAGCCCGGTGTAGGTCGCCGCGATCCCGTCGGCGTCGAGGGGGTGACCGGCCCAGGCCATGAACGGCTTGGTCGGCCCCTTGACCACGGCGCCGCCCACCAGGGGGGAGACGGCGACGACCGGCGCCGGAGTGGTGCGTAGGGCATCGGCCATGCCGGGGAGGGCGAGCATCGGCCCGATGGAGACGACCGGGTTGGAGGGGCCGATGACGATCACCCGGGCCCGGGACACGGCCTCGGCGACCTCGGCCGAGATCCGGGCCGTCTCGATGCCGCGGTAGGCGACGTCCTGTACCGGGCCCTCGCCCCCCTCGCGGATCATGAACTCCTGGAAGGCCATCCAGCGTCCCCGGGCCCGCACCCATGTCCGCACCGGCTCATCGCACATCGGCAGCACGACCGAGCCGACGCCTAGGGCCTCCCCGAGCTGCGCCAGCGCCTCCGACAGCCGCACACCCTCCGCCAGCCGTCGTGCTCGCTGTACGCAGACGGCGAGGTCGCGATCCCCGAGCGAGAACCAGACGTCTTCGCCCAGCTCCCGCAGCCCGTTCATCACGGCGAAGGTGTCGTCCCGGAGTCCCCAGCCGCGCTCGTCGATGCGCCCGGCCAGCCAGTACAGGCAGAGGTCGGGGTCGGGGGAGACATGGCCGCCGTGGATCTCGACGTCGTCGCCGGTGTTGGCGATCACCGCCAGCCCGCGTCCGCCCAGCAGGTCATGAAAGCCCGCGGCCAGCTTCGCCCCCCCGGTCCCTCCGGCCAGCACGACGACCGCCTCCCCCGGGCGGACGGCTGGTCCAGCGGCCACGCCCTCCGGGCGGGCCCCCGAGCTCACCAGCTCGGGTCGGGCAGGCCGGTGAGCCGGATCCCCGCTCGCGCCTTGTAGCGGCCGTTGACCGAGATCATCAGTGCCGTGAGGCTTTCGGTGATGCGCGCCATCTCCAGGCGCCCGCAGTCCACGCAGCGCAGGCCGGGCACGCGCCCCACCACCGCTTGAACCGCCGCCTTGTCGGCCTTGCGGTCCCCGCAGAGCAGGACGTCCTCGTCCAGAGTGCTGTCCAGGTCGGCCAGGTGGGCGGCCGAGACCGTGTGCAGTCCGGAGACGACCCGGACCCCCTCGGGGACCATCTCCGCCGCCTGCTGGGCCGCCGAGCCCTGCCACACGCCGAGCATCCGCGTCGCCCGCCCCGAGACCGCCGCGGCCAGGGGAACGGTGGCGTCGAGCACCACCTGGCCCTCCCTCAGCGCCTCGCGCAGGGCGGCGAGGGTCTCGGACTGGTTGCGGAAGGGGACGCACAGCACCACGATGTCCACCCCGGCCGCCGCCTCGGCGTTGCCCGCCGCGCGTATCCGGGCCCCGGACAGGCGCTCGGCCAGCCGCCCGGCACCCTCCTCGGCGCGCCGAGGATCCCGTGAACCGAGCACCACCCCCACGCCGGCATCGGCCAGGCGCAGCGCCAGCCCGAAGCCCAGGGCGCCGGTTCCCCCGACGATCGCCACCTCGGGCGCATCGGTCTGGCCCGCGGGGTCCGGCACGGCGGCGATTATAGGTTTCGCCCATGCTGCCGAGCCGGGTGCGCATACGCGAGGTCGGTCCCCGCGACGGCTTCCAGAACGAGCCCGAGGTCATCCCCACCGACGACAAGGTCGCACTCATCGAGCTGCTCGCGGCCAGCGGCCTGCGCCGGATCGAGCTCACCAGCTTCGTCCGGGCCGACGTCGTCCCCCAGCTCGCCGACGCCGCCGAGGTGCTGCATCGCGTCCGGCTGCCCGAGGGCGTGGCCGGCACCGTGCTCATCCCCAACCAGCGCGGGCTCGACGCCGCCCTGGCCCACCGCGGCAGCTTCAGCGAGGTCAACGTCTTCCTGTCGGCGTCGGAGACCCACAACCGTCGCAACGTCAACCGGTCGGTGACCGAGTCGCTGCGCGGCCTGCGCTCCGTGCTCGGCCGCGCCCGGGCCGAGGAGCTGCACTGCGAGGGGGTCATCTCCACCAGCTTCGGCTGCCCCTACGAGGGCGAGGTACCGGTCAAGCGGGTACTGGGCATCGCGGCCGAGCTGGTCGAGGCCGGGGCGCAGGAGATCGGCTTCGGCGACACGACGGGCATGGCCAACCCGGTGGCCGTCGGCGCGTTCTTCGCCGCCGCGCGCGAGGAGCTGGACGACGCCGTGGAGCTCACCGCCCACTTCCACAACACCCGCGGCCAGGCCCTGGCCAACGTGCTGGCCGCCCTCCAGGCCGGGGTGGCGAGCTATGAGTCAAGCTTTGGAGAGTTCGGTGGCTGCCCCGTGCCGCGTGGGGCCACGGGCAACGTGGCCACCGAGGACCTCGTGTCCATGCTTTCGGAGATGGGCATCGAGACCGGGGTGGCGCTCGACGACATTCTCGAGGCGGCCCGCGCCGCCCGGGGGCTGCTGGGCCGTCCGCTGGGGTCCCACGTCCTCACCGCCGGGCCCGTGCGCTGGACGCCCGAGACCGCGTAGGCCGGCCCGGGGTTCAGGCGAGCACCAGCAGCGCCCCCGGCCGCACCCCGACCTCCACCTGGCCGAGCTCCCCGAGGAACTCGCCGTCGACCTGGAGGGGCAGCCGGCGATGGCCAAGAGCCCGGATTCGGGCGGCGGTGATCGCGCCCATGCTGGCCACGTCGCGATGATCGGCGACGCGCTGGGGCTCGCCGCTGAGCAGGGTGCGCCCGAGCCCCACGGCGCCCAGCACCGGCGCCGCGCGCAGTACGGCGAGGCCGAGGCGGCCGTCGTCGGCCCGCGCATGGGGCGAGAGGCGCAGCGGGCGCCGCCCGAGGAAGCTGAAGATCGGGCCGTTCTGCGGCGCCGCGGTCACGCCCTCGGTCTCACCGTCCCCGGACTCCACGATGAGGCTGGGAGCACGGCCCAGGTAGTGCTGGGCGACGGTCGCCGCCGCCACCGCGGCGAAGAAGCCACCCCGGAACGCGCGCTTGAGCGCAGGCTGGGCGTCGACCCGTTGCACGACAGCGGCGTCGACGCCGATCCCCGCGCTGAACAGGAAGCGTCGCTCGGGCTGGCCGTCGCCGCTGACGTGCCCGAGATCGATGCGTCGGGGCGACAGCTCGCCGTCGAGCAGGCGCCGCGCGGCCGCGCGAACGTCGTTGGGGTAGCCGAGGGCCCGGGCGAAGACGCTGGTCGAGCCCCCCGGAAGCGGTACAAGCGGGAGATCGGAGCCGGCCAGGGCCTGGGCCACCTCGTTGACGGTTCCGTCACCCCCGACGGTGATCAGCAGTTCGGCGTCGCCGTCGGCCAGGGCCTGGGCGGCGAGCTCCCGGGCACCACCCTTCTCGTGCGTGGCGCAGGTCTCGACGTTGAGGCCCTCGGCCAGCTCGGAGAGCAGGCGTTGCTGGACGGATGCGTCGACGCTGGAGGCGTGGGGATTGACGACCAGCTGAGCCCGGAGCCGACGGTCGGCGGACACGGCTCAGCGCCCCGCGAACTCCGGCTGGCGCTTCTCCACGAAGGCCCGTGCCCCCTCCGCGTAGTCGCCGCTCTGGGCACAGAGCTGCTGGACGGTCACCTCGTGCTCCAGCGTCGCGGCCAGAGCGGGCTTGGCGGCGTGGTCGAGCACCCGCTTGGCCAGACCGACAGCCAGAGGCGCGCAGGCCAGCAGGTCGTCGACCAGGCCCTGGGTGGCGGCGTCGAGCTCTTCGGGAGAGGCGATGCGGTTTACCAGCCCGATGCGCTCGGCCTCCTCGGCGCCGATCAGCTTGCCGGTCATGATCAGCTCCTTGGCCCGGCCCAGACCGACCACGGCTGGCAGGCGGGAGGATCCGCCGACGTCGGGGATCAGGCCCACCCGCGTCTCGGGCATCCCGATCAGCGCATCGGCGGCCATGACCCGTAGGTCGCAGGCCAGGGCCAGCTCCATGGCGCCGCCGATGCACGCGCCGTGGATCTGGCAGATGGTCGGCTTGGCCATCTCCTCGGCCAGGTTCCAGGCGTTGACGATCGGCGTGCGGAACGCGCGCAGGTTCTCGGGAGCGGAGGCCAGGTCGGTGAGCGACGAGAGGTCCATCCCGGAGGAGAACATCGGGCCCTCCCCCCGCAGCACGACGACGCGGACATCGGGGTCGGCGGCCGCGCCGGCCAGCGCCTCGGCCGTGCCCCGGATCAGCTCCTGGTTGAAGGCGTTGCGCTTCTCGGGGCGGTTGAGGATCAGATGGCGGACCGCGCCGCGGTCCTCGACGGTGACGATCGGCACGGGGGCCTTTCCGCTCGATGGGGTGACCGGCGCATCGTGTCAGGAACCTCGCGCCCGCTCCCGGGACATCCTCTCAATGAGCGCTCGGGACTCCCGACGGGCCTGGTGGTCAGGGTGCTCTTGTCGACAGGTCAGCACGGCGGGAAGCTGCATCGCGCGGGAGGCACGCTCCGAGCAATTCCACCGAGCGCTGCGCGCCGCACGCTGGCTGAGGCAGCAGAGGCATGACGCACGCGCGCGACCATTGGCGCGGCGCGAAGCCGCTGAGGCACCCGCAATGTCGCTCCGGCGCCACTTGCTCGCCGATGAGGCCGATGAGGCCGATGAGGGAGAAACTCGATCGTCGGTGTTCGGATGACAGCGGCGGCCGGGGAGGCAGGCGCAGGACCGGGTACTGGCAGCGCCGGAACCGGGCTCACCAGCGGCGCAGGCTCAGCAGCCGGAGGCGTAGGATCTGGAGAGGTGGGGAGGGTCGTGTCGGGTGCAGACGTAGTGTCAGGGGTCGGGGGCGTCGTCGCATCGGGTGGTGGAGACGTAGTGGGAGACGTAGTGTCAGGGGTCGGGGGCGTCGCGTCGGGCGACGGCGAAGAGGCAGGGTCGGAGGGAGAAGTGCCCGGTGCGGGCGGCGCCGAACTGGGGGGGCCGGTCACGAATCCGGGCCCTGGGGGCAACGGGCCGTTCTCCGGCAAGGTATCGGGCGCGGGCAGATCTCCTGTCGGAGCCGTCGAGGCGGGGCCCTGCGCCGTTGGCGCACCACTTTGAGTTGGATTTTCTGCCCGGGCGGCCTGTGGCAGCCCGCTTGCCAGCAACGCCGCAGTGAAGGCAAGGACCCAGCCCCGGAAATGCCGTGGGACTCGCACGAATCGCATGCATTCGCATGATACGGTAGGGCGGTGTTTGGCGGCCGGCTCTCCAAAGCTCTGGTGGTAGCGGTGTTTCTGGGGCTGGTGCTCAGTGCCGCTGCTCTGGGTCGTTCATGGGAGGCCCCGGACCGGCTGTCCGATTCCGGACTTGCCAAGGGCGAGACCGACTACGGGCCGCCGATCAACTGGCTGCGATCAGAGCGACTTGCGCGTGGTCGGGCATCGAGCGCCGGGACCGAGTCTGGTCAGTTCGGTGCGCAGGAGGCGCCCGAATACCTCTCGCAGAAGCAGTTCGACGCCATGCCGCGAGGAGCGGTGTCGTACGGCCCCCGAATCGACGGACGGGGCAACCCTCGAGCCCGCCTTGCCGCGGCCGGCGGGTCTGGACGCCCTCAGGGCCACGTCGCTGTTGCGGCTTGCACTCTCGTTGCGAACGATCCTTACCTTCGTGCGCCAGGGGGCCGGAAGGGAGTGTTTGGGCCCGGGTTGCAGCAGTGTGCGCTTGGGTTGAATGAGCAGACGCAGGCCTGCTTGTATAAGCAGCATCACTTTCTCTTCCTCGAGTTTCGGGGTTTTCGGTGGTGTGGGTCGAGTCGAGCGTCGAGCTGATCGCGGCATGAGCGACGGCGCGTAGCCCGGGGTTTGTGGGTGTGAGCAGGC
>JAABUQ010005675.1_pt1 | contig 19619 bp, 17 predicted proteins | sample 5560001 | NCBI WGS metagenome assembly JAABUQ01 (sample SAMN10711888, study PRJNA513371) | rock metagenome | isolation source: Antarctica rocks | place: Antarctica: Victoria Land, Finger Mt nord | collected 2015-12-18
CCGGGGCGAGACGACGGTCTCGCTGGACCCCGGCGGGTTTTGGCGTGCCTTAGAACGCCACGTTTTCTACGCCTCAATCGCGCTCTCGATTCGTCTTATTCGGCTGCTGCAGCCGGCCATGCCGCTGTTGTGCGGCGATCCGTTGACGCGAACGTTACTGTTCGCGCAGTTCTCGGCCCATCCGTCGTCGCTTCCCAAAGCGCCCCGCTTTAACGCACCCTGCCCAACCGTCCCTGCATAGCGCGCAGAAGGACCTGTGCGTCGGATTCACTTCCGCACCCGTTGGTCACGCCGGTCAGCACGTCGTTCTTCGCGGTGATGAACTGCTCGTAACATGCGCCGCTCGACCCGAACGCTACGTACCGCTGAGAACTCATTTGCCCATGGTGTCCCAGGAAGTTGAACGAAGGATCGAAGTTCAGCGTGTCGCTCGCCGCGACGCGATTGCTGACGTAGTCGAACGACGGTGGAAGCGACGTAGTCACGCTCGCCTGCGCGCGGATGAACCGCTGATGGGTCGCGGTCGTCTGCGCGTACCCTTGCGGCGAGATGGCGAGATTGATGTCGGCCACCAAGGGATACTGGTGATAGTCGTCCTGGAGCGTCACACTATGCGGCTCCGTGCGGCGCGTCAACACGTTGACGACCGTGTCTTGATTGATGTCCTGATCGGAGGCCGTCGCCGAATTGACGAAACGCTGCTCGTTGCGGAAGCCGACGGTGCCTTCCAGCTTGGTCGTCACGCGCCCGTGCGACGTATTGACGTACCCTTCGATGCCGTAGGCGCGCGCCGACGTAACGGAAACCGTCCCGTTGGGATACCCTCCGCTCGTCACGATATTTTCGCGAACGACCGGCGTCGGCGCCGCGGCGAGCGTATCGCGCGTCAGCGCGCCGGACACGTGACCGGTTGCGTGGTCGAGGTACAGCAGTAAGGTTGAAGTCGCTAAGAAATAGTTGTCGGCGTTGTACACGCCGAGCGACACGGTGTGCGATTTTCCGTCGTCGAGCAATCCGGCGAAGGGCGTTAGATCCACGCGGTACGGCTTGAAGTTGAGCGTCTGCACTCCCGGAATCGGACGCCACAGAAACGGATCGATGCCGCCCGTAAAGATCCACGGATACACCGGTGCGACGCCGGCCGGAACGCCGTCGACGGCAATCTCCGTCTCGCGAAACGCCGTGTTGGGACAACTGTTGAGCGCTTGAGCAACGTCGTTCGGCACGCAGGCGTACCAGAACTCGTCGGCGATCTGACTCTGCGCGAACACGTCGAGATAGGCGCGCTCGACGTTGGCCCGAAAGACGTACGTTGCCGACAGCGTGCTCGTCGTCGTGGCAAGCGCTTGCGCGCCGCCGGGAACGTTGGGAACGGGCCACACGACATCGGGCGTGTGTGCGGCCGCAATGTGCGGGCGAGCGGGATAGAACTGCACGTACGTCGTGCCGGTGATGACGCCGGTATAGGTCGAGTTGACGAGGTTTCCGAGATCGGCTTCGCCGGCGTGCGTCGACTCGAGCAGTGCACTCACATCCGTCAGATCGCGCTCGACGTGCCAGTGCGGGGAGAGGTTCGACGACGGTTCGGGCGTCGTACCGTAATACACGTTCACGTTTCCGATCGAAACCTGAGCCGTGCGATCGTACTGCACGCCCGCCGAGACGTTGAAGTTGCCGACGAGCACGACTTTGGCCCATGGTCCCGGGCACGCGGCCGGCGGGGAATACGTGAACGGCTTCGCGTTGAAATCGGCAAACTTTTCATCGCGGAAGAGCGTCACTACGCACGGCGCTTCATGCGGCCGCGCAATCGGAGGATCGGCCGTCACCGTATTGGCCGATCCGATATCGCGCGGCGACGCGTGGTCGGGCCGCACGAAGCCCGCCGGCGCGGGCCGCCCGAAGGCAAAGGTTCGCTCGGCGACCGGCTTGTAACGCAGCGGCGCGGCGCCTGCAGAAGTCAGCGGCACGGCCAGTGCCAGCATGATTGAAACGGCGCACACCGCGCCGGGCGAACCAAGCGTCTTCATGCGGTGATATCATCGGCGCGAGGCGGCCCGCCCCCTTCGGACCGCGCCCCGGATCTACGCCGGTTGCAGCGCGTCGTAATCGATCGTCAGGATCGTCAGCGCTTCGTCGCCGACGGGCCGCGGCCACACAACGACGTCGGCAATGCGGTGGCCGAGCAGCGCTTGCGCCAGCGGCGACACTTCACCAACGCGTCCGTGCGCGACGTCGACCTCATCTTCGCCGACGAGCGTGTACGTGCGCTTTTTTCTGGCCGAATCGCGGACGCTTACCGTCGCGCCGAACGCGATGACGTCGGCATCGTCGGGCGGCGACGCGACGACGGCCGAAGCCAGTCGGCGTTCGAGCCGCGTCCGCTCCGCATCGGATGATGCCGCCACGGCGGCGCCGAGTTGCGCTAAGCCCCGGACGGTGACGAGATGCGGCGGCTCGCGTTCGAGCGGGATCGCGTGTTCGGGCTCGTTGTCGTCACGATCTTTGACGAAGGCACGGCTCACGTCACACGCTCCGAGCGGCCAGCAACTCTTCGAGCCTCATCTGCGGGCGCGCACCGAAATGACCGATCACTTCCGCAGCCGCGAGGCTCCCGAAGTCGCCGCAGGCGCGCAACGCGGCGCCGCGCGTGAGCCCGTACAGAAATCCGGCGGCGTACAAGTCGCCCGCCCCCGTGGTGTCCACCACGCGCGCGACGGGGGCAGCCGGCACGTCGATTCTCTCCGCGCGCGATAGGATAACCGAACCTGCGGCGCCGCGAGTCACCGCGCACAGTTCAGTTAACCCCTGAAGTTTTTCAACCATCGTTTCGAAGTCATCTGCTTCGAACAGCGCCATCACCTCGGCTTCGTTCGCGAAGAGCACGTCGACGTGCCGCTCGATCAGCTCCAGAAACGCCGGCCGATGGCGGTCCACGCAGAAAACATCGGAGAGCGACAGCGCCACCTTGCCGCCCGCTGCGTGCGCGATGTCGGCGGCTTCACGGAACGCCTGCTGCGCGAGGGGTTGGTCGTACAGATAGCCTTCGAGATAGGTGACCTTGGCGGACTCAATCAGCGCGGCATCGAGATCATCGGGTCCCAAGGTCGCGCAGGCGCCGAGGAACGTATTCATCGTACGCTGCGCATCGAGCGTCACCGCGATGAGGCATTGCGCGGTCGCGGGGCCGCTCGTCGCAGCCGGAGTCCGGAACGCTGTGCCCAGCGCCGTGATGTCGTGGCGGAATTCGGCGCCGAGCGCATCGTCGCGTACCTTGCCGATGAAGCCCGTACGGCCACCGAGCGACGCAATGCCGGCGATCGTGTTCGCCGCCGAGCCACCCGACGTAATCACCGTCGGGCCCATCGCGGCGTAGATGGCATGCGCACGGTCCTCGTCGATCAGCATCATCGCGCCTTTGGGCATGCCGTTACGAACCAGAAACGCATCGTCGGCGGAGGCGATCACGTCGACGATCGCGTTTCCGATCCCGACCACGTCGAGCGAAGCATCCATACGGTTCCTATCGGGAAGCGCCGCGCGGACCCCTGTCCCGTGATGGTGTGCGGCGTCGCCGCACCCCATCACGTTAAGCGTCCACGCACCCCCCATCGGGTAGCGCCTGGTAGGGCGGCCCCATCCGGCTCCGTAAAGGCCTTGTATAATGTCCCGCGGATTCTGCCGTGTCATATCGGCCATCGTCGCCGCCTGCTGTGTTGCCTTGCTCGCAGGACCGAGCGGCACCCAAGCGGCGGGCACCAATGAGGTCGTCAAGGCAACGCTCGACAACGGGCTGCGCATCGTCATCGTGCGCAATCGGCTCGCGCCCGTGATCGCGACCGACATGACGTACCTCGTCGGTTCGCGCGACGACCCTGCCGCGTATCCCGGCATGGCGCACGCGCAAGAACACATGATGTTCCGCGGGACGAAAAATCTTTCGACCAGCCAACTCGGCACGATTGCTACGGCCTTGGGCGGAACGTTCAATGCCGAGACGAGCGACACGCTGACGCAGTACGAATTTACGGTTCCGGCCGCCAATTTCGACGCCGTCCTGCGCATCGAATCAGACCGCATGCGGGACGTGCTCGATTCGCAGGCGCAGTGGGAGAACGAGCGCGGCGCGATCGAGCAAGAAGTGCTGCACGACGAATCGGCGCCGGGAGCGGATTTCTTTGGCGACGTGCGCAGAATTGCGTTTGCGGGCACGCCGTACGCGCGCGAAGGCGTCGGCACGCGCGCAGCCTTCGACCGGCTCACCGGTCCCGAAATCAAAGCGTTCCATCAAAAGTGGTACGCCCCGAACAACGCGGTCTTCGTGATCGCCGGCGACGTCGACCCGGCAACGACGCTTGCACAGATTCGCGCGCGCTTCGCGGCCATTCCCAAACGCGCCATACCAGCCCATCCGGCGGCCCATTTCTCACCGCTGGGGCGGGTCGTGCTACGACGCTCGACGACGCTGGTTTATCCGCTCGCGGTGGTGGCGTTCCGCATGCCCGGCATCGATAGCCGCGATTTCTTGCCTTCGTACGTGCTGCAGGCAATTCTCGATTCGGATCGCGGGCGCTTGCACGCGCTCGCCGATACGGGTGATGCGCTCGATGCCGAATGGCTCTCGCTGCCGTACTTTCCGCAAGGCCAGCTCGCCTACGCGACGGCGGCACTTTCACCCGGAGCCGATCCCTCGGCAATGGTGCAGCGGCTGGAAGCAATCGTCACGGACTACGCGCAACACGGCGTCCCTCCCGAGTTATTCGCGACGATGAAGCGACACCTGATCGCCGATCAAGAACTGAGCCGCAACTCGATTTCCGCACTCGCTTCGGATTGGGCGACGACGATCGCCCTCGACGGCGAACCATCGATCGAGCGCGAACAACAACTGATTGCCAACGTGACGCTCGATGAAGTCAATCGCACCGCCAAGCGATATCTCGACGTCGATCATGCGATTTTGGGCGCACTGACTCCGTCGGCGCGCGCCTCGGTAAGTGCGCCGCCCGCACCGCCGCAGCAGGGTCCCGAAAAACCGCTCGCGCCGCAGCCTCCCGTCACGGTACTTCCTCCATGGGCAAACGCGCTCGTTGCCAACGTCAGCGTGCCGGCATCGACGCGCGCTCCATCCGAGACCTTGCTGCCCAACGGCATCCGGCTCATCGTCCAACCAGAAACGATCTCGGATTCGGTGTTCGTCTTCGGCCGCGTACGCACGAACGCTGCGCTGCAAGAACCGCAAGGGCAGGAGGGTGTCTCGTCGGTTCTCGCGGCGCTGTTCGGGCTGGGCACGCAAACGCAGGACCGGGCCACTTTCCTGCGTGCGCTGGACGACATCGACTCGTCGCTTTCGGCAGGCTACGATTTCGCGCTTCAGACGACGTCGCAGTACGCCGGCCGCGCGATCGGTCTGCTCGCCGAGAACGAACTGCACCCGCGTTTCGACCAGGCGACCTTCGAGCTGGCCCAGCGCCGTGCCGTCGAGGAATTACAAACGGCCAACAACGGAACGGGCACGCAAGCGTTGCGCCGCGCCGAGCGGCTTCTACTCCCCGCCGGCGATCCGACCCTGCGGGAGCCGACGACGAACAGCCTGTCGGTGCTGACGCTCGACAACGTCGAAGCGTACGACCGTAAAACGTTGCGCCCCGATCTCGCGACGATCGTCGTCATCGGTAACATCGATCCGGCCGCGGCGCGTGCCGCGGTCGAGCGCGACTTCGGAGGGTGGCAGGCGACGGGCGAGCGCCCCGCGCTCGATCTTGGTGCCGTGCCGCTCAACCCGCCGGGCAATGTGCACGTGCCCATTCCCGCCGGCGGCCAAGACGCGGTTTCGTTGATGCAGATCGTCCCGCTGGCGCGCTCGGCGGCCGCTTTTTCACCGCTCCAGCTCGGCAATGCCATCCTCGGCGGCGGCGCACTCGGCCCCGATCAAAGCCGGCTCTTTCGCGACATCCGCCAGAACGCGGGACTCGTCTATAGCATCGGCTCGCAGCTGTCGTCGAACGGCGCGCGCTCACGCTTCACCGTCTCGTTCGCGTGTTTGCCCGCCAACGCGCCCCGCATCGACGGGCTGATCGACGCCGAGATCGAGAAGATGAAGGCCGAACCCGTCGGCGCCTTCGAACTCTCGCTCATGAAGGCTTCGCTCGTGCACCGCTCGCTGATCGGCGAGTCGGCGGTTGCGTCGATCGGACGCTCGCTGCTCGACGCCGCTTCCGATGGTCTTCCGCTCGACGAGGACCGCCGCGATGACCAGCGGGTTATCGCAAGCGATGCCGGTGCCGTGCAACACGCCTTCTCAGCGTACGTGCATCCCAAAAATTTCGTACGGGTCGTCGTCGGTCCATGACCGAGTCACTGAGCGATCTGGCCGAACGCCTGCGACGTATCCCAAACCTGCTCGCCGACGAGGGCAAAGTCGATGCGCTTTTGCGCACGCATACGATCGACCAAACGGCCCTCGCACCGTACGTTCGCTACGAAGACGGCCGCTACACGCGCAACTGCGTCTATCGAAACGGCATCTTCGAATTGCTCGTCCTCTGCTGGGCGCCCGGCGCGCGTTCGCCCATTCACGACCACGGCGGTAATCGCTGTTGGCTCGTGCCGCAAACGGGCTCATTTTCGATCGACGATTACACGCGCATCGAGGGCGGACGCCGCCCCGGTCCCGTGCGACTCGAGCAGTGCGCAAGCGCGCCGCTCGAATTGGGCGACATCGACGCGCGTGGGATCGACGAACTCCACGACATTCATGCGGTGTACGTGGACCGTCCTTCGATCTCGCTCCACGTTTACGCGGCCCCGATCGGCCGCTATCTGGTCTACGATTGGCAGCACGGTTCGTGTGATGCGCGCAGCTTCGCTGCGCAAGACGTGCTCGATTACGTGATTTGACGCCCCCTCCGACGTTGCCGGGACGCACGCCATCGGGCTTCGAGCTTCGGCTCAACTTGGCGCTCAAGGTGCTGGCCGTGTTCGTCCTGAGTTGGCTCGTCATCGTCAAGGCGGTCGCCTACATCGACACCGTAGGCTACGTCGCCATCGTCGCCGTTTTCGGAATCCTCGTGGCGTATTTTTTCTATCCGCCCATCCATTGGCTCAACCGCAAGCTTCCGTTGTGGGCCGCGCTGACGATTATTTACGGCGGCACGGCCGGCCTCATCATGCTCGGCGTGTGGTACCTGATCCCGCAGATCACGTACGAGGCACAGACGCTGCTCCAAGACCTTCCGTCACTCCAGCACCGCACCGCCGACTTCATCCAACACAGTCCGTTCTTCGCCAAGGTGTCGTCAGGCGCCCGAGATTACGCGGGCCATCTCCTGAACGATGTTGTCGCGAATCTTCAACAACGCGGCGCAGGCTTGCTGTCGTCCATTGCTCCCGCGTTCTTTGTCATCGTGTCGGTGGCGGGACTGTTCATTCTCGTACCGGTCGTCTCGATCTACATGCTGGCCGAAGCGGAAGTGATCAAGCGCTATCTTTTAGGGATGCTGCCGGAACGCTCGCGCGGTCGCACGCTGGACATCCTGGTGCAGATCGATGCCACGGTGGGTGGTTTCATCCATGGCCAGATCATCGTCGCGCTGTTCGTGGCCATCCTCGTTACGATCATGCTCTTGCTGCTGCGCGTTCCGTACGCGATCATCATCGGCATTGCGGCGGGCATCTTCGACGTCGTCCCATATCTGGGCGCGTTCGCGGGAGCAATTCCGGGCCTTGTGAGCGCATGGTTTGCCAACGGCTTTCAGGACGCCATCTACGTCGCCGTCGGATTCGTCATCATCAACCAACTCGAAGGGCATCTCATTGCACCGCGGGTCGTCGGCAGTTCGGTCGGAATCCGTCCGCTCGCCATCATTTTCGCGTTGCTCATCGGCGGCGAGCTGTGGGGCATACCCGGCCTGATCGTAGCGGTGCCCATCGCCGGCATCATCAAGGTCGCGCTCGACGCCGTCCGGCCTTCCGAAGAGCTCACCAATGCTGAGGTTCAGCCCGGACTCGCTCAAGCGCCGCGCGAGCAGATGGACGAGCAAGCCACCACAACGGCGGCAACGACGCCGTCGTAAAAGAGTCTCAGTGTTTCCAGTGCCATTGCTCGATGTTCCAGAAATGACGTCCGAGCACGGAAGGTTCGATGCCGAGCAGATCGCGGCGAGCGAAGAGCGCTTCGCGATCGAAGCCTAAGAACAGGAGGTCGCTTTGCGCGTCGAGTTCATGCAACATCGCGCGGTCCGCGCGGATCTGCACGGCCGGGTTCGTCGATCCGAGTTCGAGCGCGGCGTTACGGTCGATGAGTGGATCGCAGATGCGCCCGTAGTTCTCGCCGTTTGGCGGCCGCGTGTCGCAGCGGAAGAGATATGAATGGTCGGCGTCCTCGCCGGGTTGCCACCCGTAGAACGCGAGGTCGAAGCGGCCGCTCGCGTAGATGCCGCCCTCTTGCGCGGGCGCGAACAGCAGATCGTACTGGTACGTTTTGATCGGCGCGCGGATGCCGAGTTGGGCCAGCTGGCTTTGCAACTGTAACGCAAAGCGGTCCGCGCCCGACGAGTTCGCGGGCACGACGATCTCGAGCGTCAGCGGCATGCCGTTCTTGCGGCGTGTGTCGCCTTGGCGGCGCCAGCCCGCGGCGTCGAGCAGCCGGTTGGCTGCGACGGGATCATACGTCGCCTGGCGCAGCGCGGGATCGTACGCGAACTGTCCCGGAAGCCGGTCGCCGTCGCCGGGTCGATACAGATCGCCGCGCACGGTTTTTTCCAGCCGGCCGACGTCGACGCCGCGCACGATCGCTCGCCGTACGGCACGGTCCCGCAGCGGGCCGCGCCCAACGTTGAACATGACGTAGTTGAACTGGTAATGGTCGGCCAGAACCTGCCGCGCATCGCGCACGTTGCGTGCGCCGGTGAGCATGGCGCGGCCGCCCGCTAGCCCGCGCACGTTGAGATAATCAAGTGCGCCCGACTGCCACAGCGTGATCTCGGTGTTCGAATCGGGCACGATGGTGACGTCGATGCGCGCGATGGGCGGCGTGCCGCGCCGGAAGTGCGGATCGGCGGCGAGCACGAGCCGCGAGCCGTGCACCCACGAAACGAGACGATACGGCCCTAAACCAACCGGATGTTCGTTGTAGGCGACGGTGTTCAGTTGCGTTTCTTGCGCCAGGATGTGCGCCGGCAAAATCGGGTACGGATCGTTCGCGCCGGCGCTGAAAAAAGTCGCCAGCGCCGGCGAATACGGCCGCCGCAAACGCACGGTGACGTCGTAGGACCCGCGCGCCCGCACGAAGGCAACGTCGTCGAAGCCCGAACGGTCCGGCACGTTGTTGCGCGGATTCATCGCTGCCTGAAACGAGAAGACGACGTCGCGCGCGTCGAACGGCGCGCCGTCTTGCCAACGGACGTTGCGCCGCAGATGGTAGCGCAAGGTGCGGCCGCCGTCGGCGATGCCGCCGTTACGCACCGATGGAATCTGCGTCGCAAGGTCGGGCGTGAAGCGGCCCGCCGCATCGGCACCCAGCAGATAGCCGTGCAGCAATGCTGCCATATCTTGCAGTTGCGCGTTGTCGGTCACCAGTGGGTTCAGGCCTGGCGGATCTTGGAGTTCGGCTAGGCGCAATGGACGCGGGCCCGCTGCATGGGGTGAACACGCGGACGTCCACCCGATCGCCACGACGCTCACCAGCACGCGCAAGGCTGTCCGAATGGGGAACGAACGGACAAGCATGGATCGCCCTACTGCGCCGCGGCGCGTGCTCCTGGCCGTCAACGAACACGCGCACCGCGGAAAGGGCGCGCTGCAGCACGCGACGGCGGCCTTGCGCCGCGCCGGCCATGACGTTAGCGTCGTACCGTGCAAGGACGGCAAGGGCACGCTGGCGGACGCCATCGCCGCGCGTGGGGGAAACATCGACGCCGCAGTCATCGGCGGCGGTGACGGTACCCTCGTCTCGGCGCTCCCAGGAATTCGGAAGACGAACGTGCCGCTCTTGATCCTTCCGCTCGGCACGATCAACGAACTGGCCAGAACGCTCGAAATTCCGTTCGACCTCGATGCCGCGTGCGATTTGCTGCAGAACGGCCAGCTCAAGCCGGTCGACGTCGCATCCGTCAACGGGCACGCATACTTCAACGAGGCGAGCATCGGCCTGTCGACCCAGGTCGCCGAGCGGCAGACCGAAGGGGTGAAGGCGCGCTTGGGGATGCTTGCGGTGCCCGTCACGACCCTCCGTTCGCTGCGCGCGATGCGACCGTATCGCCTCGAGGTCGAAACCGAGCAAGGCTCGCGCACCTTTCGAACCGTCCAGCTCACCGTGGCCAACAGTTACCGCTTCGGCGCCGTCGTCGAGAATGCGGCGGCACGGCTCGACGACGGCCTGCTCGAACTGTACAGCGTCGATGTACGTACGTGGCGCGACGCCGTGAGCGTCGTCGTGGCGGTGGCCCGAAAACGCTTCGCGCAAGCGGGCTGCGTCACCGATCTGCGCGGTTCACGTTTCGTCGTGCGGTCGAGCCGTCGCCACAGCGTGTCCGCCGACGGAGAACCCGTAACGTACACGCCTGCCGAATTCACCGTCGATAAACGGGCCCTCAACGTGTTCGTGCCGCAGGGCGGCGGTCACGCGTGAAAGCCTGGTTTCATCCGATGTCCTATGTGCCGCACGTGTCCGACATCGATTTCGGTGCGCTGCGCGCCGACGGCGTGCGCGGTGTGATCGTCGACCTCGACAACACCCTGGTCGGCTACCGTGCGTTACAACCCGCGCCGGAAGTGACCGCGTGGATCGCCGAAGCGCGACAGCATGAGGTGCGGATCATCATGGTGACCAACAACGCCACGCCCTGGGCGCGCACCGTCGCCGAGCGCCTCGGCGTTCCGATCGTCGCCAACGCACGCAAGCCGCTGCCGCGTGGTTTTCGCCGTGCGTTGCAGTTACTCGGATTGCCGCGCGAGGCTGCGGTCGTCGTCGGCGATCAGTTGTTCACCGACGTCGTCGGTGCCAAGCTCTGCGGTCTGCGCGCAATTTTGGTTGAACCGCTCGTCGCCCACGATCCCTGGAACACGTTGCCGTTACGGCTGCTCGAACGCTGGCTACTGCGAGGGCTGCCGCGCACCGAACGCAAGCTCGCGCAGCGTCGCGAGGGGTGATCAGGGCGGCGGAGCGAACCTTCGGGCCGATGCACTTGCGCGGCCTCGCGGCAACGTTGCCGTGTGCGCTCTTGTCGGCGGCTGCTTCGGCCGCGGTTCCCACAGCGACGGCGTCGCCGGGCGCGCCGAGTGCCGTGATGGAGCGGGTAATGGCCGCGACCGCGCAAGCACAGCACGGCCTCGTCGGTTACGAAACCGACAGCCGCCTCGAAGCGCACGCCGGTTTTTTCCGGCGCCGGCAAGAGGAGCGTCGCTGGTTCGTCATCGTCGGCGGGATCGTCGAGAAGACTGGACTGCGTCCCGGTTCGGATGGACCCTTCGGCAAAGCAGCCGAAGAACAGAAACACGAGCCGTGGGGACCGTACGGCAACGAATATCATTTCTCGGCAGCAGCGTGCGAGCATTGCGCGACCGGAACCGTTGCGATCGCGTTCGACAGCGATCTGCACGACCGGCTGCACGGTCACGGCACGCTGCTGGTCGATACCGATCACGCGCGGGTCGCGCACGAAGCTTTCGTACCGTATGTGCTGCCGGACCTCGCCCGAACGGCGCTCATCGACATCGACTTCGGAGCGACGCGCGTCGGTTGGCTGCCGCGCTCGCTGCACGGAGATTTCAGCGGACGCATGGGCCCGTTCACGGGTAGCGCAGCGTTGAGCGAAACGTTCGACGGTTATCGGCGCTTCGGGTCGATGGACGAAGCCGTGACGGCGCTCGAATCGGGCAGCACGAGCGCGCCCAGCTCATAACCTTACGTCCCCTTTTCGGCGCCCACGTAGTAGATAAACTTCAAAATCAGCTGCGGCATCGTCACCAGCGTGTTGGGATCGCCGTAGCCGAGGTACAGTTCATTGCGCTGCGTCTTGCGGTGATACGCAAACGAGACGTTGGAGCAGACGCCGATGCAGTTGCCGCCGCCGCTCGGGACCGGAGGCGCCCCCACGATGCGTCGCACGCCGAGCGCAAATGATGAATCCCGGCTGAGTTGATAGGCGTAACCGATCCGTTCGAACCACTGCACGTTGTCGCTCCCGTGGGAGAACCATTGCGCCGTGTCGTCGAGTTCCAACGTCAGCGAACCGCGCTTTCCGGCCGGGAAGGTCTTGCTGCGCACCCACGTATCGAGCCGGCCGTTCCCGTAGCGTCCGGTATTGTAAGAGAGCGTCGTCGGATAGGCCGACGATGAACCGTGCTGGCCAAAGTTTCCCGAGTTCTGGTTTGAGCCGCTTCCGAAGAGCAGACTGATGCCGTTCTGCGAAACGGGTGTGAAGATGCCGTCGCTTGTACGCAGGTAACTCGAGCCGCTCGTGAGCTGAACGTCGATCGCGCTTTTGGTCAGCACGTCCACAAGCAGTTGATTATCGGTTTGATTGAGACCCGCGCTGCGGCCGTGGTAGCGGTCGAGCACTCCCCCCAGGCTAATGCTTTGCAAACGGCTGGCCCCATGCAGGAGCCAAATCTTATTCGTGTAGAGGGCGTAACCCGCGATGCCGGGGTGTTGCACGTAGCCGTCCGCCGGTTGATAATCATCACCGACCTTGCGCATCGAACCGAAGAGCGCAAAGGTTTGACTCCCCCAGCCGCCGCCGACATCGTAGCGTTGCGCATCGTTCGGCACGGTGACGTTGGAACCGTGATCGTTGCCGTAGTCGAAATACGCCGAGATGTGCTTCTGATCGTAGTAACTCAGGCCGCTCGTCGTCGTGTCATCGAGCAACGTGGGCGTCGTCACGGCGACTCGTTGGATCGTCGCCTCCCAGACATGATCCGGCGTGCGATAGTTCAGGACGCTCGCGACATCGTTCCGGCTGTCGCCGACGGAATCGAAGGCCGCGAAACCTACCGACCCCTGGTTGCCTTCGACGGCGTAACCCCGGCGCGGCGTTGGAATCGCCGGCGTATAGAGTTCGGTAATATTCGTGCATACGTCGCAGTTGAGCTGGTTGTAGAAGCCCGCGCCTTGCGTGAAGAAGGGGCGCACTTCGCTGTAGTACCGTTGATAAGCCGTCGGTGCGATCGACTGTTGATCGAGTTCGACGTTGGAGAAGTCGGGATGGATCGTTGCGTAGAACGACGCGGTCGGCGTGATCGGCACGGACAGGTCGGCTCCTGAACGTGACGTTGGGCCACCCGCGCTGCGCGCTGCGATATTCCCAAGCGCATAGAGCGCGAGCCGTGGTTTCGGACGGCTGGCCGCCGCGACTGCCGGCATGATCATTGAACCGGCATAGCTGATCGCGTCGGCATTGGTTTGCGCCCCTCCGTACGTCCACACTTGTTCTTCGCCCGTCGCATGGACGAGCCGCACGAATTGTGCTTTCCATAATCCGGCGTGAGCACCGCGCATCGCGCCGAGCGGAATCTGCATGTCAACGCTATAGCCGCCGGCGTGAGCACGCCCCGACGAAACCCACGTTGGCTGGTAGATGGTGTTCTCCGAAGATGTTGCGTAATGCGTGCCGATCGGATTGGCGATGAACTGATAAGAAAATCCGCTTGGACCATTGGGCCAGAGATCGACCCACACTTCGTCATCGCTTCCCGACCCGACGTCGTTGGTTCGCTGTACGGCAGTCACCGGTTCGCGCTGTTCGGCGATGAAGCGCACGTAGAGGAAGCGGCCGTCGCTCCCGACGCTCGCGACCGTTTTCTCCGTTGCCGGACGCGCGTGCACCACGTCCCATGCAAGCGTGACATTGGGCAGAGACGATGGCCACGCTGCAGCCTGCGTGCCGAGCGGTAATGCCGACGCGATCGTCGGCACGTCGAGCGGCACCGTGCCGGCGCGCGCCGCGACGCACGTCGACAGCGCGCTGATCACCGACGCTACGCTCAGACACGACAACCGCTCGAAAAGACGCACGGGAACACGAGGCTCCTCACCAGCTCCCTGGCTGGAACGATAGTGTTAAACTAAGGAATTAGTTGAGAACCTACCACGGAGTGCGCGGCTTGTCAACGCGGTCTTGCGGAGATCGTCACAGCATGTTTGCGAGGACTTGGGCGGCGTGCGCGCGCAATCCGATCCGACGCTTATGCCAAAGAATAGTTTCAATGCGCTGGCCGCTGTGTGCGCCGTCGCAACCGTCACACTCGCCGCCGGTTGCGGAAAGCCGTCGCTGAACAATCCATCGTCGCCATCTCCGGCGCCCTCCGCGCCTGCGACGCATACGAGCGCACCGCAGACAGCGCTCGGACAGTTCTTGTCCGCCGGCAAGCCGCTCTTTCCCCACGACCGCGTCGTCGCGTACTACGGAGCGGCGGGCGTCCCCGCCATGGGCGTGCTCGGCTGCGCTTCTCCCGCAGGAATCGCTCCGCGACTGTTGCGTCAAGCGCGCGCGTACGACCGTTTCGGGCGCCCGGTCATTCCGGCGTTCGAACTGATCGCGGTCATCGCGCAAGGTGCGCCGGGCGACGGAGGAACGTATCACGGCGTTACCGATACGGCGACCGTCCGGCAGTATTTGAACGAAGCGCGCCGCATCTCCGCACTGCTGATCATCGACATCCAACCGGGACGCGCGACCTTCTTACCGCTGGTGAAGCATTATGAACCGCTCTTGCGCGAGCCCGACGTCGGCCTCGCGCTCGATCCGGAATGGGAGATGACGTCGTCGCAAGTTCCCGGCAACACGATCGGCGGCACGACCGCAGCCGAAGTCAACGGCGTCGGCGACTATTTGGCCGCGCTCGTGAAGCAGCATCATTTACCACAGAAGTTGTTCGCCATCCATCAATTCACGCTCGACATGATCGATCATCGTTCGGCAGTGCGCTATCATCCCGAGCTTGCGACGACCTTTCACGTCGACGGCTTCGGCGGCCGCTCGATCAAGCTGATCAAGTATCATGCGATTTCGACGCACGACTCCCACTTTCACAACGGCTTCAAACTATTCTACACGCAGGACACCGATATGCTTTCGGCCGCCGATGCGATGAAGCTGCGGCCACAGCCCGATCTGCTTACGTATGAGTAACGTCTACACGATGTTGCGGGTGGGCAAGATCGTGCCGCCCAAGCGTCAGATCCTCAAGGACATCTCGCTCGGCTTTCTGCCGGGAGCGAAGATTGGCATCTTGGGACTCAACGGTGCCGGTAAATCGACGCTGCTGCGCATCATGGCCGGTGTCGAGCGCGAATTCGAAGGCGACGCTGTGCCGATGCCCGGTATTTCGATCGGATACCTCGAGCAAGAGCCCAAACTGGATCCGAGCAAAACGGTTCGCGAAACGGTCGAAGAGGGGTTGGGCGACGTTCTGGCTGCGCGTAAACGGCTGGACGAGATCTACGCCGCTTACGGTGAATCGGACGCCGATTTCGATGCGCTCGCGAACGAACAGGCGAAGCTGGAAGCCGTGCTCTTTGCGCAAGACGCCGACAATCTGGAACAACAACTCGATGTTGCCGCCGATGCTTTGCGCCTGCCGCCCTGGGATGCGCTGATCGGGCCGCTTTCCGGCGGCGAGAAGCGCCGCGTCGCGCTTTGCCGGCTGCTGCTTTCAAAACCCGACATGTTGCTGCTCGACGAGCCGACCAATCATCTCGATGCCGAGAGCGTCGAATGGCTCGAGGGCTTCCTGCAACGTTTTGCCGGTACGGTCGTCGCCGTGACGCACGACCGATACTTTCTCGACAATGCGGCCGGCTGGATTCTCGAACTCGACCGCGGCCGCGGCATTCCTTGGAAAGGCAACTACAGCTCCTGGCTCGAGCAGAAAACCGAGCGCCTCGCGCAAGAAGAAGCCGCCGAATCCGCGCGCCAAAAAGCACTGCGCCGCGAACTCGAATGGGTCAACGCGGGCGCCAAGGGTCGCCAGACCAAAAGCAAGAGCCGCATCGCGCGCTTCGAGGAACTATCGAGCTACGAGTATCAGCGCCGCAACGAGACCCGCGAGATTTTCATTCCCGTAGCCGAACGGTTGGGCGATACGGTAATTGCTTTCCGCGGCGTGCGCAAAGCCTACGGCGAGCGGCTGTTGATGGACGAGGTCGACTTCACGATTCCCGCCGGCGCCATTGTCGGCGTCATCGGCCCCAACGGCGCCGGTAAATCGACGATGTTCCGCATGATCGCGGGCAGCGAGCAGCCCGACGCCGGCGAGATCGTGATCGGCCCCACCGTCCGCCTCGCCGTCGTGGAGCAAACGCGCGAATCGCTCGAGAACGACAAGACCGTGTTCGGAGACGTCAGCGGCGGCCGCGACATGCTGCAGGTCGGCCGCTTTGAGATGCCCTCGCGCGCGTATCTCGGTCGCTTTAATTTCAAAGGCGCCGATCAGCAGAAGCGCGTCGGCACGCTATCCGGCGGTGAACGCGGACGCCTGCACCTCGCGAAGACGCTGCTCTCCGGCGCGAACGTGCTGCTGCTCGATGAGCCGTCAAACGATCTCGACGTCGAGACCCTGCGCGCGCTTGAAGACGCCCTGGGCGAGTTCGCGGGAACGGTGCTCGTCATCAGTCACGACCGCTGGTTCCTCGATCGCATCGCGACGCACATCATCGCCTTCGAAGGTGACTCACGCGTCTATTTCTTCGAAGGCAACTACCAGGAGTACGAAGCCAACAAAAAGGCGCGCCTAGGAGAAGAAGCGGCCCGCCCGCACCGCATTCGTTATCGCCCACTGTCGCTGACGTAATCGTGGCTGAACCGGGCGCACCGTACCCGCCGGCGCCGTGGCGCCTGCGCGGCTGGGGAGCGGCCACCGTCCACGCCGTCGATGTCAATCGCGTACGGCGCATTCTACCGACAGGGTTGCACATCGTGCAGGTATGGCCCGGCAAAACGTTCGGCGGCCTCGCGATTCTCTCGTACGAACGCGGCTCATCGCTCGTGTACCATGAGCTGTGCGTCGTCGCCGCGCTTGTTCGGGTCGGACGTCGCTTCGGCTTCTGGCTTCAGCGTCTGGATGTCGACAGCGACGCGTCGCTGCAAGGGGGTCGCGACATCTGGCGTTTACCGAAAAGGCTCGCGGCTTTCGAGATCGATGAACAGTCCGCCGCGACGGAGGTGTGCGTGCGTGATGCCGCAGGACTCACGTGCCGCATGACCATACGCAACTCCACGGCACCGACCTTACCGCGATCCCCGTTTCCGCTGCGGCTACCGGCACTGGCCCTCAACGGCGGCACGGCCCGTTTCTTTGCCGCGCGTTTCGCCGCTCGAATCACATCGGCTCACATCACCGTCCAAGCATCGCCCGACGGAATGATCGCGGCGCTCGGGCTCCATCGCGCACCGGCGCTTGCGTTTCGCTTCGGCGAACTCCGCCTCAGCGTCGCAGCTCCGCATGACGATGTCCGATTCGGCGCGCCGTAATCGCGGCGAATCGGTCGCGTTGCCGCACGCCGTTGGGTCAGAGTCACTGCTAAAGCAACAACGCTTGACCATGTGGCACCGCACATGCTAGCGTAAGTCTAGCATGGAGACGTACACCCAGCTTGGCCTTCGTCGCTTTCCGAGAAAACTGGCGCGCGCGGCCAAGAAGGCGGCATCGCAACGCGAGATGACGCTCACCGACTTTGTCGCGTTGGCGGTGACGCAGGTACTGTCCGATCCACATGGCTCCTCGAGCGTCGATCTCAAGTTGGAACGCGACCTCGCTTGGTACGAAAGCCACCGCAACGATTTAGCGACCCGCTATCCCGAAGGCGAAAACCTTGCAATCGTAGACCAACGCGTGGTCGATCATGATCCCAATGCCGAAACGCTGGCCTCTCGGCTTCGCGAAAAATATGGACGTCGCTCCATCGTCATGCCGCAGCTCGGCGAGCGCCGGCCGTTACGACGCATTCGCTCGCCGCGCCGGGCATGACGGCGAGAGCCTACGATGGTGCCAATTACGATCCCCCTGCGCCGGTCTTGGACGTGTTCCTCGCACCTGCTGGGGACCCGCTGACGCGCGTTTGGACTGTTGCGCTCGTCGATACGGGCGCGGACATTAGCGTCATCGGGCCCGGAATTGCTGCTCGCCTCGGCTTACCGCTCGTCGGTCGAATACAGGTGGCCGGTGTCAATGATGAACCGGAGATCGTGCCGCTATGGCGCATTACATTCGATACAATTTTTGCGGGACGGTTCGATGTCGACGCCATCGAACTCGGCCGGACCACGATCATCGGCCGCGATATCCTCAACCGACTCTTGCTGCACTTCGATGGTCCCAAGAAAATGCTGGGTATCTAGCCGAGAGGAAGCTCTAGGTATGGCCATCGGCTCGCTCTTCGGGATCCGCATCGTGGTCAACGCGACGTGGATATTCATTTTCGCGCTGGTGGCGTGGACCTTTGGAAATCCGAGCGGACCGCTGCGCATGGATCGGCTGACGACCGGCGAGCGAGTCGCGCTCGGTGCCTTCGCGTCGCTGCTGTTTTTCGCAAGCGTGCTGGCGCACGAACTTGCGCATTCGCTCGTAGCGCGCAAGCGCGGTATTCCGGTCCACAGCATCACGCTCTTCATCTTCGGCGGTGTTTCGGCGATCGAAGGCGAGCCTGAAACGGCTCCGGCCGAAGCCTGGATTGCAGCCGTCGGCCCGCTGACGAGCCTCATCATCGGGTTCATCTGCATCGGACTTTCGAGACCTCTCGGCCGCAACGATCTGGCCGGTGAGATCGCCTTCTATCTCGGCGCGGTCAACGTCTTGCTCGCGATCTTCAACATCTTGCCGGCCTACCCACTCGACGGCGGCCGCGTGTTGCATGCGCTGGTCTGGCGCGTGAAGCGCGACCGCGACGTCGCGACGCGCATATCGGTCGGCGTCGGGCGCTTCTTCGCATGGGGGTTGATTGGCCTCGGCGTCGCGCAAACGTTGGCGACGGGTTTTGGCGGCGGTCTCTGGACTACGTTCATCGGCTGGTATTTGTTGCAAGCCGGCAACATGGAACAGTCGCGCGTCACGATCTCACACGCGCTCGAAGGCCACCTGGCACGGGAACTCGCCGCTCCGGCGGACGTGCGCGTTCCGGCCAATGCATCGATCGCCGAAACCGTGCGCTATCTGCTGGCGCATCAGGTTCGCACGGCGCCGGTCTTCGTGGGCGAAGCGTTCGCGGGGGTTGTCTCGCTCGACGAAGCAGCGCATGTCACGCCGGGGGAACGCGAGCGCGCCTACGTAACGAGCATCATGCGCCGCCCCGACAAAGTCCCGACCGCGCGCGCCGTTGCCAGCGCTGCCGACGTCGCACGAGAGATGGCGGTCGAACACGGCGACGCGGTCACCCTGCTCGACGACACGGGAGAGTTCAGCGGCCTCTTCACCCGCGAATCAGCAATGCGCTGGATCGCCAACGCCGCAAAGGCATGAACCGAATGTTCCGATCGGCCGACGGACGTTATGTCCTCTTCTGGGGGGCTATGGCGCTCATGCGCTTGGTATTTTTTGTTCTGCGATTCCAACGAACATCGTGGAGCACGTTCGCGTCGCTGGAGCTTTTCTTCAGCATAGCGTTTGCTGCTATTGCTATC
>JAABUQ010005677.1_pt1 | contig 19605 bp, 20 predicted proteins | sample 5560001 | NCBI WGS metagenome assembly JAABUQ01 (sample SAMN10711888, study PRJNA513371) | rock metagenome | isolation source: Antarctica rocks | place: Antarctica: Victoria Land, Finger Mt nord | collected 2015-12-18
TGAAGTGCAGCGCGCGGTGGTGGGCGCGGCCGAGGCCGAGTTCGTCCAGGATCACGTCCGCCGCGCCGGTGAAGTCGCGGTAGGCGAAGAACATCATGTCCTGGGCCAGGCGCATCTGCTCCTCGCGCAGGAACAGCAGGTTGGCCCCGGCTGGGCTTCTTGTATCATGAGGCCGGGGGTCATGGCCCCGCGGATCAAGGGTTGAGTTTGCGGCAGGTCGCGTTTCCGGCATGGCAGGCATTCCTCGCGCATACGACAGGTTTATTGACTTACCCGATCTTGCATTATACCGTCGGGCTTGCTGACGCAATAATATGACTCAGGAGGGCAGAGATGGCGCTTGTTCCTTTCGATGACCGCGATGGCCTAATCTGGATGGACGGTGTCCTGGTTCCATGGCGCGACGCCAAGCTGCACGTGCTCTCCCATGGCCTGCACTATGCCAGCGGCGTCTTTGAAGGCGAGAGGTCCTATTCCAGCAACATCTTCAAGCTGCGCGAGCACACCGACCGGCTGATCGCCTCCGGCCGTATCCTCGGCTTCGAGATACCCTACACCGCCGAGCAGATCGACGCAGCCTGCCAAGAGGTCCTGGCGGCGAACAACCTGAGCGACGGCTATGTCCGCCCGATCGCCTGGCGCGGCACGGAGCAGCTTTCCGTGTCCGCCCAGCAGACCCGCATCCACCTGGCGGTCGCCTGCTGGGCCTGGCCGAACCTGTTTGGCGACAACCGCATGAAGGGGGTCCGGCTCGGCATGGCGAAGTGGAAGCGCCCGCACCCCGAGACGGCGCCGACCGCCAGCAAGGCGGCCGGGCTGTATATGACCGGCACGCTGTCCAAGCACGCGGCCGAGGCGGAGGGCTTCGACGACGCGCTGATGCTCGATTGGCGCGGCCGGGTCGCGGAGGCGACGGGCGCCAACATCTTCTTCGTCATGGACGGGGCCGTCCACACGCCGACACCCGACTGCTTCCTCGACGGCATCACCCGGCGCACCGTGATGTCCATCGCCCGGCGGCACCAAATGACGGTGGTCGAGCGCGTGATCGAGCTGGACGAGCTGCCGCGGGCGACCGAGGTGTTCCTGTCCGGCACCGCCGCCGAGGTCACGCCGGTGCGCGAGATCGCCGGCAACCTGTATACGCCGGGTCCGATCACCGAGACGTTGCTGCGCGACTATGAGGCCCTCGTCCGCATGAGCCCGGCCGAAGTTTCCAGCCGCGCGGCGTAGGTGCGCGTGGCGTAGAACAGGGGCGGCAGCAGGACCAGCCAGGCGATGCGCGCCTGGTAGCGGTCGTGCGGGCCGGACAAGGCTCCAGCGGCGAAGGCGTTGGCCAACAGTGCGACCAGTGCCACCGCCACAAGGCCAGCCAGCGCCCGGTCGGTCCGCCAGCGCCGCAGCATGATCCATGCCCCGCCAGCCACGCCGGTCAGGAGCAGCGCGGCATGGAGGCTGGCGAACGGCGCGGCGGCATCGCGCAGCAGTCCGCGCGGCTGTAGCCCGGCCTGGTAGCGGGCGATCTCTGCGGCGGAGAAGTAGGGCCGCAGGCGCGGCAGGACCGCGATGTCCAGGTGGTCCGAACCGAGCGCGTCGCCGACCCGCACCAAGGCAAGCTGCCGCAGCGTGTTGGCCGCCGCCGCGCGCAGCACGTCCAACGGGTAGGCCGCGATGATGGCCGGCACCAGCCGCGCGGCCTCGGGCGCGAGCCGCGTCGGGCCGAAGCCGTTGGCCCAGACGGGGCCTTGGGGATGCCATAGGAACTCGTCGCTGTCGGCGGACAGGCGTCCCTGCCAGGCGCATAGGCGCAGGCTGGCGTCGGGACAGGCACGGTCGAGGTAGGCCCGGCCTGGCCCGTCCCCGACCAGCCGCGCCAGCGCGAACACGGAACCGTAGGGCGAAACTCCAAGGACGCCGTTGCCGACGGCGTTGGTGAGCAGCAGCATGGCGAGCGCCGCGGCCAGCGGCAGGGCAGGGCGCCAGTCCAGCCGCCAGCGCAGCAGCGTCAGCGCGGCGAGGCAGGCGCCCGCGACGATCAGGTGCGTCAGGTGCGCCGCGATGGCGACCGACGCCAGGACCGTGGCGCACACCAGTTCGACCGATGAAAGCCGGCTGCGTCCGAAGGCGAGGACGAACAGGCACAGCACGACGATGGGCGCGAAGAAGTCAGGCAGCAGCAGCGACGCGAACCACGGCGCGGCGCTGCTGGTGGCGAGCACGGCGCAGACGATGACGTGCCGCCCGCCCGACGCTGCGCCGAGCGTCTTCTGCGACAGCCAGAGCACCCATGACGTCAGCATTCCCTGCGCCGCCATCGGCAGCCAGAGCGTGCCGCCCCAGTGGAACAGCGCCAGGAACGGGCCGTAGACCCACGGCTTGTCCCACCCCATGGCCGGCTCCAGGCCCATTTCGAGCAGGGCGCCGGTGTCGCTGAACACCAGCGGATAGCCGTTGAGCAAGGCGGGCCAGACCAGGAGCGCGGCGCCGGCGCACAGGGCGAGGAGGGCTGACATGCCGCGGGCATATCGTTTCTTTAAGGCAAAATGAGGCGTGGGCCAGCTTCGCTGCACGGCGAATGCCCCTCGCAGCGACATATCCTTATTGCGAGGGGACGGAAGCCGAGCCAGAAGCGTCCACGCCCCACCGTGCCGCCGCCTCGGTATCAGCGGTCCGGGCCTCCACCCACTGTGCGCCGCCGCTGGCAAACTCCTCCTGCTTCCAGAACGGCGCCTTGGTCTTCAGCCAGTCGATCAGGAACGCGGTCGCGTCCAGCGCGGCCTGGCGGTGCGGGCTGGCGGTCAGCACCAGCACGATCGGCTCGCCCGGCAACAGCCGCCCATAGCGGTGGACGACGGTGCAGCCCTGCAACTCCCACCGCGCCTCGGCCTCGGCCGCGATGGCTTCCAGAGCGCGTTCGGTCATGCCGGGGTAATGCTCCAGCGTCATGCTGACGACCGGCCGCCCGCCGGCGCTGTCTCGCACCAGGCCGACGAAACAGCCGACCCCGCCCACGTCCGTGCGCCCGGCCAGCATCGACGCAAGCTCCGCCCCGGTGTCGAACGCCGGCGCCTGGACGCGGACAACGGCCATCAGCCGCCCGTCACGGGCGGGAAGAACGCAACCTCGTCGGCGTCCCGCACCGCGGCATCGGGCGTCGCGAACTCCTGGTTGACCGCGGCGCGCACCATCGCCGGATGGGCGAACGCCGTGGCCCCGGCGGCGTCGCGCTCCCGCAGCAGCGCCACCAGGCCGCCGACCGTGGCGACGCCGGAGGGCAGCGGCAACTCCTCCTCCGTGCGGCCCATGCGCTCGCGCAGCCAGGCGAAATAAAGGACGCGAACCATCAGCGCGGCGTCGGAATGGTCTGGATGCTGCCGTTCGGGTTGATGATCGTGCTGGTGCCGTTGCCGTTCGGCACCATGATCGACCCGGTCGCGTTCGGCGCGTTGAGCTGGCGGTAGCTGCTGGTGCCACCGGCGTCCACGGCCGGACCCTGCGGAGTCTGCACGACCTGGCCCTGCGGCCCCGGCCCGGAAACGGACGACGGCGGCGGTTGCCGCAGCACCCTGGCCCGCGGCGTTGGCGGCAACCCAGGCTCGACCGAATCCGGCGGGGTCGAACTGCCGCGCGTCGTCGGCCTTGGCTGCCGTCCCGCGGGCAGGCCCGGTTCGGCGCCGGGCACGGTCGTTTGGTCGGCGCCAGACGGCTGGCGCTGCACGTCGGTGAGCGCCGGCTCGGGGGCTTGCGGGCCGGGCCACACGTTGCCAGGCTCCGGCGTCAGCGGCGACTCCTTGACCAACTGGCCCAGCGAGCGGCGCACGTTCTCGCTGTCCGTCATCGGCAGGTTCGGGTTGCGGCCGGGCGGGGAGAAAGCGTGGTTGAGGAACTCGCCGAACCCGGTGCAGCCAGGAAGCAGGATGAGCAGGCCGAGCATTACGGTGCGCCGCATAGGGGTGAAGGCTCCTGAATCGGCCTGTTGGCCGTCGCGAGTACATGTGCTGATATGGGTGGCTTAACACATAAGCCGCGTTCAGGGACCCTGCACACCCTGCGCGTCCGCACGGGGCGCCCCCGCGTGTCGCAATCCGGCCACAAGGTAGTCCCAGCCGGTCCAAATCGTGAGCACGGCGGCGACCCACAGCATCGCCTCTCCGATGACGGAGACCGGCAGGAACTGCAAGTGGAGCAACTGCGCCGAGGAGTCGCCGGCCAGCAGGGTGCCGAGCGCGCCCATCTGGAACCCGGTCTTCCATTTGGCCAGGCCAGTGACGGGAAGGCCGATCCGCAGCCCGGCCAGGTACTCGCGCAGGCCGCTGACGAGGATCTCCCGCAGCAGGATGACGATGGCGGGATACAGGCCCCAGGCCGAAAGCCGGCCCTGTCCCGCCAGCAGCATCAGCGTGGCGCCCACCAGCAGCTTGTCGGCGATCGGGTCCAGCATACGGCCGATGTCGGACATCTGCCGCCGGCCGCGGGCGATCTTGCCGTCGAAGTAGTCGGTGATCGCGGCGGCGCTGAACACGACGCAGGCCAGGAAGTCTGCCGCGGGCGTGCGCACGGCGACGACCGCCACCAGCAGCGGGATCGCGGCGATGCGGGACAAGGTGAGCAGGTTGGGCAAATCTGTCAGCATGCCGGCGCACCTTAAACCGGTTTGGCGGCCGGGTCAGCCGGCCATCGATGCCCGCTTACATAGGGGCGCTTCAATAAGTCGCACGTCCCCCGGTGATGTCGAACACGGCGCCCGTGCTGAACGAGCAGTCCTCGGTGGCGAGCCAGCACGTCAGCGCGGCGATCTCCTGCACGGTCACGAACCGGCCCATCGGGATTTTGGACAGCATATAGTCGATCTGCTGCTGCGTCATCTGCGCGAAGATGTCGGTCCTGGCCGCGGCGGGGGTGACGCAGTTCACCAGCACGCCCTTGCCGGCCAGCTCCTTGCCGAGCGACTTCGTCAGCGCGATCAGCCCGGCCTTGCTGGCGCTGTAGTGCGAGGCGTTCGGGTTGCCCTCCTTGCCCGCGATCGAGGCGATGTTCACCACCCGGCCGTAGCCGCGCGCCACCATGCCGGGGACCAGCGCCGAGCTCACCAGGAACGGCCCGACCAGGTTCACCTCGATCACCCGCCGCCACGCATCGGGCGGCAGGTCCCAGGTGGGCGCGTTGCCGCCGGTGATGCCGGCATTGTTGACCAGGATGTCGACGGCGCCGTGCTGCGCCAGGGTGGCGGCGGTGGCGGCGCGCACGGCTGCGGCGTCGGTCAGCTCGACGTGGTGCGTGCTGACGGCGCCCTTTGCCGCAAGCTCCGCGGTGGTTTGGGCCATCGCCGCGGCGTCGAAGTCCCAGATGGCGACCGTGGCGCCGGACGCCAGCATGCGTTCGGCGATGGCGCGGCCGATGCCCCGCGCGCCGCCGGTCACCACGGCCGTGCGGCCCTTCATGTCGAGCTGGTTCACGCTGTGTCCTCCTGTTCGGGTTGAATGCCTGGCCCATGTCCGGCAGCAGAGTGCTGCGACTTCGGGACGCCGTACGCGCATGACGCGAACAATGCGATGGCGGCACCTGGGTTTTGCCCTACGGCAGCGTCGACGGGGAAATTGGCTATTGTCCGCCGGACAAAACAGGGGTCAGGGCTGGGCGCAGGGCGTTGGCCTGTGGACCATGGCAACGCTTGGCCGTGGGAGGACGAACGCCTCGCCCTGTGTTACGACTGACGCGGCCTCATCGTCCGGGCCATGCTCCCGGCCGCATGCATACTCTTGGCCGCAGGCCGGCCAGCGCAGACATTATGCAAACCGGCCCGTGGGGCTAAGCTCTTGTTGGAAAGCTTCGAACAGGCGCCGCATCACGGGTTTCTTGTAGGAGAACTCGGGTTCGGGGTCGAGCGCATGCACGATCATGGCCACATCAGCCTCGAACAGCAAAAGCTTGCCGTCGCGTGTCTCCGCGCAGTCGATGCCGAAGTAGTCGAGCCCGACCTTGTCGCAAAGGGAGCCGAACCCGGCGGCGTGCCGCTCGGCAAAATCGTTGTCGAAGTCACGCATGAAGGCCGCCTCTTCGGCGCGCTTCCCGGCGCTCTCAGTCATCCCGGCATTAAGATAATGCACCATCCAGTGCTCGGAGACTGCCAGGTGGGAGATGAAAGGGCGCTTGCCGATGAAGGCAATGCGCCGCTTGCGATAAAAGCCATCAGCGTTCCGATAGTCCACGAAAGGCGAAAGGTAGAACTCCGGGTCTGCCCGCTCCCCAAGGTAGGAGGCGACCGCAGCGGGATCATCCAGTTTCGAGAGTCCTTGCCCTGCATGGGAGCCAACTGGCCGCACAGCAAAAGGAAAGCCCTCGCCAGCGAAGCTCGGCGCGGCATCCGCGCCCTGAGTTCCAAGGGCCGCCAGGCCCTGTCGCGACAGTTGGACGACCGGCGGAGCGAGCACATGCGCGTCGCCGGCAAAGAGTGCTGCGACTCCGTCCCGCGTCAGGGCGGCCACTCGTTCGGGGTGCCCGTTCATCACCGGGGCCGGCCAGGCCCGTAGCGCCTTGGCGACGCCCCGCAATGTCGCAGCCGCCGTGGGGGACTCGCTCACGGCCATGAAAGCGACATCGTGCTCAGGGACCTCAGCCGGAGGAGCGCCCTCGGAGTCCACGTAGACGAGCCGAAGGTCGACGTCGGAACCTTCCAGCAGGAAGTCGAGCGGCGTGTTGGCCATGAGGTCGCCCGCGACGACGAGCGCCACCACCCGCAGGCCGTCCGCGCGCCCGTGCGGCCGGCAGTAGACCCGCTCAAGCTCCAGGGCCGCGGCCTGCATGTCGAGGCCGCGCCCGCGTTCCCCGGAGAGTTGCAGGACGATGGACATGTCCATCATGGCGGCTGCATCGGCCGGGTCAGCCGCCACGCGCGCGGCGAGACGGTTCCAGACGGGCTGCAAACTCTCGCCCGCGTAGGCCAGGCGCATGAGCGCGGCCAAGCCGATCGTTGAACGCGGGCCGACCGTTGAACGCGGGCCGACCGTTGAACACGGATGGTTCGCGGTGCCCAAAGGCGCGTTCATGCGGCGGCGCGGTCGATGAGGCCGCCGAAGCCGAGGCGCCGCACTCCGTCGATCAACGCCGCAACGTCGCGCTCGTCGGTGCGGTGGTTGACGAAGGCGGCGCGGATGGCCCAGCGACCGTTGATCTCGGTGAGCGAGGGCGCGACCCGGCCTGCTTCGTGGAGGGCCATGACGGTCTCGGCGTTCCGCTCGTCGCTACGGTTGCCCCGCCAGCCGAAGTTGACGATGTTCATGGGCACCGGGGCGAGAAGCTCAAGTTCCGGCACCGCTGCCACCCGTTCGGCCAGCAGCCGCGCCATTGCGCAACTATGGGCCACAACCTGGCCGATGGCGTCGCTGCCATAGGTCTTCAGCATGAACCATACCTTCAGCGCCCTGAACCCGCGCGAAAGGTCCGGCCCGAAATCGCATGGCCACCAGTCCCCGGCGGCGAGGCCCCGCGGGGCACGCCGCAAATAGGCCGCGTCCGCCGCGAACGTCGCATGGAGAAGAGCGCCATCGCGAACGAGGGAGAAGCCGGCGTCGTAGGGCGCCTGCCCCCACTTGTGCCAATCGAACGCCAACGAGTCGGCGCGGTCGAGGCCGCGCAGGCGGGGCTTGATCTCGGGCGACAGGACTCCCAGCGCGCCAAAGGCGCCGTCGACATGAAAATGAAGATTTTCCATCGCGGCGAGATCGGCCAACGCCGCAAGGTCGTCGGTCGCGCCGATGTCGACGGTGCCAGCGTTGCCGACGACGAGGAACGGCGTGCAGCCGAGCGCGCGGTCACGCTCGATTGCGGCGCGCAGGGCGCCGATGTCGATTTGGTGGCCAGCGTCGACCGGCACCTTGCGCAGCGCGTCCGCCCCGAGGCCGGTCATCTCCATCGCCCGCGCCAAGCATCCGTGCGCCGCGGTCGAGGCATAGGCAGTGAGGCGGGCGCCACGCAGGCCACGGCGCCTGACCCCTGGACCCAGGGCGCGCGTGCGCGCGACGAGCACGCCGATGTGGTTGGCGGCCGATGCGCCGGTCACGAACAGGCCATTCGCGGTGTTCGGAAAACCGAACATCCCGCGCGTCCAGCCGAGGACCTCGCGCTCCACCTCGACCCCCATGTGGTTGCGGCCACCGGCGTTGATGTTGAGGCCGGCCGCCAACATCTCCGCCAGCATGCCGACCGGGGCGCCGCCGCCCTGGACCCATCCCATGAAGCCTGGATGGGCATTGCCGCTCGAATAGGGCAGCACGTCCCGCAGGAAGCTGGCGTGCACCTGCGCCAGGTCGGAGGGCTCGCGCGGCAGGCGCGATGGCGGGGCGCTCAGCCGCCTGTCCGGCGGCGCACGCCAGAGAGGCCCATCCCGCAGGCCCTGCAGATGATCGAACATGTCGTCGAGCATCCGGTGGCCCTGGAGCCGCAGCGCGCTCCAGTCTTGCGGGTCCAGGCTGGCGTTGGGGACGTCTGCGGTCATGACAGCCGAACATCCGTTTCAATGCAGGATAAACAGTGTAGTCCGGCCAGCAGATTGTAGTGCGTCATCAAACGTGAGGAAATGTTGGCCTCGTGTCAGGGGCCTATCCGGCCTCCCGCGCCGAGCCTGGGTGGAAGTGCGCGTAGATGCGCCGCGCCGTCTCCCGGTTGATGCCGGGCGTCGCCTCCAGGTCTGCGAGACCGGCGGCCTTCACCCCGCGGGCGGAGCCGAAGTGGTTCAGCAACGCGCGCTTGCGGGCGCTGCCCACGCCCTCAACCTCGTCGAGTTCGCTCGTGACCAGCGCCCGGCTGCGGCCGGCGCGGTGCGTCGTGATGGCGAACCGGTGCGTTTCGTCCCGAACCCGTTGAAGATAATACAAAACCGGGTCGCGCGGGGGCAGTTGGAACGGCGCGCGGCCCTCGGTGTGGAACCACTCGCGCCCGGCGTCGCGGTCGGGACCTTTGGCGATGGCAACCAGCGGAATGCTGTGCATGCCCAGGTCCTGCATGATCCCGCGCACCGCCGAGAGCTGCCCGGCGCCGCCGTCGATCAGCACGAGGTCGGGCAGGGCCGGCGCCTCGCCCTCGCCGTTCTCGCTCGCGGCCTGCTCCTTCAGGGCGCGGCCGAACCGGCGCTCCAGCACCTCCCGCATCATCGCGAAGTCGTCGCCGGGCGCGATCGGGCCGCGGATGCCGTACTTGCGGTAGGCGTTCTTCTGGAAGCCGTCCGGACCCGCCACCACCATCACGCCATAGGCGGCGGTGCCCATGATGTGGCTGTTGTCGTAGCACTCGATGCGGGTAGGCTGCGCCGGCAACCCGAACAGCTCGGCCACGCCCTCCAATAGCTTGGCCTGCCCGGCGCTTTCGGCCAGCTTGCGCTCCAGCGCCTCCCGCGCGTTGGTCTCGGCGTGCAGCACGACGGCGCGCTTCTCGCCGCGGACCGGCACGGCCAGCGCGACCTTGCGGCCCGCTTTCAGTGACAACGCTTCCGCAACCAGCTCCTGCTCGGGGACCGGGTGGTTCAGCAGCACGGCCTCCGGCGACGGCTTGTCGTCGTAAAACTGCGCGACGAAGGCGGCCAGCACGGCGTCCAGCTCCATGTCGCGGGAGTGCGTGGGGAAAAATGCCCGGTTGCCGTTGTTGCGCCCGCCGCGGATGAAGAACACCTGCACGCAGGTCTGGCCGCCGATCTGGAATCCTGCGATGACGTCGGCGTCGGTCAGGCTGGCCGGGTTGATGACCGCGGTGCCCTGCACGTGGGTCAGCCCGCGGATGCGGTCGCGGATCGCCGCCGCGCGCTCGTACTCCAGGTGCTCTGCCGCTGCCTCCATCTCGTGGGCCAGCTCCTTTTGCACCGTGTTCGCCTTGCCGCCCAGGAAGGCGCGGGCCTGGTCCACCAGGCGGCCGTAGTCCGCGGCGCCGATCCGGCCGACGCAGGGCGCCGAGCAGCGGCGGATCTGGTGCAGCAGGCACGGGCGGCTGCGGTTGGCGAACACGCTGTCCTGGCACGACCGCAGCAGGAACACGCGCTGCATGGCGTTCACCGTCTGGTTGACCGACCACACCGACGCGAACGGCCCGTAGTAGCTGCCTTTGCGCGACCGGGTGCCGCGGTGCTTGACGATCTGCGGGAACGGATGGTCCTCGGTCAGCATCAGCCACGGATAGCTCTTGTCGTCCCGAAGTACGATGTTAAAACGAGGTTTCAACCGCTTGATAAGGTTCGCTTCAAGCAACAAGGCTTCGGCCTCGGTGTGCGTCGTCACGATCTCCATCGAGACCGTTTCCGACACCATGCGGCGCAGGCGCTCGTTCAGCCGGGCGGTTTGCGTGTAGGAGTAGACGCGCTTCTTGAGGCTCTTGGCCTTGCCGACATAGAGGGCGTCGCCCCGCGCATCCAGCATGCGGTAGACACCGGGGCTGAGCGGCATGGTTAGCAGCGCGCGTTCGATCACACCCACGCCTTTCGGGCCGGCTTCTGCGGGGGCTGTGCTGGCTGGAGGCTGGCCAGGCTCGTTTTGTGCGGGTTGGGCCAGCGAAGGATCAGCGTCGTGCATGGGTCCCAATAGGGGCATGGCCGTCCATGGCTCAAGTGGCCCCGGTCGTGCAGTGCCGGTCCCAAAAGGCTTTTTCTATCCACGGAAGCTGTGGACAACTCTGTGGAAGAGTGACGGACGAGGAGCTTGCCGCCGCGGTTTCACGAGGATTCCACCGGATTGCCCATACTTTGGGCAAAAGCGCTAAAAGCTTGATATTACTATGCTTGAGTGTTGCCGCGAGTCTTTGTGCTGAGCGTCATCGTGCATGTCTCTGCAATCATTGGCATTGGATGGACGCCCGTGGACAACCTCAACCCAAGGTCCGGACATCTGTTCCGCTTCTGTGCCGAACTATTGCAACGCCGGCCGCCGCGGCGTCTGCGAACACGTCCAGCTTTTCGACCTGGACCCGCGCGAGCCGCACCCGCGGGTCGGTCAGGCAGGCGCTGGCGATGCGCTCGGCCAGGGTCTCGACCAGCTTGATGTGCCCGGCCGCCACGATCTGCCGCACCGCTATGGCCACCGTCTCATAGCTCACCACGCGCTTCAGCTCGTCGGCGGCGTCGGCGTCCTCGTCGACGCCGAGGTCCACGTTGATGCGGACACGCTGGGTGCCGCCGTGCTCGTGCTGATACCAGCCGATGCTGCCTTGCAGCACCATGTCGCGCAAGAAGACGTGGCGGACGCCGGGTTCGGCTAGGACGTTCATTCTTCGACTCCGCTGTTGCCGGCTCCACTGTTGCCGGCTTCGCTATTGCCGGCCCCGCTATTGCCGGATTGCCACTGCAAATGCTGGCCGCCATCCAGCGCGATCATCTGCCCGGTCATCGCCGGCAACGCCAGGATGGCGGTGACGGCCCGTCCGATCTCGGCCGGGCTGGTGCCGTGCTGCAACGGGACGGAGGCGCACTGCCGGGCGAACTGCTCCGGGGTTTGGCGCGGGCTGGGAAGGGCGGGGCCGGGGCCGATGGCGTTCACCCGGACGCGCGGCGCCAGCGCCAGCGCCATCTGCTGCGTCAGCGCCCAGAGCGCCGCCTTGGAAACGGTGTAAGAGACGAAATGCGGGGTCAGCGACCACACGCGCTGGTCGATCAGGTTGATCACTGCGCCGCTCGCTGCTTGGGGCAGGGCGTGGGCCATGGCCTGCGTCAATACGAACGGGGCGCGCAGGTTCGGCTCCATGTGGGCGTCCCAACTGCTGCGGGTGGCGTCGTCCCACTCGTCGCGCTCGAACGTGCTGGCGTTGTTGACCAGCACGCCAACCGGGCCGAGCGCTGCGGCGGCGACGGGCAGCAGGCCCTGCACGGCGGCCTCGTTGCCGAGGTCCGCCGCGAGGACCGTCGCGCGGACGCCCTGGGACCGGACCTGCATGGCCAAAGCCTCCGCCTCCGCTTTGCTGTTATGACAGTGGATTGCGACGTTGAAGCCTGCGTCGGCGAGCGCTGCGACGATCGCGCTGCCGAGCCGGCGTGCGCCGCCGGTGACTAGGGCGACGCGGGGTATGGCGGTGGGGATGGAGGTGTGCATGGCGGCTGCGTAGCCGGCCCTGGCGATGGCGGCTAGAGGCCCAGCAGGTGCGGGATTGGCACAGCCGATTGCTGGATGCTTTGATATTTCATCTTCTTTCGAGAAAATCTACCTACATGGGTTTATTCAGGAGGCGCGAGTGTCCGATGGTCTGCTGTGTGGTATCGATGTTATAGTTGTTCCAGCCACCTGGGCTGACCGAACATCTACCAACTTTTCAAAATGGGCAGTTACCGCACCTTCTCGCCATCATTGACAATAGCAGGCTTACTCCGTCCTTGTAAGTTTTCCTCGACAGGTAGAGTAATTGCACCAAAAGCTCCTAAAGCTGACACCAGGATAGCCAGTGCGACCCAACGTTGAGATTTCGCTTTTTCACCATTAGCCATTCGATGCTTTCTGTTAGCCTCCAATATGCGCTGCGTAAGCCGAAGGCGAACAGCCTCACTAATCTGTTGATCCATTCCGTCAGAGTCTTCATTGCCATTACAATTCTCTAGGAGTTTAGTCCGTTCTTCGACCGTGAAACGGTAGGCTTCCTGATCGAGTTCAAATGAGTTAATTTCCTTTGCACGTAAACCCGACGCCTGTATGATGGTGAAGATGCTGGCGATGAGTAGACCAGAAATAAACATAGATCCATATAACGCCGGTAAACCAAAATACTATCCAGATGTTTGGCTTGATTCTCGAAGATTGCTAATAATGTTATTTGAATTAATTATCAGTATTCCAATTAACACTCCATAAATACCAAAATATGGATTAGTATTTGCTTCTGCGACTTGTGACTTTAACTCATCGATTGCGTGGCGTTCGACAAGCTCGGTCGTCTTGCTCATACTTTTCTTATTTCCTTTGTCTGTGGGTCTTGCCAAAACCGCCAATAACCGGGCATGGCTCTAAACACCCGGTTTAAGAATCAGTCGATCGATTTGGGAGGTGTTTGCCCGTCACGCGCCACAACCTCTCATTCAATGCGAGACAAAAGGAGAAGGTTTCCTACCCGCCAAAAAGGTTTTTACGATTGGTGGCAGAGTGACCAATCTCGCCGTCAACCAACTCCTTAAAACGGATAATCAGAGAAGGTTTAAGCGGCCAGACACTAAACATCCCCCTACTTGGCAAACGCCTCATCCAACCGGCTGTCCCACAACCGCACCCCGCCCGTGATGCCCGCATCGTTCGACACGATCCGTATGTCGGCCGGCAGCTCGATCTTGAGCTTCTGCGCGTCGCCGCCGCCAATATACAGCGTATCGAAATTCACCACCACTCGGAGCTGCGCCAACACCCGCTGCACCCGACGCAGCCAACGCTTGAGGCCCACCTTCTTCAACGCCGCGACCCCGACGTACTCGTCATACGTCAGCCCCCTGCGCACGACATGCTGGCTCATCTCCAGATGCGGAGACAGCCGCCCATCCTGGTACAGCGCAAAGCCAAAGCCGGTGCCGAGCGTGATCACGCACTCCAGCCCATGCCCGGAGATCACGCCCAGGCCCTGCACCATCGCGTCGTTCAGCATCCGCACTGGCTTGCCAAGGCGCGACTGCAACGCCCCGCCCAGGTCGTATCCGGCCCACTGCTCGGTGCCCAGGTTCGGCGCCGTACGCACGGTGCCGCCCCTGACCACGCCGGGGAAGCCCACCGAAATGCGGTCGAACGACCCGAGCCGCCCGGCCAGCTCAACCAGCGCCGGCACGACCCGGTCCGGCGGGGACGGGTGCATGGTGGCCACCTTGACGCGCTCGCCCACCATGCCGCCGCCGCTGTCCAGCAGGCCCGCCTTCAGGTTCGTGCCGCCGATGTCGATCGCGAGGGTAACAGGCGCGAGGGTGACAGGGGCAGAAGCCGCCGGGTGCGCTGCCTTCGGCTCGGCCTTTGTCTCGGCATCGTTCATCGCTGCTCCAAAATCCTCGGGCCGGCTTGGGTGCCGGCGATGACGCGGGTGGCCATGCCGATGAACAGCCCGGTCTCCACCACGCCGACGATGGCCTTCAAGCGGGCGTGCAGCGCAGCCGGGTCGGCGATGGCAGCGAAGGCGCAGTCGGCGATCAGGTTGCCGCCGTCGGTCCGGAACGGCATGCCCTCGGCGGCGTGCCGGATCACCACGTCGGCCCCGGCGCCCTGCATCCGGGCGACCGTTGTCTGCCAGCCGAACGCCACGATCTCCACCGGCAGGCGCACGCCCCCGAGTGCGGGAACGAGCTTGCCCTCGTCCACGACGACGGTCATGCGCCGGCTCGCGGCGGCCACGATCTTCTCCCGCAACAACGCGCCGCCCAGGCCCTTGATGAGGTCGAGCGTGCCCGTGTGAACCTCGTCGGCGCCGTCGATCGTGAGGTCGATCACCGTGTGCTCGGCAAAGCTCGTCAGCGGAATGCCCAAGCTCCGCGCCTGCACCGCCGTGCGCTCCGACGTGGGGATGCCCACGATGCGCAACCCCGCCTGCACCCGCGCGCCCAGCACCGCCACCGCAAGCGCCGCCGTCGACCCGGTGCCCAAGCCGAGCACCATCCCGTCCGTCACCTCCGCCACCGCGGCCTCGGCGGCCTGTTGCTTCAACGCGGTTTGGTCCAACGGCACACTCATTAGGTGGACTCCGGCATCAGGCGAACTCCGGCAGTTGCGCAATAATGGCCTGCACGACCTCGGACGGGCGCGGCGCGACCGAGACAATGATGGGGTCCTCGTCCGGCCCCGGCTCCTCCAGCGCCGCGAACTGGCTGTCGACCAGGGTCGTGGGCATGTAGTGGTTCAGCCGTGCCGCCTGCCGAGCAGCAATAAGCTGCTTGTCGCCCTGCAAGTACACGAGCCGCACGTCCGGCTTGCCATGCAGCAGGATGTCACGGTAGGCGCGCTTCAGCGCCGAGCACGCCACGATCCCGTGCCGTCCGGTCGACCGCGTGGCGTCGACCCACGCCGCGATGGCGCGCAGCCAGGGCCAGCGGTCCTCGTCCGTCAGCGGCGTCCCGCCGTGCATCTTGGCGACGTTCTCTGGCGGGTGGAAGTCGTCCCCGTCCTCGAACTCCCAACCCAGCCGGCCCGCGAGCAGGGCCGCAATGGTGGTCTTGCCCGAGCCGGACACGCCCATGACGACAAGCACAGCAGGGGAAGGCACAGCCGGCGGAGGTTCAGCGCTCATGGCGGCGACGATAGCCGCGGATGCGCCAAGCTTCTAGCCCGCTGCCGCCTGGTCGGTGAACCAATGCAGCTCCCCCGTGGGGCGGTAGTGCGCCGCCGGCAGGTCGGCAGCGCCCGCCCGCACCTGGGCCAGCGCGTCCCGCTTGTCGGCGCCGGCCACCAGGAAAGCGGCATGGCGGCAACTCTCCAGCGCCGGGTAGGTGAGCGTGATGCGCGTGGGTTCGCCCTCGGGCGTCACCGCCGCTGCCCAGGCGGTGCGTTCGGCCAGCACCGGCGTGCCGGGGAACAGCGACGCGGTGTGGCCGTTGGTGCCCAACCCCAGCAGCACGATGTCGAACAACGGCCGGGCTGGGTCGAGGGCCGCAGCGCCGTAGAACGCCTGCAACAGAGCTTGGTAGCGCGCCGCGGCCTCGTCAGCGGTCACGCCCTCGGTCGGGATCGGGTGGACGTTGCCGGGCGGCACGATGGCGCGGTCCAGCATGGCCTGCATCGTCATGCGGTAGTTGCTGCGCTCGTCCGATTGCGGCACGAAACGCTCGTCGCCCCAGAACCAGTGCACGCGGTCCCATGGCACCTGGTCCACGAACGGCGCCGCCGCCAGGGCTTGGTACAGCAGCTTCGGCGTCGATCCGCCAGACAAGGCAACCGCCGTCGGCCCCGGACGCGACCGCAGGACGCCAGCCATCCAGCCAGCGGCGTGGACGGCGAGGGCCTGTGGGTCGGCAAGCGTTTTGTCCATCAGCGGCCCCGCGGCAGGATGAATTGGTCGACCGCCTGCGCCCAGCCGTCAGCGTCGTTGGAGCCAGTCACCGCAGCCGCACGCGCCTGCACCTCGGCCGACGCATTGCCCATCGCCACCGCGAACCCGGCCACGTCGAACATCGGCAGGTCGTTGGCCATGTCCCCCAGCACCGCCACGTCGGCCAAGTCGACCCCGAGTTGCGCCGCCAGCATGCGTACCGCGTTGCCCTTGTTCGCCTCCCGGTGCGTCACGTCGAGGTAGTAGGTCTGCGACAGCTTGGCGTTGGCCGTGTCGCCCAGCAGCCCCTGCAACTCGGTTTCCAGCCGGGCCAACAGCGGGGCGTCGTCCGTCACGCCCACCACCTTGCCGCCCTGGCCGATGAAGGGGTCGAAGCTCTCCACCACGCGCTCGTTGAACCGCACCGTATGGCGCTCATGGTCGACATGCGGGCCGTTCGGGTCCAGCACCAGCCATTCTTGCGCGGTGAAGAACCATGCGCTCACGCCGTTGCGGGCGAACAACGCCAGTGCCGTCCGCGCTGCCTCCGTGGGAACGGTATGCTGCTGCACCACGGTCCCGTCCGGCTGCGCGATCGTCCCGCCGTTGAACCCGGCCAGCAGGCCCGCCAGCCCCAGCTCGCCCGCGATCCATAACAGGCCGCGCGGCGGCCGGGCACTGACGACGGCGAGCGGGATGCCCGCCGCCCGCAGCCGCCCGGCCGCTGCCACCGTGCTGGCGGCGAGCGACTTGTCGGTCTTCACCAATGTGCCGTCCACGTCGGACACGACCAGGCGAACCGGCGAAGGGACCGCGCCGCCCATCAGCCCAGTGCCAGCCAGCAGCGGCCGTCCCGTTCCAGCAGCGCGTCCGCAGCCGCCGGGCCGCTTGTCCCGGTGCCGTAGGTGTGGACGGTGCTGTGGCCGGCCTCGACCTCGTCCAGGATCGGCTGCACGACCGCCCAGCCAGCCTCGATGTTGTCGGCCCGCTGGAAGAACGTCGCGTCGCCGATCATGACGTCGTACAGCAGCGTCTCGTAACCTGTGTTGGACGGCGTGCCGAAGTAGTCGGCGTAGCGGAAGTCCATCGCCACCGCGCCCAACTTCAACGCCGGGCCCGGCACCTTGGCGCTGAGGTTCAGCGTGATGCCCTCGCTCGGCTGCACGTGGATGACCATGATGTTCGGCGTCAACTTATTGACCGGGGTGCTGCGGAACATCGCGTAGGGCGCCTGCTTGAAATGCACCACGATCTCGGTCCGCCGCAGCGCCATCCGCTTCCCCGTCCGCACGTAGAACGGCACCCCGGCCCAGCGGAAGTTGTCGATCTTGAGCCGCATGGCGACGAAGGTCTCGGTCGTGCTGTCCGGTGCCACGTCGCGCTCGCCGCGGTAGCCCGGCACGGCCTTGCTGCCCAGCCGCCCCGGCCCGTACTGGCCGCGCACCACGTCGCGAGCCACCCTGAAGCTGTCGAGCGGCTTGATCGCCTGCAGCACCTTCGCCTTCTCCGCCCGCACCGCGTCGGCGTCGAAGCTGTTCGGCGGCTCCATCGCCGTCATCGCCAGCAACTGGAACATATGGTTCGGCACCATGTCCCGCAGCGCGCCGGTCGGCTCGTAGAAGCCGCCGCGGCTTTCGACGCCCACCGTCTCGGCGGCGGTGATCTGCACGTGGTCGATGTAGTTGCGGTTCCACAGCGGCTCGAAGATGCCGTTGCTGAACCGCAGCGCCATGATGTTCTGCACCGTCTCCTTGCCGAGGAAATGGTCGATGCGGAACACCTGCGACTCGTCCATCCGGTCCAGGATCAGCTTGTTCAGCGCCTTTGCGCTGGCGAGGTCGTGGCCGAACGGCTTCTCGATCACCACCCGGCGGAAGGCGTTGTCCCCCTCCTGCATCAGCCCGCTGTCGGCCAGGTGGGTCAGCACCGGGCCGAAGAACCGGGCGGCGATGGCCAGGTAGAATATGCAGTTGCCGTTGACCCGGCCCTTCAGCGCCGCATAGGTGGCCGGGTCCTCGAAGTCGCCGGCCCGGTAGAACAGCCGGTCGCGCACCCAGCCCCAGGCGTCGTTGTTCAGTCCGTCCGAGGCAGACTCGCTGGAAGCGCTGCTCCGCAGCTCGCCGCCCTTGTCCGACACGAAGCCCTGCATCGTCGTGGTGATGCTGGTGCGGTATGCGTCGTCGTCAAGCTCGACGCGGTCGATGCCGACGACCTGGAACCCGTCCTGCAACAGCCCGGCCTGTTGCAGATTATACAGCGACGGCATCAGCAGCCGCTTCGTCAGGTCCCCGGCGGCGCCGAAGATCACCAACGTGGAGGGCGGCGCCGGGTCGGCGTTGGCAAGGCCCTCGGGGCCGGAAAGGGAGGCGGAGACGTCCATGGCCTAAGCCTCCCGTTCGTGTTCCTGCACCTTGACCGCGGGTGGCTGCTCCACCGGCTGGGCTATCACGCCGGGGGTTTTCGGTTCGACATGGCCGCCGAACCCGGCGCGCATCGCCGACAGCATCTTGTTGGCGAAGCTGTGCGTCCGCCGGCTCTCAAAGCGCGCGAACAGGCTGGCGGTGATCACCGGGGCCGGCACTGCCTGCTCGACCGCCGCCTCGACCGTCCAGCGTCCCTCGCCGCTGTCGGCCACGTCGCCCTGGTATTCCGACAGGTCGCCGTTCTTCGTCAGCGCGATGGCGGTGAGGTCCAGCAGCCAGGAGCTGACGACGCTGCCGCGGCGCCATGTCTCGGCCACCTCGGCGACGTTGATGGTGAAGCGCTCGCCCTCAGGCAGCTCCTCGCTGTCCTTGGTGTGCAGGATGTCGAAGCCCTCGGCGTAGGCTTGCATCATCCCGTACTCGATGCCGTTGTGCACCATCTTCACGAAGTGCCCGGCGCCGGCTGGCCCCGCATGGATATAGCCCTGCTCCGAGCGGGGGTCGTGCCCTTCCCGCTCCGGAGTTCGCTCAATGGTGCCGATGCCGGGCGCGAGCGCGGCAAAGATTGGGTCGAGCCGTTCCACCGCCGCCTTCTCGCCGCCGATCATCATGCAGTAGCCGCGCTCGATCCCCCAGATGCCGCCGGAGGTGCCGACGTCGACATAGACGATGCCCTTGGCGCTCAGCTCCCTCGCGCGGCGGATGTCGTCCTTATAGAAGGTGTTGCCGCCGTCGATGACGGTGTCGCCGCTGTCGAGCAGCTCCGCCAGGTCGGCCACCGTCGCCTCGGTGATCTTGCCCGCCGGCAGCATCACCCAAACCGCACGTGGCGGCGTGAGCTTCGCAACCATGTCTGCAAGGCCGCTGGACGCCGTGGCCCCCTTGTCCGCCAGGCCATGCACAACGGTTTCATTTCGGTCGTATACGACCGTCCGGTGCCCGGCGCGCATCAGGCGCTGGCTGATGTTGCCGCCCATGCGGCCCAGGCCGACGATTCCAAGTTCCATGCTTTGCCCTCCCTAAAGCGCTGCATCCACGGCGCGGGCCAGGCGTGCCAACCCGGCGTCCACGTCCGCGCCCAGATGGACCCGCAGCGCCCGCCGTCCGCGCTCCGCCAGCACGTCGAAGTCGCCGCGCGCCTGCGCCGCCTTCACCGTGCCGAAGGTGAACTTCTCGCCGGGCACGGGCAGGTCCTTCGCGTCGTCGGCGGTGATCTGCAGCACCACGCCGCTGT
>JAABUQ010005678.1_pt1 | contig 19605 bp, 13 predicted proteins | sample 5560001 | NCBI WGS metagenome assembly JAABUQ01 (sample SAMN10711888, study PRJNA513371) | rock metagenome | isolation source: Antarctica rocks | place: Antarctica: Victoria Land, Finger Mt nord | collected 2015-12-18
CGACGGCGAAAGGACAACGGCCTTGGGGAAGCAAGCGTGCGGGCGATGTCGGCCGCGGCGGAACGCCGCAGCGTGCTGGTCTCGAGGGTCCGGCTCGGCCTCCCTCGCCGCGATCGAGGCGAAGGTCGGGCCATCATCGCACGCCGCTAATCCAGGTGCAACTCCCCGAACGCCGAGCGGACCAGCGGCTCGACGGCCGGCCCCCCGCGCTCGATCAGGCGGACGACCGCGACCAAGCCGGCCCGCCGCTCGGCCCCTCGGACCGACCGGAGGGCGACGCCCAGGATCGGCAGCAGGCTCGGGGCCTCGCCCGGCCTCGCCTCCAGCCGCTCGACGATCTGGGCGACGGCCGAAGGTTTGGCCCGCCCGCCCCGGTGGACGTTCAGGAGCGTCGACGCCCAGAGCCCCCGGACCGCCTCGGGGTCGAGCCCCCGGGCCAGCTCGGCCCGGCCCGCCCCGCGCCGGGCCTCCAGCGTGTCCAGGACGGCGATTCGGACGTCGTCGTAGGGCGATTCGAGCAGCCGCCGCCAGGCCTCGACGTCGTCCCGGATCGCCGGCTCCCCCTCGAACCAGGCCCAGCCCAGGGCCCTGGCGTCGCGGTGGCGGCTGTCGAGGAACGCCTCGATCACCGAGGCGCGGGCCGCCGAGCCGGCGAAGGCCCCCCGGAGCCGGCGGAGGATCTCGGGGCGGAGCGCCCCGCACCGGGCGTCGAGCAGCCCGAGCAGGGCCGGGTCGGGCCCGGCCTCGCCCCCCTGCCCGGCCCGACCCGCCAGCCAGGCCAGCCCCAGCCGGGCCGCCGGCAGGAGGCCCGATCCGGCCAGGCGGAGGGCCTGCGCCGTCGACGCCCGATCGGGCCGGACGTGCCGCCTCGCCAGGTCGCAGTTCGCTTCGAGGGCCTCGGGCCGGCTCGACTCGATGAGGCCCACCCAGCGGTCGACCTCGATGGCGTCGAGCCCCCCCGGATCGTCCCCGAGCATCCCGGCGGCCAGGCGGGCGACGTCGGGGTCGTCGTGCCCGAGCAGGCCGAACCACCCCCCGGCGTCGAGCGTCCCCCGGAACCGGCCCGGCTCGCCTCCGATCCGGCGGGTCGCCCAGGCCCGGACGGTCCGGCACCGCCCTCGGATCAGGAGGTCGACGACCGAGGCGGGCGCCTCGTCCCAGAGCGGCCCGAACATCGGCGCCGGGGCCAGCTCGGCCAAGGACCGGCCGGGGGCCACCCGCCACCCCCTCGGGTGGGCGACCAGGACCGGGCTGTGGTGGAACAGGGCGTGGACCAGCCCCCAGTTGTCGATCAGGGCCGGGCCGTCGGCGACGTCCTCGTCCCGGTACAGGACCAGCGCCTCGCCGATCGCCCCCACGTATCGGCCCGGTTCCGCCTTCCCCAGCTTGCGGAAGAACCGCCAGGCCCGCCGCCTGAGGTATCGCCGGGTGGCCAGCGAGAAGAGGCGGGAGCCCTCCGGCATGGGCTGTCGGAGCACCTCCTCGGAATGACGGACGATCAGCCAGTGGGCCCGGCGGGACCTCCCGACCAAGACCCCGGTATAGCCCTGGGTCGCCAGGAGGGCCGCCGCCGCCTCGGCCTCCTCGGCGGTGGCGAAGTCCCGCCGGGCCGTCGCCCTCCGGACGGCCCGGACCCGGCGGTCCGAGCGGTCCAGGAGGACCAGGAACCGGGCCATCACCTCGGCATCGCCGGCGGCCTCGGCGCGCTTGAAGAGGCGTTTGATCAGGATCGCATGCCCCGGGGCGTCGAGCGGCCGGTCCAGGTAGTCGAGCAGGAGCCGACGGGCCTCGGGCCGGGGGTCTCCGAGCCAGGTCGCCGCCAGGTCGGCGAGGATGGCGGGCTCCCGGACCCGGCGGATCGCGTCGACGAAGCCGGGGTCGCCCCGGCCGAGCAGGTCCAGCACTTCCGACCGGCCCGGGGCCGACCCGTCGCCCGCCATGTCGCGCCCCCCTGCCCTCTCGCCGCCCGCCTCGCCCGGAACGAGCAGGCTAAGATCCCCCGAGGCCGCCGTCAAGGCGTCGGGCGAGGGCCGCCTCGGGGTCATCCCCGCGGATCGTCGTGCGGCTGTTCCCGAGGGGCGATCCTGAAGCTCGCGCGGCGGACCCGCCCAAGTCAGGCGACTGCCTTGCTTTATGCGAGTATTCTCAGATCTTTCGACTGATATGTTTCCTTGAGTGCCAGGACGATCTGATCTCGATCGCCTCGGCATTTTCCTGTTGCATCGGAAAAACGGGCTCGACGTTTGCGGGCAATCCGCCCCGCGTCTGGCCGTTGATGCCGCGTCAAACACGACATGGCTCATCACACGCGTGCCAAGGGCTCGGAACAGCTCTCAGCACGGGAGAGGAGGCCGAATATGAGAACCAGTTCGCTGGGTGGGACTGCGCGCACGATCATCCTGATGGCGGGTTTCCTCTCGCCCCCGCTGACCATCGCGGATGAGATGGCGACGGACCGCCCTGCCGGCCAGTTCGAGACGGTCGCCACTTTCGACGGGCCGATGCCCACCGGCGTGACCGCCTTGCGGGGCGGCAGGATCTTCGTCAATTTCCCGAAGTGGGGCGACAAGGTCGACTTCACCGTCGCCGAGCTGAAACAGGGCCGAGCGGTCGCCTATCCCGACGCCGCCACCAACGGGGCCGAGGAGGGCCAGGCCGCCACCCGCCTGATCTCCGTGCAGAGCGTCGTGGTCGACCCGCTGGATCGCCTCTGGATCGTCGACGCCGGCAGCATCGAGTTCGTCCCGACCTCGCCCGGGGGCCCAAAGCTCGTCGGGGTCGACCTGGCCACGAACAAGGCCTTCAAGGTCATCACGTTCCCGGAAAATGTCGCCCTCTCGACGACCGACCTCAACGACGTCCGCTTCGACCTCCGCCGCGGCGAGGCGGAGAGGGTCGGTTCGGCCGTGCTGGGCGGGACGTTGCTCGCCCTCGGCCTCGCGCGACGATCCATCGGCGGTGCCGCGGCGGCCGTCGCCGGCGGGGGCCTGGAGAGCCCGACCACCTCTGGCGCGACCCGAAGATCCTGGCGAGGATCTTGGAGGATTTCGCGGAAGGTTACGCCGGCTGGCGAAGTACGCCCTGACGGATTGGAAGGATGTCGGGCGAGCAGTCAACCCGCGTCGAGCCGTTGAGGATCACTTTCCGCCCACCCTGAGAGGAGGCCCCATGAGAGCGCTTTGCTGGCATGGCAACAGTGACGTGCGGGTCGACACCGTCCCCGACCCCAAGATCGAGGACCCGCGCGACGTGATCGTCAAGATCACCTCGACCTGCATTTGCGGCTCCGACCTGCACCTCTACGACGGCTACATGCCCACGATGAAGGCCGGCGACATCCTCGGCCACGAGCCGATGGGCGAGGTCGTCGAGGTGGGCAAGGATGTCAGGAAGCTGAAGAAGGGCGACCGGGTGGTCGTGCCGTTCACGATCTCCTGCGGCACCTGCTGGTTCTGCGAGCGGCAACTCTTCTCGCTCTGCGACAACTCCAACCCCAACGCCGAGGTCGCCCGCCAGGCGATGGGCCAGTCTCCGGCGGGGCTGCTGGGCTTCTCGCACATGCTCGGCGGCTTCCCCGGCGGCCAAGCGGAGTACCTCCGCGTGCCCTACGCCGACGTCGGCCCGGTGGTGATCCCCGACGGCATCCCCGACGAGAAGGTCGTCTTCCTCTCCGACATCTTCCCCACCGGCTACATGGCCGCCGAGCAGGCGGGGATCGAGAACGGCGACGTCGTCGCCATCTGGGGCTGCGGGCCGGTCGCCCAGTTCGCCATCCAGAGCGCCTGGATGCTCGGGGCCGGTCGGGTCGTGGCCATCGACGAGGTGCCCGAGCGCCTGCGGATGGCCGAGAAGCACGGCAAGGCCGAGACGATCGACTTCTCCAAGGAGAAGGTCTACGACAAGCTGATGGAGATGACCAAGGGCCGGGGCCCGGACCGGTGCATCGACTGCGTCGGGGCCGAGGCCCACGCCGGTGCCAGCCTCGACGCGGTGCTGGACAAGGCCAAGGCGACGGTGGGGCTGGCCACCGACCGGGCCCACGCGCTCCGCGAGGCGATCATGTGTTGCCGCAAGGGAGGCACGGTGTCGGTCCCCGGCCTGTACGTCGGGTTCCCGGACAAGATCCCCTTCGGCGCGGCGATGAACAAGGCGCTGACGTTCCGGATGGGGCAGACGCACGTGCCGAAGTACCACCGGATGCTCCTGGAGAAGATCCAGGAGGGCCAGATCGACCCCTCGTTCGTGATCACGCACGAGGTGCCCCTGGAGCGGGCGCCGGAGATGTACAAGACCTTCCGCGACAAGAAGGACAACTGCATCAAGGTCGTCCTCAAGCCCTGAACGAATGCGCGAGGTTCCCGCGATCCTCCCCGTCAGCCGGGATGGCTTTCGGGGAGGATTCTTTATCGGGTGATATGTAAAAATCGTGGGGGACGCGCCGGCCATCAGGCGCCGCGAGGCGTCGGGGCGGGGGCGGGCGTGAACTTGTTCTCCAGGTCTCGCCATGCCGGCAGCCCGAGCGCGTCCTCGTAGGACTTGAAGTCCAGGGCGTCGTCGGTCGGCAGCGGGCGTCCGGCGAGCAGGTCGGCCAGCGCCCTTTGGGTCGCCTTGGCCACCCGGAAGATGATCGAGGTCGGGTAGGTGATCATGGCGAAGCCAAGCTCGTGCAGCTCGGCCGGCTTCAGGATCGGGGTCTTGCCGCCCCCTTCGAGCATGTTGGCGATCAGGGGCACCCCGCGGAACGTGCTGGCGACCTTCTCCAGTTCCTTGACGGTGTGCGGGGCCTCGATGAACAGGCCGTCGGCCCCGCTGTCGAGGTACAACTGGCCGCGACGCAAGGCCTCGTCCAGGCCGTGACTCTCGCGGGCGTCGGTCCGGGCGATCAGGAACGTGTCGGGATTCCGCCTGACGGCCACCGCCGCGCGAATCTTGCCGGCGAACACCTCGGCCGGGACCACCTTCTTGCCTTCCATGTGGCCGCACCGCTTGGGGGCGACCTGGTCCTCCATGAACAGGGCCGACACGCCGAGCTCCTCGTACCCGCGCACGGTCCGGGTGACGTTCTTGACATCGCCGTACCCGTCGTCGGCGTCGACCATCACCGGCAGCGACGACCCGACGACGATATCCCGGAGGCCGGCGCTGATCTCGCCGAAGTGGATCAGGTCGATGTCCGGGAAGCCGAACCGGGAGCCGGCGTAGGCGAACCCGCCGACCTGATAGGCGACGAACCCGGCCTCCTCGATGAGTCGGGCCGTCAGCCCGTCATGGGCGGCCGGGAGCAGCACCGGGGCGTGTCGTTCGAGGGTCTGCCGCCAGGTCGGTTTGGCCTCGGCGGCCGAGGCGGCGGGCAGGCGCTGTTCTTCGGCCATGAGAGCTTCCTAATCCGTGATAACCGTCGAGTTCATTGGAGTCGATGGGTGTTGACCTGGCCAGGTCGCGGGCCCTCGGCGACGCGGTCGAGGGGGACCGGCCCAGGATCGAGGCCGGATCGTCGCGGGGAGGATGGGAGGGGGCCAGGACCTCAGGGTGGGGCGTATCGCAAGATCGGCGCCGAATCCGCTCGATCACGCCCCTTTGGCCGTCGGCGCGACGAGGGAGCCCCGGGACGGCGAGGGAAACCGATCGGGCGGTTCCCGGAGGCTCGTGTGGGCCGGCCGGGCCCGCTATACTCCCCGGGGGGGCGACCTCGGGGGTTGCGGGCCCCGGCTCGGCGGGCGGTCTTGGGGGGATGACGATGTTGAAGATGGCACCGGGACTCGGCCTCGCGACCCTCGTCCTCGGGGCGACCGTTGCCCTCGCCCAGTCGGGGGACGACCCCGGCGCGATGGTCGCCCGGATGGCGAAGGTGGGCTCGTGCTCGTCGCCCAGCTTCTCCCCGGACGGCCGGCGGATCGCGTTCGTCTCCGACCTCGGGGGCATCCCCCAGGCCTGGGTCGTGGCGGCCGAAGGGGGGTGGCCCGAGCCGGTCACGGCCCTCGACGACCCGATCGGCTCGGTCGAGTGGTCGCCGGGCGGCGACCGCCTGGCCTTCACCCTCGCCCCCGGCGGCGGGATGAACGCGCAGGTCTGCACCGTCCGCCCCGACGGGACCGACCTCCGCCGGCTCACCGACGGCGGCAAGGCGACCAATCGCCTTGGGGGCTGGTCCCGCGACGGCCAGGCGCTGCTGGTCGCGTCGAACCGGCGGGCCGCGGCGAGCATGGACGCCTACCTCGTCGGGCCCGAAGGGGGCCCTTGGCGGCTCGTCGCCGACGTGCGCGGCACGGGGGGGATCGAGGACCTGAGCCGGGACGGCCGCTTCGCCGTGATCGACCGCCTCGTCCAGCGGGGGGACAACGACCTCGCCCTCGTCGACCTCCGGGGCGGCCCCGAGCGGGCGCTCACCCCCCACGAGGGGCCCGGCAGCTTCGGCTCGGCCTGCTTCTCGCCCGACGGCCGGACGATCTACCTCTCCTCCAACCGCGACCGCGACCGGGCCGCCTTCGCCAAGATCCGCCTCGGCGACGACGGCGCCCCCGGCCCGATCGAGGTGATCGCGGCCCGAGACGACGCCGAGCTCTCGGCGCTCGAGGTCGACGACGGCGGCCGGACCGCGGCCCTGATCTGGAACGTCGCCGGCCGGAGCGAGCTGGCCCTCGTCGACCTGGCCACCGTCCGGTCGACCCCCGGCCCGACCTTGCCGGCCGAGATCGCCGGCGGCCTGGCCTTCTCGAAGGACGGCAACCGGCTGGCCTTGACGGTCGGGGGGCCGGCCGCACCCCTGGACATCTGGACCTGGGATCTCCGCGACGGCCGGCTCCGCCAGGTCACCCGGAGCCCGCACGCCGGGGTCGACCTCGGCTCGCTCGTCCGCCCCACGCTCGTGACCTTCAAGGCCCACGACGGCCTCGAACTGAGCGGCTGGCTCTATCGGCCGATCGGGGCGAGCGGACCCGGGCCGGTCGTGCTCAGCTTCCACGGCGGCCCCGAGGGGCAGGAGCGGCCCGGCTTCAACGCGACCTATCAGGCGCTGCTGGCCCGGGGGATCGCGGTCTTCGCCCCCAACGTCCGCGGCTCCTCGGGCTTCGGCAAGCGGTTCGTCAACCTCGACAACGGCCCGAGGCGCGTCGACGGGGTCCGGGACATCAAGGCGTGCGTCGATTACGTCGTCGCCTCGGGGGTCGCCGACCCGGCTCGGGTCGGGATCATGGGGGGCTCCTACGGCGGCTACATGGTGATGGCCGGCCTGACCGAGTACCCCGACCTGTTCGCCGCCGGGGCCAACCTGTTCGGGATCGTCAACTTCGCCACGTTCTTCGCCCAGACCGAGCCCTGGATGGCCGCGATCTCCAAGGTCGAGTACGGCGACCCCGACACCCAGGCCGACCTGCTCCGCGACCTCTCGCCGATCCACAAGATCGACCGGGTCCGGGCCGCGACCCTGGTCCTGCACGGGGCCAACGACACCAACGTCCCGGTGGTGGAGGCCGATCAGGTCGTGGCCAGCCTGAAAAGCCGAGGCGTCCCGGTCGAGTATGTCCTCTTCCCCGACGAGGGGCACGGCTTCCGCAAGGCCCCCAACCGCGTCCGCTCGGCCTCGGCGATCGTCCGCTGGTTCGAGGAGCACCTCAAGGCCCGCTGAACGGTCGCCCCGGTCGGGCCGGCCTCAAAAGGCTGACCGGCGGCACGGGCTTTCGTCTCATCCGGGAGAATCCCTCATGCCCCGCACGCTCGGATCGATCTTGCTCCTCATCGCCGCGACCGGCGGGGCCGACTCCCGCGCGGCCGGTCCCCCGGCCTACGAGGCGTATGCGGTCCGCTACGCCACCCTGACCGGCTTCCCCGTCTCCGCGCTCGTCCGGGGGGCGGAGGAGGGGCGAAAGCTCGACATCGCGATGACCCTCTGGGTGCTCAAGGGGCCCGAGCGGAGGGCGATCCTGGTCGACTCGGGCTTCTACCGGCCGAAACTCCTGGAGCAGTGGAAGGGGATCGCCGACTACACCCGGCCCGACCGGGCCCTGGCGCGACTCGGGATCAAGCCGGGGGACGTCACCGACGTCGTCATCACGCACATGCACTGGGACCACGCCGACGGGGCCGACCTCTTCCCGAAGGCGCGGATCTGGATCCAGAAAGACGAGTATGATCACTACGTTGCCAGGCCCGCGCCGCCCGCCGGCAAGGACGGGGCGGCCGAGTTGGACCACGTCTCGGCCCTCGCGAGGCTCCACGCCGAGGGGCGGGTCCGCCTGATCGATGGCGACGACAAGGAGATCCTCCCGGGCGTGACCGTCTATACCGGCGGGCGGCACACCTTCGCCTCGCAATATGTCGGCGTGGAGACGAAGGCGGGGCGGATGGTGATCGCGTCGGACAACGTCTACCTCTACGAGAACCTCGACAAGCACGCCCCGATCGCGCAGACGCTCGACGCCGTCGCCAACCTCGCGGCGCAGGACCGGATGAGGCGGCTCGCTTCGAGCCCGAAGCTGATCATCCCGGGCCATGACCCGGACGTGTTCGTCCGGTTCCCGAAACCGGGGGATGGCGTGGCGAGGCTGGATTAGGGCCTGTCGTGACCCCGAGGCGAACAGCGAAGCCTCGCCTCGCCTCGCCCCGCGGCGGCGGCGAGGCGGTGGTTCCTCCGCCACCCCGAGCATCACCCCCACTTCAGGCCCGCCAGCGGCCCGTGGCCGAACCTGGCGGGGCGGTCCTCCGGCGAGAGATCACCGCGAGGCGGGTCCGACGGGGTGCGTCCCGGAGCGTGGCGCGACCCGGGAGTATCGGGAGCATCACAAAGCCTCGCTCAGACCATCGACGCCGGGCTGATTCTCGATCCGTCGGGGATTCCCCGCTTGCGAGCGGCGAGTCCCCGGCGGATAGTGGCGTTCTCTCGAAAAATCCCCGGGTTTGGCGAATGGTCGAGGTGCTCCGCCCCTCGACCATTCGCCGCCGGGAGGTTTTCGAGCTTTCAGACTTCGAACCACTTCGAATTACGCTTGGTTGAGGCTTGGCATGCGCGGACCTCGGCAGCTTTTCCTATGGGCCGCTTGCCTGACGTGGGGGGCCTCCCTCGGGGCGGCCGAGCCGGCCAAGCCGAACATCGTCGTCATCTCGAGCGATGATATGGGGTACTCGGACCTGGGCTGCCACGGCGGGGAGATTGCGACCCCGAGCCTGGATTCGCTCGCCGCGAATGGCGTTCGATTCACCCAGTTCTATAACGCCGCCCGGTGCTGCCCGACCAGGGCGGCCCTGCTGACGGGACTTTATCCGCACCAGGCTGGGATCGGTCACATGACCGACGACCGGGGGCATGACGGCTACCGGGGCGTCCTGAATCGCCAGTCGGTCACGATCCCCGAGGTGCTCCGGCCCGCGGGCTATCGGACCTACATGTGTGGCAAATGGCACGTCACGCGGTTCGCTGGACAGAACGCCGATCGCTCGACATGGCCACTCGGCCGAGGGTTCGAGAAATTCTACGGGACGATTGCGGGCGCGGGGAGTTTCTTCGACCCGTCGTCCCTCACCCGTCAGGACACCGTGATCTCCGCGTTCAACGACCCCGAGTATCGGCCCGATTCCTTCTACTATACCGACGCCCTCTCCGACAACGCGGTGAAGTACCTCCGGCAGCACCGGGCCGAGACGCCCGAGAGGCCGTTCTTCCTGTATGTCGCCTACACCGCGGCCCACTGGCCCCTGCACGCTCCGGACGCGGCGATCGCCAAGTACAAGGGCCGCTTCGATGCCGGCTACGCCCCGGCCCGCGAGGCTCGGCTCCGCCGGATGAAGGAAATCGGCCTGGTCCCGGCCAACACCGAGCTGTCACCCGGCTCCGATCCCTGGTCAGCCGTGCCCGACAAGGCGTGGGAGGCGCGTTGCAACGAAGTGTACGCGGCGATGGTCGAGACGATGGACGCGGGGATCGGCCGGATCGTGGCCCAGTTGAAATCGAGCGGGCAGCTCGACAACACGCTCATCCTCTTCCTCCAGGACAACGGGGCCTGTGCCGAGAAGATCGGCCGGTCTGACAATGGCAATCCCCCCGGCAAGCTGAAGCCGATGAGCCGCGACCAGCTCCAGCCACGGAGCCAGCCGCCGATGCAGACGCGCGATGGCCGGTGGGTCAAATCCGGGCCCGGGATCATGCCCGGCCCGCCCGACTCGTACATCGCCTACGGCCGAGGCTGGGCGAACGTGAGCAACACGCCGTTCCGCGAATACAAGCACTGGACCCACGAAGGGGGGATTTCGACCCCGCTCATCGCCCACTGGCCGGCCGGCATCCGGGCCGACCGCGTTGGCAAGCTTGAGCGGCAGCCGGGCCACCTCATCGACCTGATGGCCACCTGCGTTGACCTGGCAGGGGCGACGTATCCGGTGGAGGTTTCCGGCCAGGCCATCAAGCCTCGGGAGGGGATCAGCCTGCGCCCGGCCTTCAACGGCGAGCCGCTGGCTCGGACGCAGCCCCTGTTCTGGGAGCACGAGAGCAACCGCGCCGTCCGCGAGGGGGATTGGAAACTGGTGGCCAAGGAGGGCGGCCCCTGGGAGCTTTACAACATCACCATCGATCGCGCCGAATCGCGCGACCTGGCTGCATCGGAGCCATCGAAGGCGAAGGAACTCGCCGCCAAGTGGGATGCCTACGCGGCCCGGGCCAATGTCCTCCCCCTGGGCACCTGGCGCCAGCGAGATCGCGCGTCGGCTGCTTCCGCGACCAGGAACAACTCGAACTGAAGGCCGGAGATCACTTCGAGCGGGCCCAGTCTCCCGTGTTCCACGGGCGTCCGTTCACGGCCGACCCTCGACCCGACGAGCGAATCCTCCGGCCGCCATCCGGCTCGCGCCGAAGCTCCAGGCCATCCGGGCCCTCGAGGTCGGAGGTCTCAAGGGCCCGGATGGGCGTCATTTCGTCTCGCCGGCGAGCGCCAGGGAGACGAACTTGGGGAGGATGGCCTTCAGCTCGCTGGTGAACACTTCGGGGTTGACCGGGACCACGCGACCCACGACCGGCACGAAATGGGTGTCGCCGGTCACGTCCGCGTCGGAGAGGATCGAGTGGAGGGCCTTGAGGGTGGTCCGGCCCTCGGCCGTCGTCAATCGGATCTCGCTGCGATGCTCCAGGGCCGCCTTCTTCCGGTACGTCCCGACCCTGAGGTGGACGTCGAGGGCGAGGTCGGCGCCGGTTTGCTTCATGATCGCGGCATCGGCCTCCGATCGCCCGGCCCGGGAGTCGCCGCCGGCCAGGCCCGGCTCCGCGATTGTCCTGGAATGCAGGACTTGCCCGGTGTCGCTGCCCAACGGATTCAGGAGCATCAGCGGGGAGGACGCCTTCACCTTGTTCTCGGGACCCTGCGCGTTGCCGCGGCTTGCGATCGCAAGATCGCGCGGGACGACGACGATCCCTCGCCCGCGAAGGTCCGCCTCGAAGGCGTCGTAGAGCTGGGACGTCAGCGCCTTCTGCTCGATTTCCGGCATCGGCGTGCTGCGCCTCCCGATGCCGACCAGCTCGAACGCGAGGCCCGGGATCATGGCCAGGCCGACGCCCGACAAGGGGATCGGCAAAGGCTTGAACGCGGGTTGACGCGGGCTCGGCGGCTGGAACTGGAGGTCGACCAGCTCCACCTCGAACCCCGTGATCACCGCCCGCCGGCCTTTCTTCAGCGCCGAGACCGGGTCCACGTCCCCGGACTTCGACCAGTAGGTAGCCGGCAGAGGGGCGCGTCCATGAGACACCTCGTCGATTGAAGGATGGGACCGACCGCGAGGAATCGCGGCCAGGAGTCCGATCGGTCGTACGGGGGGCTCCGCCTGATTGAGGACGACGGCCTTATATCGGCATATTGGCCATCAGGCAAGGCGGAATTCCCGCCGGAATATACGTGTCTTTGATGTGAAATATGTAGCGTTCCTCTGGATTTCCGCCGGTCTGCCTCGCATGAAATTCGCGAAACGGTCGCGGGTCGCCGCTCACAAAGCGGCACTCGGCCCCTCATGGCGGACTCGGAGTCTCAGCGTGATGCTCATCTTGATGAGGGCGATCCAGCCCCCGGTTCGGGTCGTGGACGGCCTCGAGGTCGAGCTGCCCGCGGGCGAACTACTCGCGCATGGCCTGGCCCAGCTCGACGTCGTCGTCGACCAGCAGGATCGACCTCGCCGCCGCCTCGCCGTCCATCGGATGCCTCGCCGGACCGGACGTCAACGCGACCGTCCCCTCGACGATCACGTATAAGGCCGGCTCGGCCCGCCTGTCCATCACGCCGGGGCCCCGGGCCTCCCGGGCGGTCGACGGGCCGAAGACCCGGGCCAGCGGCGTGCGCCGCACCATCACCTCGTACAGCAGGAGGGACGAGGCCACGGCCGCCGCCGAGACCGCCGCCGTCTGGGCCCACCAGGGCATGTGGAACGGCCGGCAGGCCGCCAGGCCGAGCAGCACCAGGGGCTGATGGACGAGGTAGACCCAGAGGGCGGTGTCGGCCAGGTAACGCCAGGTCCGGCTCGACGAGTTGAGGTGGCGGAGGAACACGCCGATGATCGCGAAGCTCGTGCAGGCCGAGCCGAGGCAATACGCGGCGAAGGCGACCGGCCGGTAGATCCCCGGGTCGGTCGTCGAGGACGGCCCCCCGCCGTACTTCCCCTCCAGGCCGAAGGCGGCCCCGAACGCGGCGAGGCCGACGACCAGGTTCGGCGGCCACGCCCTCGCCACGGACGGCAGGGCGTCTTGCTCGCGATGGAGCCACCACCCGACCAGGAAGTAGGCGAAGTAGAACAGCATGTCGACGTCGTAATGGAACAGGAAGTCGGGGAACGCCCGGAAGATCCCCCCGGCGAGGCCGAGGAACCAGCCGCGCCGGGGCCGCGTGATCAGCAAGGCGGGCGTGGCGACGGCCGCGAGCAGCACCGGCGCCAGGCCCAGCCGGACCAGGCGGAGGCCGAGGCCGAGGCGATCACCCCCGCCGACCCGAAGGGCCCGGGCCACCAGCGCCATCCCCTTCGCCAGGACCGGGGCGACCGTCACGAAGACCAGGAGGTACCAGAGGAACCAGAGGTGGTTGAGCTGGATGAACCTCTCGTAAGGCCCGAAGATCCGGCCCGCCAGGTCGCCCACCGGGGGCCAGGACGGCATCTTGCCGCCGGGCGGCCGGAACCCGGGCCCGCCTGGCCCGAAGCTTGGGAGCCGCGAGACCAGTTCGCGGGTCAGCACGTAGATCGGCCCGAAGGTGAACATGCCGATCAGCAGCGGCAGGCCGATCCGCCAGTACCGCCGGCGGAGGAATTCCCGCGTCCCATACTTCCCCAGCATCATCCGGGCGAAGAAGCCGGCGATCAGGAAGAACAGGGGCATCCGGAAGCTGTGCAGCCAGTCGACCAGCAGCTTCGAGGGGGCGAGCCGGCCCATCGCCCCGGGGAAGACCCCCTCGGTGAAGATCCGCAAGACCATCGCGTGGTAGACCACCCCCAGGAGCATGGCCAGCGCCCGGACCCGGTCGAGGGCGTGATAGCGGCCCGGCCCCGCGGCGGCGTTCAGCTCGAGAGCGAGGCCAGCGGCCCGGTCGACTGGCATGATTCGTCGCTCCTGGGATTGACGTTCGATCCCGCGACCGCGCCGTCCGTCGACGGCTCCCGCTCGCCCAGTCGAACCCCCCTCGGCGGGGCCTCCATGCCCCGGGCGAGGTTCAGGGCCTCGCCCACGACGTAGAGTGGCCGCCTTTTAATCTCTTCATAAATCCGCGCCACGTAGTCGCCCACCAGGCCGACGGCGGTGAGGGTCGCCCCCGAGAACAGGAGCTGGAGGCAGATGCTCGAGCTCCACCCCCGGACGGTCGACCGGAGCACCAGGGCCTCGTAGACGACGAAGGCCGAGTAGGCCAGCCCCAGCGCCGTCATCGCCAGCCCGCCGAACAGCGACGCTTTGAGCGGCAACGCCGAGAACGACGAGATCGCCGTCCAGGCGAACCGGGCCATCTTCCAGGCCGGGTACTTGGTCGTGCCCGCGACCCGGGCCGGGCGGCGGAACGGGACGATCGCCTCCTTCAGTCCGAGCCAGGCGACCAGCCCCCGGACGAATCGGTGCTCCTCGCGGAACCCCCGGAGGGCGAGCACGGCACCGCGGCTGAAGAGGCGGAAGTCGCCCACCTGGGGCCTGATCCGCTCGTCGACGGCCCGGCGCATCAGGGCGTAGAACAGCGCCGCGGTCCCCCGCTTGAAGGGGGTCTCGCCGTCCCGGCCGACGCGCTGCGCCGAGACGACGTCGAACCCTTGCCGGAAGAGCGCGACCATCTCGGGCAGCAGCTCGGGGGGGTCCTGGAGGTCGGCATCCATCACGACCACGGCGTCGCCGGAGGCGTAGTCGAGCCCGGCGGTGATCGCCGCCTGGTGGCCGAAGTTCCGGCTGAAGCCGAAGACCTTGACCCTGGGGTCGGCCCCCGCCGCCTCGGCCAGGAGCCGGCGGGTGCCGTCGCGGCTGCCGTCGTCGACGAAGACGATCTCATGGTCGCAATCGATCGAGGCGAGGACCGGCCGGATCGCCGCGAGCAGGCAGGGCAACGCCTCCTCCTCGTCGAAGACCGGGATCACCAGGGAGAGGAGCATCGATTCAAGCCCTCTGTTTCGGTTGGGAGAATGCAGGGGTTCTCCCGCGACTCGCGTGTTTGGGCAATCCTGGATGATCGGATTCGACTGATCGTGCCTCCCCGATCAGCCGGCCTGACCGGTCATCCCGCCGAGGGGGGCGTCAGGCCCAGTTCGGGGCGGAGGTCGTAGACCTGGACCTGCCGCCGGAGCCTGCCGCTGGGAGCCCGAGCCGGGTCGGGGGGCAATTCGCCGACCGGAGGGGGTTCGGCCTTGGACGCTTCGGCCGGATCGTCCAACTTCCAGAGCTTCGGGTCGACGGGCTTGCCGTGCTCGCGGACCCAGGCAACGATCGCCGCGTTGCCCCTCACGTCGGGCGGACCGCCGCCGACGCCGCCGGGCCCGCCGGGCGTCCGAGGTGGACCCGAACCGGGTCCCCCGCCGCCGGGGCCGGAGTTGACGAGGAAGAACCTCAACTGCCCCCCCTCGACCAGCTCGATGAACCGGTCCATGCTCATCACGATGTCCCCCCCCAGGAAGCCTCCGAGGGAGACGGCCGGCTCGCCCGTCGCGATGATGATCGGCGCGACGACGACGCTGCTCAGGCCCGCGACGAGGATCGGCTCGTCGCGGCGGTTGGCCTTGAGGAAGGCCACGAGCCGTCTGGTCGCCTCGGCCGGTGAATTCAATCGAGCGCCAGCCCCGCCACCGGCGGTCGGGGATGACGTCGGCCCCTCGCGCTTCAGATTCAGCAAGGTCGGGTCCGCCGTGGGTAATATCGCAACCCCGGGGGGCATCACGGTGATCATCGACCAGAGCGTCGGGCAGACGAGCAGGCTCGCCAACCCCACCCCGGCCGAAACTCGTGCCCAGGTGAGCGAGGGCCATCGGTCCGCGAGCCACCGCGAGGCGACGAACCCGATCGAGCCGAGCGCCGCACCGCCCAGCAAGGTCGGCAGGAGCCAGGCCCTCCAGCCGGGATGACGGTTGACGATCCACGCTTGCCAGGCCGCCGTCGCCAGGGTCACCCCGGGGAGCAGGAGCGTCCGCCACCCCCCTCGGGTCGAGGCCTCGTACAGGGCGACGGCGCCGATCGCCGCCAGGGCGGCGACCGCCGGGCCCATGACCGTGGTGTAGTATTCGTGGATCCCCTGGGCGAAGCTGAAGACGACCCAGTGGGTGGCGAGCCAGCCGCCCCAGATCACCAGCCCGAGGTGCTCGCGGCCGACCGGCCAGGTCGCTCGGGTTCGGGACGCCGCGGCGATCGAGCCGAGGATGGCCAGCGGGAACAGCCAGGTGATCAGCCCGGCCATCCAACGGTTGGCAAACCGGCGAAACCCTGGAATCCCGCCGAAGCCGGGCATCCCCCTCCTACTGGCCGGCCGGCGATGAGGGAGGCGGCCCTATCCCGGGTCCTCCCACCGGCGGCGGGGGCGATGCCCCGGTAATCACCTCCCCCTTCTTCGCCGCCTCCCCCTCCTTTGACGGGACTGTGTTGGCTGAACGGTCGGGGTTCGGGTTCGAAGGGGCGACACTCGGCGACCCCGCTCCCGGAGGGCTGTTGCCGTCCCGCTCCACGATCCGGGCGAGCCCGTTGTAACCCACGGCCAACTCCAGCGCGGAGTTGGTCTTCGACCCGCCGATGTAGGGCCGCCGGCTCTTCGGCGTCAGCTCCACGGCGATCGACCACGACAGAAACACCGCCATCAAGACGACACCCGAGGCGGCCAGCCGGGCCAGCTTGGCCCTCCAACCCGCCGGCGCCCCCAGCCAGTAGGCCAGCGCGAAGCTCGGCAGCACGACGAAGGCGGCCAGCATCTTCACGTTGAACGCCAGCCCAACCAGCGCCATCGCCAGCATCAGCGGGGCGAGCCGGCCCGACTCCGCGGCCCTCGTGAGCGCCCAGGTCGCCAGAAGCAGGACGAGCACCAGGGCGGTGTCGGGCATGTTGCTGCGGTCCATCGCCACGCAGATCGGCGTGACGGCCAGGGCCAGGCCCGCCATCAAGCCGGCGCCGGCGCCGAAGGCCCGGCGGACGAGGAACCAGGTCAGCACGACCGAGGCGACGCCCATCAGCGCCTGGGGCAAGAGCAGGCCGAAGCTGCCGTAGCCGAGCACCCTGGCGCCGGCGGCCTGGGCCCACAGGGCCACCGGGGGCTTGTCGACGGCGATAAAGCCGAGGGGGTCGAACGCCCCGAAGAAGAAGTTGCTGCCGCTCGCCAGCATGCTCCGGACGCTGGCGCCGTAATAGGGGTTGCCGACGCCGTTCTGCTCGAGCCGGAGCATCCGCAAGCCGGCGGCGATGGAGATGACGGCGGCCAGGCCGAGGCCCTCGCGGGTCGTCACCGGGCCCGGGGTCTTCTCGGGACCGTCCGTGGGGTCATCCGCGAGCATGGCTGCCTGGCCTTTCGCATCAACGGTTCTGAATGTAATGGGGGTGTTGTAGGAGGTTACGCTGCGGCGGCCAGGATCGTGACGTCGTGGGCGATCGCCCCGTGCCGGAGGTCGGGGCGGCGGGCCTCGTAGGAGCCCTCGGGTCGCCGCGCCCGGCCTCCGCTTGATCATGCTCACCACCGTTTCGGCCCGCGTCCCCTCATGATCGCGGGCCTCGCCCGGCGACCGCCGCATCAGCGGCCCGCTATTGGAGGAGGGCGGCCATCTCGGGGCGATCTCGAGGTCGCGAGCGATCGAGTCGAGGGCCGGGCGGGCAGGGCCGCCAGCCCCACCCCGGCCCCGGCCCAGGCCCAGGCGAGCGAGGTCCGTCGGCCCGCCAGCCATCGCGAGCATCGCCACCTGGCCTCTCACGTCGGATTTGCCGAGGGTCGCCAACGGCCGAGGGGCGGCCTGTGCGATGGCCCCACCTCCCTGCCACGGTGGGATTTTAATCGCGAGGGTCCGATCGTTCTGTAAAGGATCGTCAAGACGGCCGGGGGTCGGCGCGAAGGACCACGCCTCCGTCCGGTCGTCCTTGATGGCTTTCGGGGCGCCCCGGGCCGGGGGCACTCGGAAGCAGGGCTCGATGCCTCGGTCGATCAGGTCACAAAAGGCTCGGTTGAGCCGTGTCTTGGCCGAATCCCCGGGCGATTTCGGCGTGGCGTTGATGCCTTCGTCGCAGGCGGCGACGTCGCCCCTCCGCAGGTCCATCGACTCCGCGGTCTTCCGTCGTGTCCTCCTCGGCAAGGAGGATCGAAGTAGAACTCGCTACGTTCGAGCGAGAACCGGCCGGATCAGCCCCTGGCGTGATCCTGATCAATCGATCAGCTCGCCCAGCTCCTGGCGGAGCCGGTGAAACACGCGGCTCTTGACCTTCCGCACGCCTGCCGGAGTGGCGCCGAACTCGGTCGCGACTTCGGCGACGGGCCTGCCATCGACCGCGACGGCCAGGAAGATCAGCCAGGTCCGGTGCTCAAATTCCCCTTGGATCTCCCAGAGGGCTCGACTGTAGAGGTCCTGCTTCTGGGCCAACTCATCCGAGTCTTCGGAGGCCTCGTCGTCCTGGTCGGACTGGATTTGCTGGAGGAGCTGGACCATGGCGGTGCCGCCGGCGGCATCGCTCAGTCGCTTGGCCTTCAGGCGGTGCCAATCTTGCGCCTTGTGGCGGGTGACCCCGCGCATCCAAGCTCGAAATGAACGGCCATCCAGCCGATAGCCGGCGAGCGTGGGACCGAGGCCGACCCAGATCTCCTGCACGACGTCGTCGATCTCGGGGTCAGGGACGCCCCATCGCTTGCACCAGTAACGCACGAGCGGGCCGTACAATCGGGTGAGGCGTTCCCACGATCCCGTCTCGCCCGACTGGAGGCGGGCGAGCAAGGTCGCGGACGTGGCGTCGAACTGGAGATCGGACATCGCGAACCGAGGCCTTTCGGGTCCATGGGATCTCGTGCCTGAGGATAATTCTGCCGGGCTCAGGATGCAAGGAGAGGGTCCGCCCGCGGCTCGGCGAGATGTCCTGTCACACCGCCTCGAACTGGTCAGGCGAGAGGCCCGACGGCTCGTGGCGACCGGAACGGGTCGAGGGCGTTTCAGTCGCTCGAACAACAGGCGGGATCAGCCCCTACGGCGACGGGGTCGCCGCCGGAGCGGCGCGAACCGAGTGGCCAGTCGCGGCTTCGCCCGCAAGCCTTGCTGACGCGGAACACGGCGGAGAAGCGACCATGATTTCGCCGCGAGCAACTTCCTTGCCCGCCTGGCCACCCTCCCAGCCGGCGTCGCCGGGCCGACTTCGGTCGCCCGAGCGGGGTTCTCGTTCCAGGCCCTCGACAACAACGCCCACCCGACGTTCAACCAACTGTTGTGCGTCAACAACGCCGGGACGATCGCGGGCTACTTCGGGGTCGGCTCCGCGACGATCCCCAACAAGGGGTATAACCTGGACGCGCCCCATGGCCGGGCGATTTACGCCAATCAGCACTTCCCCGGCTCAGCCCAGACCCAGTTCACCGGCCTCAACAATGACACTGCCACGCAGACCGCGACGAACCCGACAGCCTCGGGACGACCACGATCAACGGGATCAATGACGCGGGCCAACTCGTCGGCTTCTACGTCAGCGGCGACGGCGTCCCCCACGGGTTGCTGGTCAACGCCGTGTCGGGACCCGCTTCGATGGCGCTGCTGGGCATCGGCCTGACAGCCTCGCTCGCCCTAGGCCGCCGCAGCCGGGCGAGAAAGCTCGGCGTGCCCACGCGGGATGCCCTGGCTTGACACCTCGTCATCCCGCCCGATCCAGGGTCGACGATACCGTCGACCCGCGAGGCTATGCGTGATAATTGCGGGAGCATTGTTTGCCATGAGGGGCCGCTGGTAGATATGAGGAGTCTTGGTTATCATGGGCTCGGCCAGTTGGGATTTTTCGCAATCGCATTACAAGTATCAAACCTCATGCGGCCATGGCTCTAGTCACTAGGCCGTGTAGACAAATCTAGGGGGATCTGCGCAGGGTAGGTTAGAGGCTATCCGGCAACCTAGATTTCCCTTAAGATGTTGCTCGGCGAGGAGAACCGCAAGCCCAAATTACAGGATATCATACCACGATGCGTAAGC